>ENA-OQCX01000499-OQCX01000499.1-human-gut-metagenome-genome-assembly--contig:-NODE-499-length-20229-cov-2.986469_pt1 | contig 20229 bp, 22 predicted proteins | sample MGYA00242762_ERZ504587 | MGnify/ENA primary metagenome ERZ504587 (study PRJEB26092, sample SAMD00036337) | human gut metagenome | host: Homo sapiens | study: EMG produced TPA metagenomics assembly of... | reverse complement strand
TATGAGAAGTCTTTTTCCCTGGAACAACGGGAATCTTTGCTCTGTTTTTTTGTTCCCTATATAGTTACAATTATTTTTAATGGTGCCAACACTACATTGATCAATAAAAAATTTAATGTGGAAATGCTTCTGCCGGTGATCGTTTCATCGCAGATTGAAGACAAATATGAACTTGAGACTATAAAAGCACAAACAATCATAGCAAGATCAAATTTTTACCGGACAATGAAAGAGGAGAAAAATCTGGCAATAACTTTATGTCAGATAAAGGAAGAGATGGAGGGGAAATCCCTGGCTTGTGTAATTTTACAGAATAAGTACGAAAAAGCAGTAACAGAAACAGAAGGAAAAGTCATTGTATGGAATAAAGAATTAAAGTTAGTTCCCTATCATGAATTAAGTGCAGGACAGACAAGAGATGGAATGGAAGTTTTCCACAACGAAGATGATTCGTATCTCAGATCCGTACACAGTCTTGTGGATAAAAATGCAAAAGATTATTTGAATAGTGTATACATAAATAAAAAATGTCCTTCCGGAAAGAATTGAAATAAAATCCAGGGACAGTGCCGGTTATGTTACAGAAATTCTGGCTGACGGGAAAGTGTTGGAAGGCGAGGCATTCAGAAAAGGAATGGGACTCACGTCCTCAAATTTTACAATTCAGAAGTCTGGAAAGGAAATACGATTTTTATGTAGAGGAAAAGGTCATGGATTAGGATTCTCACAATATGGAGGGAATGAGATGGCAAAGGAGTCTGCGAATGCAAAGAGATCTTACAATATTATTTCCTGAGATGGATGTGCTGAACATAAAATCTGTAAATTGCTGAATAGATACGAATATTCTGGACACCCTATAGATATGAAGATGAAAACAGAGGTGAAAGGAATATGATGAATAACAAAGTGACAAGAATCATTGCCAATTCCGTTGGACTGGCCGCTGTAGCAGCATTGGGAATTACAGTTTATCAGTTAGGTACCTCCCCGGTCAAAGAGAAAACTCCTGAAGAAAAAACAGAAAATGTCGGTGAAAGTACACAGGATACGGAAGAACAATTGAGTGAAGATGCAGGAACGAATCATGTGGAGTCAGAAAATCAGTGGATATCCGATGACGGGGAAGATTTGGATGATACAAAGGTTACATTCCAAAAACAAGGAATGTATGGGGAAACAGCTCAGAATACTGTGGATAATAATGAATCAGATAATACTGCAGATGTGGATAAGACTGACAATGCTGTAAATTCTCAGCAAGCAGAAGAATCATCAGTAAATGCAAATATGAAATCCCAGACGATATCAGAAGATCAGGCAGATGAAGCAACAGATGTTTCGGCATCGGCCTGAATCTTGCGACAGTAAATTTTTCGGAAGATACATTAATGGAGTGGCCGGTGAATGGAAATGTTCTCCTTGATTACAGTATGGATCAGACTACTTATTTTCCGACGCTTGATCAGTATAAATTGAGTCCGGCTATTGCTGTCGGTGCAGTAGAGGGAGCACCTGTGGTAGCTGCTGTTAATGGCAAGGTTTATTCTATAGAGCAGAATGCGCAGACGGGTACTACACTGACAATGGAACTTGGAAATGGATATCAGGCTGTTTATGGACAGCTTACAGATCTGACAGTGTCAGAAGGAGATACAATTAAAAAGGGAACGACGATAGGATATATTGCACAGCCTACAAAATATTACAGCACAGAAGGAACCAATCTTTATTTTGCAATGAAAAAGGATGGAGAACCAATAGATCCGATTGAATATCTTCCATAATGAAATAGAAGAAAAAAACAGGGCTGCCGTAGATCGGCAGCCCTTAATTTGGTATAGGGCCAAGACAGTAACGTATAAACAGTACTTTGATATTTGCAACAGAAATGATATGTGTAGTATAATACAAAATATGTAGTGATTCAGCAGTTAACAATTCGTGGATATCAGATTAGGGGCAAAATCTCCCACAAATTGTGACATACATCTTGCGGAAAGCATTTTTCAGACACGCTCTAGCATCATAAAATACTGCTGGTTATAAAAATACTTTCGGAAATTATACAGACAGCATGAAAGAGGAGCTTTTTATATGAATATTAATGAGATTGCCAAACTGGCAGGGGTCTCCAGAGCTACCGTATCCAGGTATCTGACAATGGTTATGTCAGTGAGGAAAAGAAAAAAAATATCAGCAGAGTTATTGAAGAAACCGGGTATCAGCCTTCTTCACAGGCGCAGAGGCTGCGTACTAAGAAGACAAAACTGGTCGGAGTAATTCTGCCAAAGATAGATTCCAATACGATCAGCCGGGAAGTTGCCGGAATCAGTGACATACTTACCAAAAAAGGATATCAGCTGATACTGGCAAATACAAATAACAGTGTTGAAGAAGAATTGAAATATCTTTCGCTGTTTAGGGATAATCAGGTCGATGGTGTTATTTTTATTGCCACCATATTGACAAAACAGCACAGGGAAATGATGAAGGGATTTAAAGTTCCGATTGTTTTACTTGGACAACAGCTGGATGGTTATCCATGTATTTTTCAGGACGATTATAAGGCTGCTGTAAATCTTACTGAACAGATGGTGAAGACAGGAAAGAAGTTTGGATATATTACAGTTACGGATAAAGATGAGGCAGTTGGCAGGCAGCGAAAATCAGGTGTGGAGAAGGTTCTTGGAGAAAATCAGATCACATTGGAAAGTGGATGTGTAAAATGCGGAAATTTCACATTAGAGTCAGGATATGAGAAAGCGAAAGAACTTTTTACGGAGCATCCCGATGTAGATACATTGATCTGTGCAACAGATACCATGGCAGTTGGAGCGGCAAATTGGCTGAAGGAGAACGGATATCAGATTCCTCAACAGGTTCAGATTGCCGGAATGGGAGACAGTTTTCTGGGAAAGATCATAGAACCAAAGCTGACTACTGTACATTTTTTTTACAAGACAAGTGGAATGGAATCAGCAAAAGTGCTGGTAGATTTGATAGAATCTAAGGAAACATCATCTGTACATAAAGAAATAAAAATGGGATGTAAGGTGGTACTCAGAGAGTCTCACCGAAATATATGACTGAACATGAAAGAGGAACTCTGAGGCAATCATCAGAGTTCTTTTTTCCGGATAATTGGATTTACATATATTAAAGGGAGTGTTTTGGAAATAATATATAAAAAATGGATACAATATTTGTGATAATGTTACATATTTACAAATAAAAACGCCCAGATATAATAGCATATATGAGAACGATTCCATAAAAGTACATACAATCCATAGGAAATACATATTGGTGATCAGATAAGAAATATCGTGAGAGTGCAAGATATCTGCTGAATTATAATCAGATATCAGAGTAAATTTGGAATGGTATAAGATGATATTAAGGTTAAAAGGTATTTTTATAAGATTAACAAGTGAAATTTGTTGAATATGTGAGAATTTCAAAGTATACATTTATATGAGAACGATTCCATAAAAGGAGGATATTATGGATTACAGAAAAACAGCACAGGAGATATATGACCATATCGGTAAAAAAGAAAATATTATTTCCGCAGCTCATTGTGCCACACGTCTTCGCCTGGTTATCAGTGATAATTCAAAGGCTGATAAGGAATATGTTGAGAACATTGAAGGTGTAAAAGGTGTTTTCTTTGCGCAGGGACAGATGCAGATCATTCTGGGAACAGGTGTAGTTAATAAAGTATATGATGAGTTCATCCGGATTGCAGGAGTTTCTGAGAGCAGTAAAGAAGAGCTGAAAAAAGTTGCGGCTTCCAGGGCAAATCCGGTACAGAGACTGATCAAGACACTTGGAGATATTTTTGTGCCGATTATTCCTGCAATTGTTGCAAGCGGTTTCCTGATGGGAATTATGGAAGCACTGAACTTCATGGTAAACAATGGATTTTTGAATATTGATACCAGCGGTTCTATTTATACATTTGCACAGCTTTTCAGTAATACGGCATATACGTTCCTGCCAATCCTCATCGCATACAGCGGTGCTAAAGTGTTTGGTGCAAACCCGTATCTGGGTGCAGTTATCGGTATGATCATGATTCATCCGAATCTCCAGAATGCATGGACAGTTGCCACAGAAGGTGTTAAAGCAACTCAGAAAGTATGGTTTGGACTTACTCTATTGATATGGTCGGATATCAGGGCATGTAATTCCGGTTATCATTGCAGTATGGGTACTGGCTCAGATTGAGAAGAGACTTCACAAAGTAGTGCCGGCAATGTTTGATCTGTTTGTTACTCCGCTTGTAAGTGTCTTTGTAACAGGATATCTGACATTATCCATTATCGGACCTATCTTTGTCACTGTTGAGAACGGACTTCTGAATGGGATTCAGTGGCTGATCGCATTGCCATTTGGTATCGGAAGTTTTATTATGGGTGCGTTTTATGCACCGACGGTGGTTGCCGGTGTTCACCATATGTACACGATCATTGATCTTGGACAGTTGTCTAAATTTGGAGTTACTTACTGGCTGCCTCTTGCTTCTGCAGCGAATATTGCACAGGGTGGAGCCACTCTTGCAGTAGCACTTAAGACAAAGGATCAGAAGATTAAATCAATGGCAGTTCCGTCTGCATTAAGTGCCTGTATGGGAATTACTGAACCTGCGATCTTTGGTGTTAACCTTCGCTTTGGAAAACCATTTGTGATGGGATGTATTGGTGGTGCATTTGGTGCACTGTTTGCATCTGTTACAGGACTGGGGGCTACGGGAACTGGAGTAACCGGTATCTTTGGAATTCTTCTTTGTCTGAATAATCCGGTTTCTTATATTCTTATGTTTGTGATTGCATTTGGTGCTGCCTTTGTACTTACCTGGTTGTTTGGATATAAGGACACTAATGTTTCTGAAAAGACAGAAAGTGTTGAAGCTGTGGGAGATAAATCAACAACAGAAAAAAGCAATGCAGATGATTCTGTGCTTTATAGTGTATCAGAAGGAACTGCGATTTTGCTTTCCCAGGTAAATGACGCTACATTTGCTTCGGAAGTACTTGGAAAAGGAATTGCCGTAATTCCATCGAAGGGTGAAGTTGTTGCTCCATGTGATGCTGTGGTTGAGACTGTTTTTGATACAAAGCATGCAGTTGGTTTAAGTACGGAAAGTGGTATGGAGCTTCTGATCCATATCGGGATCAATACAGTGGAATTGAATGGAAAATATTTTACATCTCATGTAAAGAATGGAGATCACGTAAAGAAAGGCCAGCTTCTAGTTTCCTTTGATATGGAGAAAGTTAAGGCAGCAGGATACGATGTGACGACTCCTCTTATTGTAACGAATTCGGATGATTATAAAGATGTGAAAATTCTGTCGGAAGATTCGGTAACACCATCAGATAAAGTATTGGAGATTGTGAAATGAGTACGCTAACTAAAGTTCTTGAAAGAAATATAAAAGTAATTGAAAAGAACGCAGATCTGACAGAAGGAAGATTCCGGCTTGGACATCATCTGATGCCGCCGGTCGGATGGCTCAATGATCCAAATGGACTATGCTGGTATAAAGGCAGATATCATGTGTTTTTTCAATACGCTCCCTTTGATGTGGAAGGCGGACTGAAATTCTGGGGACATTATACAAGCAAAGATCTGGTAGACTGGAAATACGAAGGGACAGCTCTTTATCCGGATTCTCCTTATGACTGTCATGGTGTCTATTCCGGATCTGCATTGGCAGAGAGTGAAAAACTTCATTTGTTTTTCACCGGGAATGTAAAGATTGACGGTGATTATGATTATATTAATGAAGGACGTGAGACCAGTACGCTTCATGTAGAAAGTGAGGACGGAATTCATTTCGGAGATAAAGAAGAGATAATTTCTTTTGAAAAATATCCGGAAGAGTTTACCTGTCATATCAGAGACCCGAAAGTCTGGAAAGAAAACGACAGGTATTTTATGGTTCTTGGCGGACGTCTTAAGGGAGATAAAGGTGCAGTTCTGGTTTATGAATCAGAAAATCTGAAAGAATGGAAATTTAAACATATAATAACCACACCGGAAGCTTTTGGCTATATGTGGGAATGCCCGGACTATTTCGAACTGGATGGGAAGAAATTTCTGTCTGTATCACCACAGGGCTTGAAGAGGGAAGAATTTCGTTTTCAGAATATCTATCAGTCAGGCTATTTTCCGGTAAAAGAGGATGGCTCTGTGGATGAAAGAGACTTTCGTGAGTGGGATATGGGATTTGACTTTTATGCTCCACAGACCTTTACAGATAACAGCGGAAGGCGACTTCTGATAGGATGGATGGGAATGCCGGATGCAGAGGAGGAATATACCAATAAAACCATTGATGAAGGCTGGCAGCATTGTCTTACCGTACCGCGGGAACTGAGGGTAAAGGATGGAAAAATATTCCAGTATCCGGCAAAAGAACTGGAGAGACTCCGAAAAGAGAAAACAATTCTTGATGATGAAAAATCAATTGTTGAGGTTCGTGTAGAAGTAAATGAAGGTTTTGATCTGTTAATTGAAGATATTGCAGTGACAGACAGAAGTTTTCAGATCAGTATGGGCGGACAGATGCTCTTTAAATATGAAAATGAAATTGCGGAGATTGGATTTTCTGAAATTGCGGGTGCAGGAAGAAATAAGCGGAAAGCGAAAGTCAGTGAACTGAACAATATCCGGATTCTTGCAGATACTTCTGCAGTGGAACTTTATCTGAATGATGGAGAGATTGTATTCTCAACCAGATATTATCCGGATCGTGAAGATCTGCAGCTAAAGGTAAAAGGCGGAAAATTCAGGGGAAATCTCTGGAATCTTCGAAAAATGATATTCACAAAATAAGAAAATAAACGTATAATAAAGCAGGTGGGAAAGAAAATCCGCAGTCGGTTTCCCTGCCTGCTTTTTTGACATATTGGTATTTCTGGTGCTGAGAGATTTGGCTGTCAGAAAGAATATGTGTCCGGATGATATACGTGTTTTAAACCGACTGTTTATTATAGAAACAGGGACGACCGCAAAAGATAGCAGTTGTCCTTTACATAAATTATAAAAAATTTCAAATAATGCAATTCCAGACAATAAGACAGTTGCTTGATTATAATATATGACTGTCGGGTGATTATGATGAATTATACTTACATTGTTAAATGTGCAGATGGGACTTTTTATACAGGGTGGACAAACTGTCTGCAAAAACGTATGAAAGCACACAACGAGGGAAAGAACGGCGCGAAATATACAAGGACCAAAAGACCGGTTACACTTGTATATTATGAAGGATTTTCAACAAAAGAAGAAGCGATGAGACGTGAATATGAGATTAAACAATTTACCAGAAATAAAAAACTGGAGTTGCTGAGCTTCTGAACCCGTCAGATAAGGAGGATAAGAGAAAATGAAAAAGATGACAAAATGGCTTGCAGTATGCGCAGTATGTGTGATGGGCAGTGTTCCGGCCATGGCAGCAGAAGTACCGGATGTTACTGTAACACCGATCCCGATTGAAACACCGGCTCCGGATGTAACACCAATCGAGACACCTGCACCAACACCCATACCGGAGGTGAAAAATGGCTGGTATGAGTATGGAACAAAAAATAAGAAATATTTTAAAGATGGACAGTATCTTACAGGAATGCGTAAAATCCATGGTGAAGTTTATTATTTCAGTCCAAAAGGATTTATGAAAACCGGATGGATCAAATACAATAACAAGAAATATTATTTTGATTCCAATGGAATACGTTACAGTGGCGTTAAGAAAATCAGCGGAAAATATTACTATTTCAGTGACAAGGGTGTCTGCGAACGAAAACAGTTAAAGTTGGAAATACAATTTATTATTGTACAGAAAAGGGAATTCTGGAAGCCTGGAAAAAAGGAAAGACGATTTATTATCCAAAAGGAAAGAAAATGAATTCCACCAAAGCGTATGAGTATGAGACTTTGCAGAGAGCAAAGGATGTTGTCAGCAAGATCACAAAACCGAGTATGTCAAAAAGTGAGAAATTTGAAACCTGTTTCAGATGGGTAATGTATCAGCATTATTACGATACCAGAAGAATATTTTATAATCAGACTGCATGGCCTGCGTTATATGCAAACGATTATCTGATACTGAGCGGAAAAGGCGGGGACTGTTTCTCAGATGCCTGTTCGTTTGCCTATCTTGCAAAGGCTCTTGGATATAAGGATGTTTATGTCTGCGTAGATACAACGGCAACTGACGGAAGCGGTCATTGCTGGGCTGAAATCGGAGGCAGAGTATATGATCCGCTGTTCGCAGAGGCGAAGAGCTATTATGGATATTTTGGCGTGGGATATGGATCCTATGGATTGTATCCGGAAAGAAGAGTAGCTGTGTAATATAAAAGCTTTCCTGCAGGGATTATGCTGCAGCAGAGAAAATTGTATTGTTAAGGGGTTGCAGCACCGAAAAAAATCCGGTGCTGCAACCCCTTGTTTTGTTTATTGGCAAATTGACGGTTATACAGGTAGTGGAGCAACAAAAAAGTACATGACAATGAAATGGCAGGCACTTCCAAGCATAACAAAGATGTGAAAGATCTCATGGGAACCAAAATTCTTATGTCTGGAATTAAAAAGCGGAACTTTTAATGCATAGATCACACCACCGATGGTATAAATGATTCCGCCTGCAAGAAGCCAGTCAAATCCTGCACGTGGGAGTGCATGGAAGATTGGAACAAATGCCAGTACACACAGCCAGCCCATGGCGATATACAGTACAGAGGACAACCATTTGGGACAGGTAATCCAACAGCCCTTTAAGATAATGCCGAGGACTGCAATACTCCATACCAGCGCGCACAGAATATATCCAATGCGGTTATGAAGAACGATCAGGCATACAGGAGTATAGCTTCCGGCGATCATCACAAAAATCATCATGTGATCCATTTTTCGCAGCCGTCGATTGACCTTCTCTGTAGAATCTACAGAATGGTAAATGGTACTGGCTGCATAGAGCAGAACCATGGTAAGGATAAAAATACTTAAAGCAACAATATGGAGCACATCATAAGAACGCGCTGCCTTGATAATAAGAGGAACTGCTCCGACTGCAGCGAGAAGAAGGGCAATACCATGAGTGATCGCACTTCCGGGATCTTTTAATTTAAATTTCATAAAAACGCCTCCATTCATTCAGATAAATATAATGAAAACAATATAATATAGTTTTAAAAACTACATATCAAGTATATAAATACTATAACACAAAAAACAAAAAATCAAGGGCTTATTTGGGAATCAAAGAAAATTGTTTGTCCGGCAATGCAAATGAGTTACAGGGTTGCGAAGATGAGGAAAACAGTTGAATCTATATGATAAATCTCCTATAATACAAGTAAAGTAAGTGGTAAAGGAGACAGTTCCATGGGAAAAACCATAACGATATGTTTTACAAATAATAAGGGTGGAAGTGGAAAAACCACAACCTGTTCAAACCTTGGAGCGGCGATGGCTCAGGCAGGGAAAAAGGTTCTTCTGATCGATGGAGATATGCAGTTAAATCTTTCTCTTGCTTTTTTTCCGGAGAACTGGGTGCTGGAGCAGGCGAAAGGAGAGAAGAATCTGTATTGCGCAATCGGAAAACAGGAAGAGCTCAGCGGTTATGTGGTACATACTCCCTACGAAAATCTGGATCTGATACCATCGTCTACATTGATGAGTTCTATAGAATATGAACTTTTTACAAAATGGCAGAGAGAATTTATCCTGCGAAAATGCATTCAGAAGATAAAGGATGCAGGAAATTATGACTATATTCTGATTGATGCACCTCCTACGCTGGGTGGTTGGGTGATGAATATCCTTTGTGCATCAGACAGGGTAATTATTCCTGTTGAGGCAAGTCCATGGGGAATGTTCGGACTTGCGAATATGTTTGAATTTCTTAATGAAGTAAAGCAGATTACTCCGGAACTGGAAGTTGCCGGAATTGCAGTGACAAAGGTAGATACAAGAAAGAGTTATTATAAACAGACAATGGAAACACTGCATGAACTTGAGGATATTCATGTATTTGAGCAGATCATCAGAGTGGACAGCTCTGTAGAATGGTCACAGGATAACAGTATTCCGGTTGTGGAATATAAAAATCAAGCAGAAGTGCCAGGGAATATACGAGATTGGCAGAGGAGGTCATGGAATTATGTCAGTAGGCAGGGAGAGTATTCGGCGTGCAGCAAATGCAGGTGCCGGGAAAACCGTAAAGAAGCCCGTTGTATCCACAAAAGAGGCAGAGAAACCGGAAACAATATCTGTTACAGAAGAAAAGAAAAAAACAGCAAAAGGTTCTGTTCATATTAATGAGGAACTGCCGGTATATCTTCTTTAAAAGTTACTTGTAAGTGCTTGAGTATTTTGTTATTTTATAGAATATAATCAAGTGGTTGCGCAAAAAGTGGGGTATTTTATGGAAACAGAAGAAAAGAAGATATATACAATAGAAGATATCGCCCGGGAGCTTGGGGTAAGTAAGACTACGGTATCACGTGCTATTTCAGGAAAGGGAAGAATCAGTCAGGCTACAAGAGACAGAGTACGGGCATTTATAAAAGAACATGATTACAGACCCAATGTTGTAGCAAAGGGGTTGGCACAGCGTAAAACTTATAATATTGCACTGCTGATGCCGAAGGATTATGTTGCCACAGAGTTTCTTTTTTTTAAAGACTGTATGAATGGAATCTGTGAGATGGCTTCCTCCTATGAGTATGATATTATTATTTCTATGATTGATGGAGCAGATGTATCGCAGATACAGAGACTGGAGGCAAATCGAAAAGTCGATGGGATCATTGTAAGCAGAGCAGTGGTAAGTTCCAAGGTACAGAAATATCTGAAGAACTGTAAGGAACCATATATATTGATCGGCCCATCTTCAGATCCGGAAGTTCCGTTTGTAGATAACAAGAACCAGGAAGCCGGAAAAGAACTGACAAGTATTATGTTGATGAAAGGTTTTCGGAATCTGGCACTTCTGGGTGGAAATCAGTCCTACAATGTTACCGGAAGCAGATATCAGGGTTTTCTGGAAGCACATGAGGAAATGGGAGTTTCTGTTAACGAAAATCTGATCTTCATGGATACGGATAATCAGGCAGCAGTATCTGATGCTGTGAAGAGACTGCTTGAAGAAGGCGCGGATGGTATTGTCTGTATGGATGATGTGATCTGCAGCATGTGTCTGAGCAGTCTGAGGGAAAAGAAAATATCGGTTCCTGCAGAAATAAAAATAGCCAGTATGTATGACAGTAAGAATCTGGAATATAATAATCCACCGATTACCAGTATACGCTTTGATACGGTAAGACTGGGAAAGATGGCATGTGCGAAATTACTGAACATCCTCGGGGAGAAGCCTTTGGAGGATACGTTGACACTGAATTATCAGGTGATGCTGCGTGAGTCAACACAGTAGAAAAATGAAAAATCCTCTGTAATTATTGGAGAATCAATAATCAGAGGATTTTTTTCATGGGAAATTACTTCATAATGTTTCTGTAACATAAAAAGTTCCCGGGCAGGATCGCATTGTGGAAGAGAGGAATTATGTCGCTGAAGCGACTCGCCACAGGCGGAGGAATCCTGCAAGCAGGATTCGTGTGTGTGTTTGAAAAATGGAAAAAGCAGTCATGAATTGTGTGATATGACAAAAAAGAGATTCGAAATTAGATAATAATGGCTAATTGACTTTATTAATATAAAGGAATATACTAAAAATATGAACAATCGGTTGCGCAAACAAACTTGGAGTAATTGCAAACCATATTCTGTAAGAAGAATGAAATCAAATCCCGTCTGCTTTGACTGAGAAAAGTAATGAGCAGCGAGAAGAGAGTGTTTTGAAATTGGATAGAGTTTAAATATGATAATGAAAAAGAAAACGATTGAAAATAGAGAGTTAAGAGGAGAACAGGTATGGACTTTAGAACGGATAAGCTGCTCCATGGCGGTGATTACAACCCGGAACAGTGGTTAAAGAGACCGGATATTCTGGAAAAAGATATTGATATGCTGGAGGAGTCTGGCTGTAATGTAGTAAGCCTTGGGATTTTTTCCTGGTCCACACTGGAGCCGGAAGAAGGTGTATTTCATTTTGGATGGCTGCAGGAGATCATTGATAAGCTTTATAAAAGAGGAATTTCTACAATCCTGGCTACACCGTCAGGTGCAAGACCAAAATGGATGGCAGATAAGTATCCGGAGGTACTTCGTGTAGATGAAACGCGTCACAGAGCGTTATTTGGATTCAGACATAATCATTGTTATACTTCTCCTGTTTACAGAGAGAAGGTACATATTATTAACAAAAAGCTGGCGCAGGAGGTTGCCACACATCCGGGTGTGATCCTGTGGCATATTTCCAATGAATATGGCGGAGAATGTCACTGCCCATTGTGTCAGGAAGCATTTCGTAACTGGTTGAAAGAGAAATACCAGACTATTGAAAACCTGAATGATCAGTGGTGTACCACTTTCTGGAGTCATACCTATAACAGCTTTGACCAGATTGAGAGTCCGTCTAAGATTGGTGAGACACAGCTTCATGCACTGAATCTGGACTGGAAACGCTTTGTCACTCATCAGACTGCTGATTTCATTCATCATGAGATTGCAGCACTGAGAGAGGAGGAAGCACACTTCCGACTACTGCTAACCTGATGCATTATTTTGGAGGTTTAGATTATTTTAAGATTGCGAAAGAGATAGATGTGGTTTCCTGGGATACCTATCCTACATGGCATAAAGAGGCTGTGATCGATACAGCTTATGACAATGGAATGTGCCATGACCTGATGCGTTCTCTGAAAGGAAAGCCGTTTTTCCAGATGGAATCCTGCCCGACTTCTACAAACTGGCAGAGTGTGAGCAAATTAAAGAAACCGGGAATGCTTTTTGCACAGTCCATGCAGGCAATTGCACATGGCGGAGAGGGTGCTCTTTATTTCCAGATCCGCCAGAGCAGAGGTGCTTCTGAGAAGTTCCACGGAGCAGTGATCGATCATTACGGTGGAAATGATACAAGAGTGTTTAAAGAAGTTTCCAGGGTTGGAGAAGTTCTGAAAGAGTTAAAAGAACTGGCAGGAACAACTGTGAACAGCTCGGTTGCCATGCTTTATGACTGGGACAGCCAGTGGGCAATGGAGGACAGCCAGGGACCCAGAAATAAAGGGCTTCATTATCTGGAAGCAATGCTGAAATTCTATAGAGGTTTCCGTAAGCAGGGCGTCAATGTGGATGTGATCGATATGACCTGTGAACTGGATAAATATAAAGTACTGGCTCTTCCAATGGTTTATATGTTCAAGGAAGGTTTTGCCAAAAAGATTCGTGCGTTCGTGGAAAACGGCGGTACACTGATCACAAGTTACTGGTCCGGAATTGCAGATGACACAGACAGGTGTTATCTGGAAGGAACTCCTCATGGTCTGATGGATGTGCTGGGAATCAGAAGCACAGAAATTGACGGCCTTTATGACTGGGAAGAAAATTCTTTTGTTCCTGTGGCTGGCAATGAACTTGGACTGGATAAGACTTATACATGTAAATATCTGTGCGACCTTGTGGAGCTTCGCGGAGCACGTACTTTAATGACCTACGGAAGTGATTTCTATGAAGGCTATTCCTGCCTGACAGTGAATGAATACGGCAAAGGTAAGGCATGGTATGTGGCAGCAGATGCTGATAAAGAATTCTATGGAGACTTCCTTGAAAAAGTGCTCAAAGACAGCGGCGTTTCCTGCGGAATCAAAGAAGAAATCCCGGATGCACTGGAGATTACAGTGAGAGAGTGTGAAAATGAGAAATATTATATTTATCAGAATTTCGGAACAGAAGCTGTAAGCATTCCCGTACCGGAAGGCGAGATCAGTTGGATTTATGGCAATGGCAGCGATAAACTTAAAGTTTATGGTCTTGCAGTTGCGAAGGTTATCGTGTAAAATAAATAACGATGGATGAGGAAATCCCTTCACTTTAAGCAGAGATTGATACTGCCTGGTGAAGGGGTTCTTTTTTACTCAGATTTAACCGGGAAAATGATACAAAAAGTTTTTAATTGTATCAGGAAAGGTATAGAAATATGATTTCAAAAACTCAGATCAGATATATGGCAAATTCTTCATCATACAGTAAAGGTGCAGAACTTTATGCAACAGGAAAAGTTTTGGATATGGATGTAAAAAATATGGGTGCGTTTGATGAAATTGTTGCATCTGTAAAAGGCAGTGGAAGAAATATCTATGAAGTAGATGTATCAATCGATACAGAGAATGATGAAGTTGATACCTGCTATTGTGAATGTCGGGCATATGCAGAATATGGTGGACTTTGTAAACATTGTGTAGCGGTTCTTCTGCAATATAATGATTATGAAAATGATATGGATAGTTATGATTACGGACAATCTGTAGAAAAAATTGTAAAAGGTGGCCTGACCCATACGATCAGAAAAGGAGTGCAGATGCATACCACGCCGGAATTGGCTTCATTATTGCAGAAGCAGGCAGTTGCGAAGTCTCTTCCACTGATTCAGGGAAGCACTTATGGAAAAGTAAGGCTGGAACATATTTTAATTTTGACGGAAGAACATTTACAGTAGAATTTAAAATAGGAATTAATAAAATGTACGTACTGAAGGATGCATTTTCCTTTGATGTTCATATAGCAAATCAGGATGATTATAAATATGGGAAAAATCTTCAGTTTGTCCATACAATAGAATCCTTTGCCGAGGAATCCAGACCGCTTGCGAAATTTATCTGTAAATGGGCAGACAACAACAGACAATTTCACAGATCCTCTTCCTATTATGGATACTATATGGGAACTCTGGAAAAGGTAAGGCATCTGGAGCTGTCAGGAAATGAACTGGCAGAATTTTTGCTTTTGATGGAAGGAAAGACATTGCAGGGAGAATCTATAGGAACCAGAAACACAACCTGGGAAATAACCAGAGAACATCTTCCGAGAAAAATGACCATAACAGGTGCAAAGCAGGGAATTGAACTGAAGGTAAGCAAATTTACGTGTGCAGCAAATACGGAACAGTATAAAATTTGCTTTTATGATAAAAAGATTTATATTGAGAATGTAGAAGAGCTTTTACCTGTTAAGGATTTTCTGGACAGTTTGTCTTTGATTCCCGGTGAGAAAGCGTTTATAGAAAATAAAGATGTACCGGCATTCTGTCAGGAACTTTTACCGGTGATCCAGAAGTTTTTTAAATGCAGAATGGTTGAATTTCATCCGGAAAATTATGGAATGGTTAAACCGGAGTTTCGATTTTATCTGGATGCACCGCAGGAAAATATGATTACATGTAAGGCGACTGTTAAGTATGGAGACAGGGAATTTTCTTTATATACAACGGACGATATTGCAGCAAGGGATATGAATAGAGAAACAGTTGTCAGAAATGTGATCCATAAATATTCGAATGCTTTTAATCCATTTGAACAGTGTGCGGTAATTGCGGATGATGAAGAGATGGAATATGAATTTCTGACAGAAGGAATTCAGGCACTGCAGGCAGTGGGAGAAGTATTTATTTCTGATGCGCTGAAACGGATTGAAGTCCGGAATTCGCCAAAGATTACAGTAGGTGTTTCCCTGAGCGGAAATCTGCTGGAACTTAGTATGACAGCCGGGGATATTTCAAGGGAAGAACTGATTGACATTCTTTCCAGATATAATAAGAAGAAAAAGTTCTATCGTCTGAAAAACGGAGCTTTTGTAAATGCAGCAGACTCGGGGCTGGATACAGTTGAAGAACTCAGGGCAGGACTTCAGCTGACGGATAAGCAGATAAAGCAGGATAAGATTGAAGTGCAGAAGTACCGCGCGTTGTATCTGGATGCACAATTGAAAGAGAATCCGGTTGTTTCGGCAGTGAAGGATAAATCTTTTAAGTCACTGGTAAGAAATATGAAGACCATTGAGGATAATGATTTTGAGGTGCCGGAGAGCCTGGATAAAGTTCTGCGGGAGTATCAGAAACGGGGATTTCTGTGGATTAAGACATTGAATTATAATGGATTCGGCGGAATACTTGCAGATGATATGGGACTTGGAAAAACGTTGCAGGTGATTGCATTTCTACTGTCAGAATTTCTGGAAAGAAGGAATACTGTTGTTGAAAATATAGCAGTAAAAGAAACTGCAATGTTAAATATGCAGAGTGAAATTGAGACAGTAGAACAGGCGTGCAAGGCAGCAGAGGCGCAGAAAGCTGATGGAAAAGATGGACAAACTGGAAAGCTGCAAAGAAATACATTAATTATAGCTCCTGCATCATTGGTGTATAACTGGAGCAGTGAAATTCAACGTTTTTGCACCGGAGCTTACAGCAAAGATGGTGACCGGGACTGCAGCAGAGAGAAGACAGATCCTGGCAGAAGCAGATTCTGAGGATATTCTTCTGACTTCCTATGATTTGCTGAAAAGGGATATCAGCGAATATGAAGGATATAAGTTCAGATGTGAGATTATTGATGAAGCTCAGTATATCAAGAATGCAAACACTCAGGCTGCGAAAGCAGTAAAAGAGGTTCAGGCAGACTTCAGGCTGGCTCTTACAGGAACTCCGGTGGAAAACCGCCTGAGTGAATTGTGGAGTATATTTGATTATCTGATGCCCGGTTTCCTTTACAGTTATAAGAAGTTCAGGGAAGAAGTTGAAATTCCGGCAGTTCAGAATTCAGATGAAGATGCAATGAAACGTCTGCAGAAAATGATCCGACCGTTTGTACTCCGAAGATTGAAGAAGGAAGTGCTTACAGATCTGCCGGATAAGCTGGAAGAGAATATGTTTGTACAGCTAACAGGAGAGCAGCAGAAGCTTTATGATGCACATGTGAAACGGATGATGCTGATGCTGGATAAGCAGTCCGAAGAAGAATTTAAGACCTCAAAGATTACAATTCTGGCAGAGCTGACAAAATTGCGCCAGATCTGTTGTGATCCGTCTCTTATTTTTGCAGATTATAAAGCAGATTCTGCAAAAGTGGATATGTGCCTGAATATGATCAGTAATGCAGTGGAGAGCGGACATAAGATTCTGTTGTTTTCGCAGTTTACGACAATGCTTGACCATCTTGCGAAGCGCCTTGAAGAGGAGAAGATCAGTTACTATATGCTGACTGGTTCTACAAGTAAGGAGAAGCGTGCACAGATGGTAGAGAACTTTAACACAGATGACACACAGGTATTCTGTATTTCTCTGAAGGCAGGAGGAACCGGTCTGAATCTGACGGCAGCAGATATTGTAATCCATTTTGACCCATGGTGGAATCTGGCAGTGCAGAATCAGGCAACGGACAGAGCACACAGAATTGGTCAGAAGAATGTAGTGAATGTATACAAGCTGATTGTGAAGGATACGATTGAAGAAAATATTTTGAAACTGCAGGAAAAGAAACGTGAACTGGCAGATCAGATCCTGGAGGGCGAAGGGCTTAACGGAGGCAGCTTCACAAAAGAGGAACTGATGGAATTACTTTCCGGGAAATAACCGCTTGATTGCAGTTAAATGGCATTTTTTGTAAATACAGAAATGTATATTCTGCCTGTTTTTCCACATAATAACCATACAACACATGATATGGAAACTGAAGGGTACAAAGACAGTAAACTTCGATAAAAGGAAAAACAGGAGGAAGAAAAGTGCATGAAAGCGACAGGAATTGTTCGGCGCATAGATGATCTGGGGCGTGTGGTCATTCCTAAGGAGATCAGAAAAACGCTGCGGATAAAAGAGGGGACACCACTGGAGATTTTTACTGACCGGGAGGGGGAGATTATTCTGAAAAAGTATTCCCCTATCGGAGAACTGAATGTTTTTGCAAAGGAATATGCAGAGGCGCTGGCGCAGTCAAGCGGGATGGTAGCGTGTATCACAGATCACGATCAGGTGGTGGCTGCTGCGGGACAGGGAAGCAGGGAATATATAGGAAAACCTATCAGCAAAGCTCTGGAAGATGCAATCACGGAAAGAAGCTCTGTGTTTGCTAACGGAAATGACAGAAGCAGGATACCTGTGACTCAGGAACAGAGAGAACCTTTGTATTCCCAGATCATGCAGCCTATTATCAGTGCAGGAGATACAGTAGGATCTGTGCTTTTACTGGGAAAGAATGAAAAGGATGTGATGGGTGAATCAGAGAAGATGCTCATCAGAACAGCAAGCGGATTTCTGGGAAGACAGATGGAACAGTAAAATCTGTAGCATATATTTGGGATGTAGTGCGCAATCATAATAAAAAAATAATAATTCATAGAATCTTCAGCAGCTTATGGTGGCGGCTGAGGATTCTTTTTTGTATAATAAGAAGCAGTTATGATTTTCTGGAGTTGTTTATAGTAATGAAATTGTCATGGTAATGAGAGTTGGAAAGGAGATATATTATATGGCTGCAATATATCTGGCACCGTTTTATCTGTTGGTGTGTGTATATATCCTGCTTCGCAGCGTGCACTGGTTTCAGGTACTGCATACGGTTTTTCAGAATGTGTGGGTATGCAGGGGGATTGGACTTGTATATTTATTTGTAGTGTTTAGTATACTGATCGCATTTATGGCACCTGCATCAGGATTCAGGAGATTTATGAAGCTTCTGAGTAATTACTGGCTCGGTGTTTTGATGTATACACTTATGACTCTGGGAATCGCGGATGGATTGAGACTGTTACTGAAATATCCTCTTAGAAATTTTGCCTTTCCGGGGAGAGAATTGCTTTTCAGTAATATGGGAACTGCTGTTGTGGGAGCTGTCTGTGCGGTGATCATTTCAACAGTCAGTATTTACGGAGTGCTCAGTGCCGGAAATATACATACAACGAAGTACAATATTTCTGTTGATAAAAAGGCAGGAAATATGAAGGAGTTAAATGTGGTTCTGGTCGCAGATCTTCATCTGGGATATAATATTGGATGCAAGCAGATGGAGCAGATGACAGAGAAGATCAATGAGCAGAAACCGGATCTGGTGGTAGTGGCAGGAGATATTTTTGACAATGAATATGAGGCACTGGATGATCCGGAAAAACTGGCAGAGATATTGAGAGGGATCCGCTCAAAGTATGGTGTGTATGCATGTTACGGAAACCACGATATTCAGGAAAAGATTCTGGCGGGATTTACCTTTGGCAGTAAGGAAAAGAAAGAGAGTACCCCGGAGATGGATGAGTTTCTGGAGAAAGCGGGGATTACGCTTCTGAGAGATGAATATGTGCTCATCGATGATTCCTTTTATCTGTATGGCAGACCGGATTATGAGCGTCCCGGACGGGGGATTGATAAACGAAAGACTCCGCAGGAAATCACAGAGGGTATGGACCTGTCACTGCCTGTACTGGTTATCGATCATGAGCCGAGAGAGCTGCAGGAACTGGCGGATGCGGGCGTGGATGTGGATCTCTGCGGGCATACTCATGACGGACAGGTATTTCCGGGAAATATTGTGATCCGGTTTTTCTGGGAAAATCCTTGTGGTTATCTGAAGAAGGGAAATATGCATAATATTGTTACATCTGGTGTAGGACTTTTTGGACCCAATATGAGAGTTGGGACTAAAAGTGAAATCTGCGATGTCAGCATAGGTTTTAACTGAATCAAGTAAGTCCCCGGCTTCAACTGCAAAAATCAATAAGCAGTTGAAAACGGGGACTTGTCTTTTTTATTATGTCTGATCTGATTTTAGGATCAGTTGAGGGATTTCTCACTCATTTCTTCAAGAAGATTCTTTTTCAGATCCCAGAGCTTCTGAGAAAGGTCTACATATACTTTCTGAGGATTTACGAAACGTCTGGATTCATCCCAGAGAGTATTCTGTTCTTTCTGACAGTAATCGCGAAGCTCCATTACAGATGGAGAATTATAGACCCGTTTACCCTCTTTGATAACCGGAATGAGAAGCTCACGTACTTCATAGGTTCCGCCAAGAACTTTTGTCTTTTTCCATGTATCGATTGGATCAAAGAGAACCATATTCTGGTCTGCATCAAGCTTTTCATCAGCAAGACAGATAAGATCTGCTTTGATCTTGCCGGTAGATTTACTGTAGAGACGATATACGGTTTTATTTCCAGGGTTGGTTACTTTCTCTGTTGTTTTCGGAAAGCTTGATTTTTGGAGTAAATTCAGTGCTGTCTGCGTCCTTTACAGCGGCCAGCTTATATACACCGCCGAAAGCA
>ENA-OQCX01000496-OQCX01000496.1-human-gut-metagenome-genome-assembly--contig:-NODE-496-length-20273-cov-2.327608_pt1 | contig 20273 bp, 31 predicted proteins | sample MGYA00242762_ERZ504587 | MGnify/ENA primary metagenome ERZ504587 (study PRJEB26092, sample SAMD00036337) | human gut metagenome | host: Homo sapiens | study: EMG produced TPA metagenomics assembly of... | reverse complement strand
ATATCAACCTTCTTTCTCAATCATAATTTACCGAACGCTTGGGTGAGGACTCCTAACAGGCGGTATTCTTGTTTGTACTCCACGGTATTCTGAATAATCCGTAATGCTCTCCGACTTATATACCTCTGCCAGCCGGTCTAAAAGTTTCTCCTGTTCCTGTAGAAGACCTTTCCAATATGGAAGATACTGTTTTCCAGTGCATAAGTTGCGGCAATTCACACAATTATAAAGGCTGCATCGGTCCGCGCACGGCCCATCTGCCACCTTCCGAACACAAAATCCAAGTTCCACACGTCGTTGACCAAGGCAAAAATCCGTATACAGGAGCCTACGTTCTTCTTGCGTATAATTTTCAAGCTGTTCGCCGTCATGATTAACTCAAACTTGCTTCTGAAAAATTCAGTATTTAGCTCCGCCAGTTTTTTCTTACGAACTTCAGCATAATATTTCGCCGCCGTGTCGCTGCATAAGTGCCCCAGCCAATAAGCTAATTCAACAGTAGTCGCTCCGTTTTCAATTAACCTAACAGCCAGGGTTTTACGGAATTGTTTAATGGTGAAGTGCCAGAGTTCTCCATTTTCGTCGCATATATCATACTTTCTGATAATCCAACGGATGCATTTGACAAATGGTTGAGAGTCAATAACTGCTCTCTCATACCCATACCTTCTGCTTCGGAAAATATACGATGTCCCCGCTATTTTTCTTTCCTCAGCATCCTCAATGATATGTTGGGAAAGCCTTCCAGCTATATCTTTGGGTATCATGATCCTGTGGTAGTCCCCAGCTCCGCGTCGATGTCTTGCACTTAGTGTTTTATGCGGAATATATTTCAGTTGGCAGACATTAGGTATCGAGATTCTTCAATGCAGTCTTCTTCAAGAAGGTACACTTCTTTCAATCTCAGTCCTGTATTCATGAATAAATCGTATAGCAGCCTGTATTGACAGGGCATTTCTTCTCGATGCAAGTCCAATTGCTCCACCACTTCTTCCGGAATGATTTCGTAGGTGTGTTAAACTGGCGAAGATTGTGAAATGTAACAATATCAAACGGATTGGTGCGCGCCTTGGCGCTCTAATTTGTGTGTCCCGTTCAGTGCTCATGAGGTAACACATGATCCGTTTTAGACCGTTTACGGATTTTGCAATGTAATATTGAGACAATGGTTCCCCATCATTTTTCCGCATTGCTTCAAGGGCTAAAATCAGTGTCCTGATGTGACCTTCCGTTATATCCGCAAAATATATGACCTCCGGCGCAATATCTGCAAGTGTGTTGATTGCCAGCTTACACGCATCAAAAAGAGGCACATAAACTTTCCCTCTTTGTTCAAATAGATAACAGAAATAATATTTCACCTCAGACCGCAGAGAAGGCCGTTTGATGGCTGTGAAATCAAGCCGTTTGAGCCGTAATACATTCCCATACGGCTCATATAACTTCCAAACATCACGGTAAGGTGTCACTTCTGTAGAATTACCTGCAACGAAAAGTTTCCGTTGGATAATACGTTCCTGCTCCACAGCCTTAAGAAGCATTTTCTTGAATGCTGGATCATATAGCGACAGAGAAGACATTTCGTAATGGAACATTGAAAGCAACAATGCACTATGGGATATCTGTTCTCGCTTCTGAGTAATGGCAGAGGCCATCCTCTGCAAATATGTTTCCAGTAAGCGTATGTCTTTAAGCATATACTCTATCGTAGCAACAACCCCTGCACATCTGGATATTTTTGACAAACTGTGTCCCGTAAGCATGGCCTCTCTTGCGGCTTCGCATTGTTCAGCAGTGAGCGGCTTTGCTTTACTCATTTTCCTCACCACCCTATGCAGCTTTTCCATGACTGACTTTGCTATGATGGGATTATTATGATTCCTGTAATGATCGATAGATGAAAAGCTCCTCCAGCCGAAGCTTTCCATGATAATGCCATCGGTAATATTGTCTTCTGGATGGAGGGACTGATGTTCAAGAAATTCCATAACTTTTGTGCTGCGCCCGTTGTGGGTTCGTATTTTCGCCGCATCGAGCCCGGCACGAGTGGCACACCGCTTTAATATCTTTAGGTAATTATGATAAGACATAGGCAGGCCTTGTCTTTTTCCGGAGTTCAGATTTATAAATAAATACTGACTGAGTTTGCCGCTCTCACTCTCGGCATCCGCCCTTTCAGTCTGGATGTACTTGTCTATAACCTCGCAGGTTTTCTTGGGGAGGGCAACAAGCCTGAGTTTATTTTCCTCCATTTCTGGCATTAGCTCGTCCCTTTGACCTTGTTGGCTGTACAAGCTGTTCTATGGCATCATAACTGTCAAGCGTAACGCTAAGAACCTCATCGATTCGAAATCCCTCGAAGGTGAGGCGCAACACCGCTTCATCCCGCAGAGTATTGAAGTTTCTACATAGCAATTCTTTTGTTGCTTTGTCGTACCATTTGGTGTAATCACGACTGGACTTAAGCCTGGCAGCATATCCGTCAATCAAATATCTATACTCCCGTGATAGATTTGTCCATACAGAAAAGAGCAATTCGCCTGTACGGATTTTTTCTTCCAAAGCATCTCTGTCTGTCGCATATCATCCAGCCAGCCATAAAAACCCGTGATGACTGTGACATACTTTGTTAATGTTGAATATCCCACCGATGACTGTAGTGATAGTACTTTTTCGTCCGCCAAGTTACCAAATACGAGTTCATGTAAGAACTCTCGCACATGGTGATTTGTCGCATTTTCGTATGTGACCTTTCTTGAATCCAACCAGTTCAAAAACGCTACAAGCTTCTTTGCATATTCCTTTCCAGTGCTCGTCTTTCGTATGCTTTTCAGTTCGAGCCATTGGTTGCCAGGGAAAAACGGCATATAATTTTTCGTAATCATATACCGTGTATAATTGGTACTGGCATCCGTCTCGAAACGAAAAACAACTACACGAAATGTTTTTTCTTCCCGCATTATTTTCCTCCTGTTACAATTCACTTTGGACTAATCGCCCAATTGCATTATAAAGGTTTCTCTCACAAAACACGATACGGGAGGGACACTCTTACCAGTGTCCCTCCTCTGCATTGTCAATCGTGTGAATCTGTATCGTGTGCACGAGGTTCAGAAAAGCCGGTCCCATACCTGGCAGACATGGTGGGAGCAACCGGGTGCGGTCCGGTATAGCGGGAGTCGATGCCGTGGTTTTCAAAGAGAACAGGTTGATTATTACCGCTTGTGCCTGCCGCAGCAGTAATGGCCGGACAGAGGTCAACCTCTATCTCTGCGCCACCCTGCTGGGTGGCTAATACCAACGGCTGATGCCCATGCTCCTGCGACCGGAGCGTACCGGCCACATCTTCACTGCAGTCCATCACACTGCCCCCCTGATCATTGAGGCATAGGACGGAAGGCACCATATTGGAGCCGCTTTCAGAGGCTTTCAGGGTAGGAGCGCATTCTGCCTGATAGCCGATCCCACCAGCTTCCGCACCCTGGCCAGCAGAAAATCCAGCAGCAAAAATACATGGATATCCTTGTCCGGCCTGCCCTCCGCCGGCAGTCAGTGCGGTGTGGCAATCGGGAGTCAGAAAGCAATCGCCGTTTCCTTTACTGACGATTCCAGCCACAAAGGTCTGCTGTTTCATTCCGGGCTGGGCGCCGAGGGCGGCGGCCACATCGTGCAGATCCCGTACCTCATCCTCTGGTTTGCAGCGAAGGCCATCGGTTCAGCGAGAAAAGTCTGCATCTGCATATTGGTCGTGGCCATCAATGCGCCGGATACTCCTTTGAGATCAATGGTTTCCTCCCGCTGATTGATGTGGAAAGCGAAAACCTCAGATCCATCTATTCTTTCTGCCTGCTTCCGCTTGAATCTCTAATGCTCTCTTGAGCTGCGGCGGAAGTTCTTTGCCTCTCGCCTTGGCTCTGCGCAGGATCCCCAAGCAGGCGGTCCTGCTCAAATAATATTTGTGGGGCACTTCGCCCTGCAAAATCTGCGACAAGGAAGATTCTTTTGCGGCGCTGGGCGACACCCCAGTATTGAGCGTCCATAACTCGCCAAGCCAGTGAGAATTGATCTCCCAGTATGATTGCCCCAGCAGATTCCCACGCCCGGAGTCAGGTCGAGGCACTGCACCGGTACGAGCTTTAATTCGGACAATTTCCTCCAGGACAACCCGGAAGTCTTCGCCTCCCGCGGAACTGAAGCTCCGGGCACATTTCCCAGACCATGTATCGAGGTCGAACAGCGTGAGCTGCTCTACCGCGTCGCTCATCTGCATCCCTCATTTCTTTCACTATGCGGACCTGCTCCATGAATAGCCCGGAGCGTTCCCCGGCAAGGCCGGCTCTGGCGCCGGCGACTGACAGGTCCTGACATGGCGAACCCCCGGTGATGATATCCACCGGGGCAGTTCATTGCCGTTCAGTTTTGTGATGTCCCCGACATGGAGCATACCGGGAAACCGTTCCCTGGTCACCTCAATGGGAAATGCTTCGATTTCACTGGCCCATACCGGCTCAATGCCGTTGTGAAGGCCAGCCAGGGGAAACCCGCCGATCCCATCGAAGAGGCTCCCAAGAGTTAGCTTTTTTTAAAGGTGGATGTCTGAACGGCGCCGGGTTCCAAACTTGTTTCCAATGTCTTGCTTTTCATGTGGTTCTCCTTTTCTGAATTGTGAGGCTGCACTTGACTACTTGGCCGCTACAGTTTGGATCACTGTGCGGGTGGTATTGATTGCTGTCTGCGCTGCGTAAACGGCCGACATAATATTGGCGCGGGTAGAGGTATCCAGGCCAAAGGCTCCGCAGATCCTTGGAACCTCGCCGGCTGAGAGCATGAGGCCAAGTCCCAGCAGGGCGTGGTCTTTCAGCACCAACAGGCCGGCGGTCAGAATCGTTGCCTGCAGGAAGGTGGTCAGGCACAAACCGATGATTTGTTTGCACCACTGTATAAACCCATCCGTGTATCCGCGGGGATGGAAAACATATAGAGCGATCCCACAGCAATTTGGATCAGCAGGATACCGCCGCGCTTTAAGTTACTGAAAAAGCATTTGACGATGGCATACCCCATCATGATGATCAAAAACAGAGCCATGATGGGCTGGTAATCACAGAGGTCAGCCCACCGAAGACACCGGAGGCATCGATACTGCCAACAGTTCCGGCACTCAGGCATCCGTGATCCCCGTTGCAAGGCATCGATGCTCCCATATCCTGTAATGCCGTTGGTGAGACCGGCCTGTAGGTCGACCGCCAGCTTATACAGTTCCACCGGAACAAGTGTAAAGCTGCCAACAGCTATAAAGCCTTTGATAGCGCCCAGAGCAGTGTCCTTTACGCTGGCCCGGCCGGTCTGATACTCAATACCGCACTCGAATACAGCCACCACCAGCCCCACGGCATAAAGCGCCCAGGCAGATAAGAAAAAAAGAGGACGATGGACTGTACCCAGCTCATTTCAAACAGTTCAACGCCCATATTGCCCATTTGGGAGAAAAAATTCCCAAAGAAGCCTACAAGCTGGGCATAGACCCAGTCGATGAACTGATCCATAATGTCGCCCAGCACAAAATCCCATATAAACATCTGGTTTTCTCACCCCTTTCAGTTGAAGGCAAGCTGCATTTCTATCAATGGCCAAAAGAAAAGCAGGGCCATGTGTCCAGCTCGGCCCTGTGATGATTTTCCTTTCTGGCTGATTAGTACATCTGCTGTCCGGGGTGCTCTGCAAAGTTTGGGGGCTGGAACACCTGCAGGTATTCATCCACACTTTCCGCAAGCAGCTGGTAGTCCTCCTGTTTCAGCTGGTAGACATACCACATGGGGCTGCCGTGGTCATCCCAGATATAAGGGAAGATCCCGCTTTTGAAGTTGGGTTCATCACCTGCTTTTTTCCCAGCAAGTCAGAGAACCGGAGGACTGTATTGTCCACCTCTCCCTCTTTCCGGTTGAGGATCGTCATCTTCAGTGCCTCATAGTGAGAGGCGATCCCCATAGTGATAAAGGTCAGCTTTGCCCGCAGGTCAGGGTTGAGCCTGACAAAACAGGACCGTCCCACATAGGAAGCATCAGCGGCCGCAGTGGACTGGCCTATGATTTTCCGCAGCTCCTGCTCAAAAAAGTTCATTGACGCACACTCCTTTCGCACTGTCAAGGTCTATATTGAGTTTTCCGGCCAAGGTTCAGCTTACATCCCCAGAATCGTCCAGATATACAGCGGAGCAGTCAGTGTAAACACAAGACAGGCAAAGAGAATGGCGGGAGCTGTCCATTCAAACTGGCCATGCTTGCGGTAATCAAAATAAGCCATTCCCAGCTTTCCAAAGAAGAATACAGCCAGGATCAGGTCGATGACCGGGAAAACCACATTGTCTACCACCTGCTTGATCTGCTCAGAGGCATCCGACCAGGTTCCCTCGATGGCTCCCGCTACATCACCGGTTCCCGCAGCAAGGCCGTGGTGCTGAACAGGCAGGTCAGCAGGAGAATAGTCAGGAGAAAGCCAAGGAGTTTCTTGCACTTTTTCATATAAACCGCCTTTCTTTTTGCGAAAAGAAAGAACCGCAGAGATCGTCCCCGCGGCTTGATTTCTATGCAGGCGGCAAGAAGGAGATCCCACGGCCTGTCTTTTCAGTGATTTATCTCGGTCTGTTACGGTTCCAGCGGGGCAATGTGCCAGTCATCCCAGAGACTGCCCCGGATCGTGAGTGAGTCGCTTAGGTTCATGGACAGCATTCCGGCTGGCGTCCAGCAGTCGATGAGCCAGGTGTTCACAGTATACGAGCCATTCGGATACCAGATAGGGGTAAAATGTGTGCGGCCCCGGTAGGTACTGTACTCGTTTTTCTGAAACTCAAATCGGGTATTGTAGCCGCCGCCCATCTGCTCCAGCAATCTCCAGAACATCTCATAGTTGAACTCAGAGAAGTAGCTGACTGCATTCTGGGCCGGAGTGGTGGCTGAACTCTGGGTGCTGCTCACATCGGTAGTGACCAGCTGATTGACCCCGTATCCTGATTTCATGCTTCGGCTGCCAGCAGTGGGATTCTTATTGTCTGGTGTGATGCGCATGGTGGCGGAAAGGCTGGCACTATAACGGTCCAGATCAAACTCCCACCAGCCGTGATCACACCAATAGCCATCCTCATCATCCCCATGCCATACCCAATACTCATACCACCAGGGACGCCAAATCGTCCAGTAGTTGGAGGTCTTTTGCTCCCGGCTGGGGATGGATGAAGGAGTGAAGGAGTCGTTCCGGTCATCTGCCACTGGATTGGGAGGGGGGTTCTGGTCCAGGTCTACGATTTTGCAGTTGATCGTCCATGTGCGTTTCCGGGGCCGGACACTCGGACCGTGATGACCATATCCTGGGGAGTGTCCGGTGTCGTCCAGCGCACCCATGCCAGCTGGGAATCCCCCTCCGGATAATAGACATTGTCCACATGATAGTCCCGGCATCGATGGTAAAGGTCACACGGGCAGGGTTATCCGGGTCGCTTTGGCCGCCGCTTACATCCACCGCAGTGATAACCTCGGTGTTGACCCGGTATTCGTAGTCATAGGTGGTGATGACGGGATCCTCCGGCTGCTCCTCGAACCGCACGATACCAAGCCCAAGCGAAGACTTGATATCCGCATTGGAGGCGTTTTTGTTGGTCGCTCCGGACCATGCCGGATAGCCAAGATCCGGCGTTTCCAGGAACATGGACAGCGGAAGGTTTTTGGCGGTCAGCGACCCCATCCAATAGCGGAGCTGGCCTCCCACGATTTCATCATAGAGGACCGCTTCGGTCGCAGTAGTGGCTATCATGACTCCCTCAAACTTATAATAAGCAATGGTTCCAGAAGGATCTTGTACTCCCCGCCTATGAGAGTATCGAAGTCCATACCACTATAATTGGCAATAGCCCGAATCACCTGCTCATCTGTAAAGTAACTTTTAATGGCTTCGATGTTATTTCGGCCATTAGTGCTAATAATTCGTGGGACGGCTTGAGTTGGTTTAATGCAGGTATAGCTTCCCTGCACAGGGATAATGCAACCCCGTTGGTATATTGAAGCTTGCTGACCTTCCCAAAATGATAGATCGAGGCAGCTGGCGCCCTGTTTGTCAAATCAATAGGAGTAGATACCACTGCATGGTCATCGGACCGGACAATGGTCACCCGAACGCTTCGTTGCCCGGATTCCAGCTGCCGTGGCTGGTGGCGTCCCCCAAGTTACCGCCACCACCGTCAATATTGCCCTCGCCAGTGGCGGCATAGGCGGTCATGGGACATAACAGCGTGAGTGCCACGGTCATCGTAAGCAGAATGCTCCAGATTCGTTTCATGCATCCTCCTTTCCGGCAAAGCAAAAAGCACGGCGACCGCCGTGCTTTTTTGATAGGCTGGAGATCAGCCATGATGCCGATTTTATTTCCATTCTCGTACATATCATCTGCTTCGGTTACATGATTGGCACCGCCATTTGGGACATTATCAAAACCAGGAAGGCCACCGCTGGTGTTGGTGGACGGGGGCGGAGGAGGCGGTTCCACCGTATCATGATCTTCCGCATCTGGCTTTCCCTCTACCGGGGTCCCATCCGGCTTTTGAGTCGGATCCTTCAGTGCCTCATCATCATATTCCGGTTTTTCTGGATCCCCCTGGATCGTCTGCTCGGTGCCCGAGGCCACGGCCCCGCTGCCGCTGTTCCCGGTTTCAGGGTGGATGAAGTATCCGGGGTCTCAGGCTTCACCGTAATCTCCGGATCATCCTTTTCTGGACTAATGCTGCTGTCCGGCTCATCTACATCACACCGCCCTGGGAGGAGCAGCTGGGGGGAGGCAGGGTGTCATTGACTGGCTTCTTTTCAAACTGACCAGCTATGATGAACACCAGAGCAGCGCAGGCGGCCAGACCTCCCGCCACAATCAGCCATTTCTTGGTCGCATTTTTCATGGTTGATACCTCCTTGTTTTACCAAAGCCTCTTGTGGAGAACTTCCTTGTTCAAGGCACACCCTACCACAAGAGGTTTCAGAAGTCTATGGGGACAATAGAAAACTTTTTGAAAACTGCTAAAACCTCGGCGTATAACCGGCACTGGTAGCCACGGTGATCCGCATGGCTGGAAGCAGTCTGCCTCCAAAGGAAACAGGTACCTCCAGTTCGATTTCGCAATTGGCAACGAACCGGTTTCCGGCCCTGTCCCCGCCAGCCAGAGGTGCGTTTTCAATATCCACATCCAGTCCCCACACCCGAAACTCGGTTTTGCCGTCCTCGGTGAATTTAACACGGGTCCCACCCTGATAGCTCAGGCCCAGTACCTCCTCCAGTCTACCATAAATATCACCATAGTCCAGAGATTCCTCGAAATCTCCGGCCATCGGCTGATACCCCCCGGAGTAACCTTCCCGGACACCATGATACACATCGTCATAGTTGTCATTGACGGTGGAGATCACCGCAGTCTGCACTGCGTCTCGCACCCCCTGGGCAATGATTAGAAGGCGGATGTACTCGCTGATGCCGCAGAAGATGATGACCAGCGCCAGTGTGATGGCGATGGCCAATGGAAAGCCGTTTCCTTTTCGGTCCCGCAGGATTTCTCGCAGCCTGGTCATTTCCAATACACCTCCGATTTCCCTGTAGCATCCGCCCGAAGTGTAATGGGAAGCTCCCAAAGCCGCTGAACAGGCCAATGTTGGTTTCATAGGTGACTGTAACGGCCACCTCTTGGTTGAGCTGAATACGCCCGGTACGGCTCCATGAAATATCGGGGTTAAGCCAGTCTGCTCCCGCAGTGCTTGTTCCCGCCGGTCGGTTTCAGAGCCTACCCGCCCGGCGATCTCCGCCTCACGGATCAGCTCGGTGGCAAAGGTGTCCAGCTGCTGTTTGGCAACAAATACCGGGAAGATCCGCACCGCCAGCGCAATGACCAGCATAGCGCAGAGGACAAGGATACACACATCCAGATATCCCTCGCCGCGCTTTGATCTAAGGATCTTTTTCAGCACAGCGTCACCCCCGTGTCCATGGTTGCGGTTTCCTCCTGACATTGAGCATTATATTCATTCAAAATGCTTGAAATGGAGCTTTCCGATGACAGGTCGGTTTTTCCGCCCAGAAGAAACTGATACAGTGTATCCAGCGGTTCCTCCTGTTGAAGGATTTTGGCCAAGTCCGCATCGTCCAGGTCATAGCTGTCATGAATAATAGAGCAGAGCAAATTTTCTTTGGCTGCGGTTTCTGCAGAGTGCTGATAAATTTTATCAGCAGACAGCTGTTTTACCTTGTGAGCATATTCTTTCATCTCATTTTCCGCGTTGCTGATCAGCTGGTAAATACCATCTTCTTTTTGTGTCTGGCCGTCCGTGCATTCTTCCCACAATGACCAGATACAGTGATGGATATCATCGTCATGTACCATGTCAGATCCGTTCTCCTCAACCCATTTGCTGCTCACATCCCCAAGGGGGTCATCCAGAGTCAGAAGGAAGGAAGCGTCTTCATCACTAATCGTATCAACCAGGTTTCATGGATGAAGCGGATGGCGGCGATATCTTCCGCCGCCGCAATGAGTTGGGCGGGATCGGACGCCATCCACTGCTTGACCTGCCGTTCATAGCTGGCCGACATTTTCTTTTTCAGTTCCTTGTGGTAGTCCACAGGCATCCTCCTCTCTAAAACATCCCACCCAGGGAAGTGATGATCTCATAGACAATGATGGCCAGATAGGTCATCAGAAAACACATCAGCATCAGGAACGAGAACACCCGGATCTTGGGCGGGATCTTCATGGCCTGGGCTTTCAGCCTTTGAAGCTCCAGCTGTTTCATGTCATGACTGAGCATCTGGAAGTAGGCGACGCCGTTGTCGCCCCGCAGTACGCCGATCAGTCCCCGGATTATATCCGACAGGAGGGGTGAATTGAACCTCGCCTCAAACCGGGTCAGCGCGGCTCATAAGAGCCGGAGCGCATATCTGCGGTGAGAATGTCCAGCTCTGCGGCAAAGGTCTGGCCTGCATTGCGCTTATAGGACTCCACCATGCTCAGCACATCCCGGCTGGCGGCCAGTTCCTGAGTGATGGTGGCCACAAACCGGGGCAGCTCGGCTTCCACTTCGCCTCGCTTTTCACCCAGCCTTTCATCCGCCCGCCTGATCTCCTTGAAATAAACGGCAATACCCAGAAACAGAATCACAGGCGCCAACATGGGCAGTACCAGTAGGCATGGGATAATGCCCAGCAGGATAACAGATGCCTTCAGGATGGCAAAGGACGAGTAGACTTCAGGCGTCATCCCCATGCCCGCAGCGTTCAAGGTGTTTTTGAGGCGGCTTCGCTTATATTCATCCATGTGGATGTGGGGCGCCAGCTTGACAGCCCAGCCCATCAGGAGGCTTCCATGCTCCTGCCTGCTTTTTCTCCTGACGGCCAACGGAAAGCATGGCCCGCTGGGTGGCGAGGCGCGGAAGCTTCAGGAAATCCGCCGCAATGAAAAACAGGCCCAGAGCCAACAGAGCGCCGAATAGGAAAATCAAAACAGCCATGTCTGTCACCTCCGGTATTCAATGGGCTGTGTCAGCTTGATGACAAATGCCGTGGAAACGAAAATCACCCCGGCACAGACAGCAGGATGATTTGACCCATGGCAGTATGCATCAGGGTGTTGAACCAGTCCCTGTTCAAAAAATAGAGCAAGGGGATATTTCCGACTACCAGCACCTGCATGATGATGAATTCCTTGCGGGGTTCAAACACCATATTTTCCAGCTCGCCGTTGACGATGCGCATATCGGATAGCTTTGCCACGATGGGTGTGAGGATCGTTTTAAGACCGCGGTCGTGCTGGCAGGCCAGAAGCGCCGCAACCCATTCCCGAAACACCGCATTGTCGATTTTGGTACCCATGTCCTGCAGGGCGGCATCCACATCCGGGTCCACCAGCTGGATCCGAGCCAGAAACTCGGCAAACACGCTTTTTACAGGTGGGTTCAGATACTCCAGGTTTTCCTCCACCGCCGTCTGGATGTCCTCATTGCGCAGATAGGCTGTAGTAATGATGGATAGGGCGGTTTCCAGCTCGGCGGCAATGTTCTTCTTGTAGTAGGAAGCTGTCAGCTTGATGAACCAGAACGGTACAAACATCATGCCCACAGCCAGCACTGGGACGAGAAAGAAATTGCCCAACATAATGGCGGCAGAAGCTCCCACCACAAAAAGCAGGAGGGACATAGCGCAGATGGCCGGGAACTTGGCCTCGCGCCCGGTCATTTTGAGGATGTTCTGAGTGTCGGCGATCTCACGGCGCAGAAAAGATTTCTTCTTGCGGTGGGTGAGTTCGTTGATCTCATCCTTGAGGCTTTTGGGCCGGCTGGTCAGACGGCGGAACACTCCGTCGGTGAATTCCATCGGCGACAGGCGCAGCAGGATAAAAAAGCCTGTGACCATGCCGATGCAGGCGATCAGTTGGATACTGGTCATACAGTCTTGCCTCCTTCCTGAAGCGTATTTTTGTCGGTGGCGGCCGTGGTCTTCGCTACCGCGCTGCCTTCAGCGTGGGGGCTGGACTCAGCAGGTACCGTCTGCTCAAAGCTCTCCATCAACCGGTCCAGCTCCTGCTGAGGCATCCCGTTCTCCACGAACCGTTTTTGTAGGCTCTCAGAGATTGGCGACACCGCTTCATGGACGCCGTCAATGTGGAACTTTCCATCCTCCAGCCGGTTTTCCGTGATCCGGAACCGATAGAGGGTATTGTATTGGCGGGAGCATCCGGGAGAGTTTCACACTCCATGATTTCCATGATTTTTCTGGATTTGTCCTCCAACTGCTTGGCGAACACCGTCACAGGGAACGCTCGGTGACCAGATCCATCAGGGTATCATCGGCCATCTCATGCTTTCTCTTGCACAGTGTGACCATACGCCGCCAGGTGGCCTGTGAGCTGTTGGAGTGGATGGTGGTCAGTACACCGTGACCGGTGCGGGCCGCTTCCTGCGCTGCGTATGCCTCCGCTGAACGCATTTCTCCCACACAGATAATGTCGGATGATACCGCAGGGCCATGTCCAGCAGCATATCCTGATCCACGCTCTGCTTGGCATTCTCCGACTCACGGGTGATGGTGTGAATGACACTATTGGTGACCCGGCCATTTTTCTCTCGCACCAGATCCAGCTCACGGGAGCCATTTTCAATGGTGAAGATGCGCTTATTGTCGGGGATCGTGGTGAGCAGCCAGCCGGCCACTGTGGTTTTTCCAGAGCCGGTTGCTCCCGCCACACAGACCGAGACGCCATACCGCAGACAGGCGGAAAGAAAGTCCAGCATAGGACCTGTGGCTGTGCCGCCCCGGACAAAATCCTCCTTTTGCATATTCTGCGGGTTGACGATTCGGATAGAGGCGCAGACTCCCACATCCTCATCCACCAGCGGAGTCTTGAGTACTGCGATACGGATATTTTTGGAGAGATGGCCCAGTACGGCGGGGCTGGCATTGTCCAGCACCATACCGGAAACATGGAGCATCCTGCGGATCACATTGATGGCATGGTCGGGGCTGTCGAAGTGCTCCTCCAGCTTGACCATCTGGCCGCTGGAATACAAAACTTCAATATCACGCCAGGAATTGATATTGATCTCCTCAATACCGGAGCCGAAGATGTACTTGGTGAGGAAGCCAAACTCGGCCATCTCGGTGTAGAGAGCGTCCACCAGCTGTTCCCCGGACAAATCCCTGACAGCAATTCGCCGGTCCTGGACATATTTGCTGATGTATCGCTTGATTTGCTCCTTGGTATCCGCTCCCACACCATCTGTGATGAGGGTGGAATATTTGCCGGAGATATATTCCTGAACATCCTGCAGTACAGAACTGAAATCCTTACTCTCACTCTCCGGTGTGAAGAACAGGGAGTGGACCTCTGGCCAGCAGCTGCTTCTGTGGCAATAGTACGCCGGGGCAGGTCATCTGCATCGGTGAATGCTGTCGCCGGGGCCTGGGTCTCAAAGGGTGGCTGAACCGCCTCATCCAGAGGAGATCCCTCCAACGCAGCCTCCTGCTTCTCCAAAACAGATTGCGGGGCCTCAATGGTGCGGCTGCCGGGACCAAACAGAGAATCGTTTCGCTTCTGTCCTAACATGAAAACACCTCCCGGCATACCTGCTCGATCTCCTTGCGGAAGCTCCTGCTTTCCTTCATAGTCAGGTCGGAGAGAAGAATGCCTGCGAGGAACTGGGCCTCCAGTTCCTCAGAGTGGGGCAGTATGAAGGCCACATTGCCCAGCGCCTGTCCAATCTGCTCCCCGGCCTGCTGGGGCTTCACATTGGCCGCGATTTTGTACTGTTTATCCGTATCCCACTTGGCGTCTTTCAGCAGAGGAAGCTGGCTGGAGAGATAGCTGATGCTCTTAAGGTCTGCATTGGCCAGCCGCAGGACGGAGTCTGCCTCCATCAGCGCCACGGCGGAGAGGATGTCATTGGCAATGTAGCTGCCGCAATCGATCACCACATAGGGGGCGATTTCACGCAAGCAATCGATGAGTTCTCTGGCCTGCGCTTCACCATAGGGAGGATAGGTGTACTCGTTTTCGCCCTTGAGCATCCCCAGAATGGTCAGGTATCCCAGCCTTTTGTGGGTAATGAGATTGTTCTTGACCAGGTTTTCGGTCACATGGGCAGCGGCCAGTACGCTTCCCAGCGACCGCTCACACTCCAGCTCAGACGCCGGGCAAATACAGGGCAGCATGGGGGCAGTCATATCACACAGGAGCAGGACAACATTTCTCTTTTTGTCCGCCAGATATTTGGCGATCTTCACCGCCATGGTAGTCTTGCCGCTGCCGGGGCTGCCCCAGACGGCCACTACGCCGCCCTCCTGAAGCTCCGAGGCTGTGGCTTCCTCGCTGGCAGAGCGGGAGAAAATACCGTTTTTCTTAAATTTCAGCATCAGGAAGCCTCGCTTTCATCCGTCGATCCAGCATCCGGAACCTCTGCATCCTCCGTTTCTGTAGAGTCAGGCTGCGCACTGTCGCTGGAAGAGTCCTCTCCGGCAGGCTCAGGGGGATACATCTTGGCAATCACCTCATTCTGCACCGCCAGGAACCGGTCGGCATTTTCGCGGGACCCACGATAGACCAGGGTCAGGTGCAGCTTACCGTCAGCCTCCAGCTCCGCCAGCACGCGGCTCTGCTCCGGGGAAACCAGCAGCGTTACTGTGGAGGGCAGCTCCCGCTCATCGTCTTCGGAGGGTGCCTCGCCGGTATTGGCGTCATAGCCGGAGGAGGCGGTGACACTGATGACCTCTACATATTTCAGCTCGGGTGGGATGACGGTCTGGCCCTGCTTTTTGAAATCCGGAGCCACTACGGAAACAATATCTCCGCTCTGCAGCTTGCCGGACAGACCAGTAGCAAAACTTTTGATGGTGATGGACATGGCCTGCTGGCTTCCATCCAGATTGTACAGGTAGGCGTTGTCAGCGGCAGGCTCGTCAGATACTTTAGTGTTGATGATATAGTCGCCTGCGGCCAGGTCAGCGGTGGCAAACTTTCCCACGACATTTTCCTTCAGGCGGATCACATTTTCGGGCAGGTTATAGCCGCCCACTTCTACAGCCTGCACCATATCGGCAGTGATCTCCTCACCAGCCAGAATTGGCTGAGTTACCCGGATGATCTGTTCTTTCTGGCTGACACTCTTATTGAAAAGAGGCGTCACACCAAAGCAGATCACCAGAGAGAGCAGGATGCAGATAACACCGACAACGGTTCGATTTTTGAACAGACTCATAATTGGCAGGTCCTCCTCAGTCAAGATTTGTTATGGGAATGGCGGAATGAATGCCGCCCGGTCAGGCGCTGGTCCGCTTGCAGCGGCGGCGCTTACGCAGCCTGGGAATCAGGATAGCGGCAGCCCCCAGGGGCAAGGCAATGCCGGTGATGGTGAGAATGGCCTTTTTATTCAGCTTCTTCATAGCGTTCCTCCATAATTCAAAATGTAAATGATAGCAAATCCAAAGGAAAGGAACGGCACCAGAGGCAAGGCTGTCTGGCTGGGCGCCGCGCACTTTCTTCTTCGAAACTTCTGTGTGCTCCAGTTGATTGCATAAAACAGTGCGGCAAGGGCAAGGCCAAGCGCCATGCCCCACAAGCCGTCTGTAATTCCCAGTACAAAGCCGGAGGCGCGGTGAACATTGATGTCACCGCCGCCTATGGAACCGGGCTTATGCATAGCCGCAGCCAACAGAGGCAAGGCCGCCAGCGGGCCCATCAACTGGGCCGGATGAAAGACCAGCAGCCCCACCATGGTAATCAGGGCACAGAGTGTGTTTGGGATCAGGCGTTTCTGGCAGTCGAAGATGGCGCCAACCAAAAGCAGGGAGAAAAACAGCCACATTTGGAGGGCTTTCATTGGTTCCTGCAGTTGTGAGATGACTTCCAGTGGCAGCGGCGCGGGTGAGAGGAATGGCCGGAACATCCATAGAGGATTATCCGGCATAATCAAACATCTCCTGGATCCGCTCTGTCAGGGTGGGCATGACCACATCGCCAAACAGCGCATACAGGCCAGCCAGCACCAGAGCGCCGATGACCACCGCCATTAGGATCTTCACAGCGGTATCCACATAGCCCTCACCTCTCCGGTCCGTCAGGGCTGCATGGGCACAGATCATCATGCTGTTCATCTTGCCTGCCAGCTTATTCATCCGATTCTTCATGGTATTTTCCTCCTTATTCTGCAGTCACATATTCATGGCAGGGCCGGCATCATACGCCGGCCCCTTGGTAGGGTCCGGCGCTTCCAGACCTCTCTGATTCGGAGCTTGGGCCTGCACAAGAGCCTGCTGGTAGGCATCCAGAACAGCCGAATCAAACTCTGCTCTGGCCTCTTTGGTGCAGGGAAAACAGATATCCTTGTACTCACCGTTTCCGGCCCTGTAGCTGGGCATGGAGACAAACAGCCCCTTGGAGCTGTCCATGACTTGATGCCTCGGACGGCAAAGCAGCCGTTGATGTTGACCGAGGCGGTGGCACGGCAGCTTCCCTCCGGCGCAGGGAGTGGATTTTCACTGAGTAATGAGTGGGATAGACGGCGTGGCTGTCCTGCCGGACAGCAGGCTGGGCGCCAGACTTCTGTACGGTTTTCGACATACGCTGCTCCTTTCTTTTTCTGGCCGGGATCAGCCGGCGTAGTTAAACATCTCCTGGATGCGCCGGGTCAGGGTGGGCATAACGGTGTCGTCAAACAGGGCGTACAGCCCAGCCAGCACCAGAGCACCGATGACTACCGCCATCAGGATCTTCACGGCGGTGTCCACATAACCCTCTCCGCTGCGATTGGACAGGGCGGCGCGGAGAGAAACAGGCAGCTCTTTCATGGAATGGACAGCGTTTTTCAGATACTTCATGTAGCGTTCCTCCTTATAAAAAATGGACAGCCCACGGCTGCCCTGGAATCATAGGGTCATGGAAAGCGCGGGTGTTTCCTCAGACTGCTGCTGTGAGGTTGTAAGCGCCTCACAAGCCTCCAGCAGCTCCGGCTCTGGGGTAGGATGCGTCTGGCGCCAGCGATCCCGGATGGCCTGGAGTGGCTGTTCCAGTGTGGCCAGCTTTTCCTTCTGTTCTGTTGACAGGCCAGTGTTTTCACACAGGCAGCGATACACTGCCTGTGTATCGGCAATCTCGCCAGCCTTTTCCAGAAGCTCCGATAGGGCGGCGGAGCGCAGCGGTTCCAAATAAGCAAGGTACTCCTGTTCCAGCTTTTGAAACAGTCTTTGATCTGATCCATCCTTTCTGGACGGCTCCGGTGTGTTCATGTTTTCATGGATGACTGGAGTGAAGTCCACAGAGACGATTTCCCGCTTGTCCACATAGTAGAATGCGCTTCCATCGACATCATAAAGCTCGATCACATCTGAGATAGCGAGAGGATGATCTCCTCCGGGCAGTGTTCTGCGGCAGAACTTGTTCCAGATGTCTTCCAGTTCTTGGCTTTCGGCCTGTCCATCATAAGCAATGCGGTATTGGCTCGGGTTGGGGCCATCGAACTCCCTGGCCATCCGATCCAGCCCAATGAAGCGCATTTCGATGGGGGTATCTGGCTTGAGCTGCCAAATCCGCAGGGACTTGAGGGGCTGGGCGTTTTGAATGGACTCCCCGTTGGCCAGCCGGTCGTACACTCCATCCACCCAGCGGACCGGAAGATTTTTACGCTCCAGCCACCTTTCCAAGTCCTCACGGCGGAACATGGGGTCTGCCGTGAGGCCATCCCCCTCCAGATAGCCAACTGCGCTGCCATAATAGAACAGACGGCCATTCCTGATTTCTACACTCCGCATGGCGGCATTCCTCCTTTACTGCATCGTCATCCCTCCTTGGGTATGGGATTGCTCTTTGCCCTCGGTCAGCTTACTCAGGGCCTCTGCCGCCATTGGGGGAGGCATTCCTCCTTCAGCACACCAATGAAATCTGTCCGGTTCCAGCGGGTTTCCTCGCCATCACCCAGACAGGTGCAGCGGATGCTGCGCCCGATGGCCCCAGGAGTACAGCCAAAGCCGTCATGGGCCAGCCAGAGCTGACTTCGCTGGTTCCAATAACTTTCCTTGAGGGTGTCCGGGGCAAGGACCAGAACCCGGCCCTCATAGTCCAGTTTTTCATAGGAACCAGATTCGCAGTGCTCAGGCCCCAGCAGCTCCAACTGCTTATACGCATCCCGGACCTGACTGATGAACTGGTCCATGCAAATCAAAGCCGTGTCTACCGCAAAGTACCGGTTTGTGCCATCCTGTGGGATATATGCCCCACGCTGCCAGTTCCGGTTTGCCTCGCTGAGCCGATCCTTGATAGGGCCCAACTGTTGGAGCGTATTGGCAAGGACAAAATTGGTCCGTTTGAAGCCCCATTGCTCCAAAATGTTTCGGGCAGTCCCCGGCTGAAGTATTCCATCGCCACTGGAATAACCGCGAATAGCCGCCTCAATCTCTCTGGCGCAGGAAACATTGGCCCGGAAACTCTCCTCCCACCTGTCCAACTCCCCACGCCTTCCAGCCTCTGCCTTGGAGTAGGGGTAAAGATACGCAAATTCACCGTTTTTCTCCCGGATGGTGTGATACCGCTTATATTCCGCAACCCGGCCATTCAGATCCTGTTCCGCACTCTCTCTGTCCGTGTGATAGTGAGGTGTGTAATACTCTGGATGCCCATAATCTATACGAAGCTGCCAGGTGGAAAAGGGAGATTTAGCTGCCTGGTTTTCACCGCTGACAAAGCCGGTTTCATTATCAAAGAGGACGCTGGACAGGGCTTGATATCCTTGGGGGAGAAGCTTGCCGGCGTGGACATCTTCACAACAGCTAAACATCTCTTTAACGAGCGTATCGGGCAGATCTGCCTGAAACCAGTGCTTATCTCCGTCATTGTCAACATAGAAAATGTTGCGATCCACCTCCGGAGAAGTTCCGCTTTCGGTAACAACGGCATACTCATTTGTGGCCAGATCATGGACAACACATATACCAAAGCATCGATCATTGTATGCCTTTCCATCAATTCGCCTTGCCGCCTGCTGAATCGGTTCCGGCATATCGGACAGGTCCAACCAGTAAATGGTTTCATCTTGAAAGTGATCCCAATGCTCAACGCCATCCAATCGCATTCCGTTCACCCCCGGTATTAAACTCCATAAACGGTATCCTCCAGCATAAGGCGCTCCTCCAGTTCTCCAATGCAGATCCCGCTGGCGGCAAGCATCTCCAGCAGATAAGGCGGCACATCCCGCAGATCATGGTCATATCCAGCTTCTGCGATGGTGACGGTATTCTCCTCCTCGTCTACATAGGCGCAGAGCTTGGCATTCTCCGGGATTCCAGCTTCATCCCGCAGATAGTCGGGCAGAGCGATCTCCTGTCCATCCAGACCGTCAAAGGGACAGTCGCCATCACAGCCGTCGCAAGGTCCGCTGGCTCTGGCCAGATGCACGCTAAGGTCCACAGTCAGCTGGTGCAGGGCGTCCATAGCCTGGATCACCTCCATAGCGGTCATCTTCTGCTTGAGGATAATGGCGGCACTGGGCAGTGCATGAAGTTCCGCTTTGTCCCCGTTTTCAAACCCGCAGAGCTTGAGTGCGGCGGCAGGAATGGCCATCTTTTCTCCGGTCACTTCTTTTACAAACTTCAAATTATATTCCTCCTTATAGCTTTGGGCTCAGGAGTGGGAGCAGCTGCTCCGATTCCTGCTGTTCGATTATGGATTCTCGGAATTGCTCCAGTTCCAACTGGGTGGGGCGATATTTCTG
>ENA-OQCX01000494-OQCX01000494.1-human-gut-metagenome-genome-assembly--contig:-NODE-494-length-20314-cov-2.883341_pt1 | contig 20314 bp, 31 predicted proteins | sample MGYA00242762_ERZ504587 | MGnify/ENA primary metagenome ERZ504587 (study PRJEB26092, sample SAMD00036337) | human gut metagenome | host: Homo sapiens | study: EMG produced TPA metagenomics assembly of... | reverse complement strand
GAGACCGTGTATCTGGTGCCGGATACCCTGACCGGCACGGCCCGCTACTATATGCGGCAGTGGTCAGACCCCGGCGCACCCACGGCCGGGTCTGTGCCCTGTATGACCGAGACGGCAAAGAGGTCCTGACCTTTGACCGGGCCTACGATGCCGCCCTGACCGGCACGCTGCTGGTGCTGACCACCCCGGAGGAGTTTGCCTACTCCCCCGCGCTGCACCACGCCGCCGGAGACTGCCGGGTGCTGGACCTTGCCACCGGCGAGGAGCTGACCGTGCCGGAAAATACCTACGGCTGCAGGATCGCAGGGGAAACGCTGGCGTTCAACCTGTGCAACGCCCCAGCTCAGGCCCTGGACGAGAACACCTGGGGCGATGACCTGACCCGCTATTACGCGCTGCAGATCCAGGACCGGGACGGAAACCGGATCCGGCAGGAGCGCTGTGCGCCGCCGTGAGCCTGAGCTACTCCTACAACGAGATCTCGTCCCCGGCAGATTGGCTGGAACTGGACTATTACTCCGAAGACGAGGACATGGTGATCGACCATATCAGCCTGTACAGCACCGCCACCGGCGAGGAGCTGACCGGATTCCAGCAGTACACCGGCGCGGGTACGGTCTGCCTGTACAACAGCGGCCGATATCAGCTGGTCGATCTGGCCAGCACCGAACAAAGCGCGGTGCTCTGTGAGTTCGATGAGCCGGTGCGGTATTACCTGCCCGGTGCTGCCATCACAGAGCCGGAGGCATCCGGGCGGTACCGCTTCCACGATCTGCTTACCGGCGAGGAAAAGGAACTTTACGATGTGGGCACCGACGATGCCACGCTGGCCATCTACGCCCTGGACGGCACCGTGCGGGTGTTCGACCGGCAGACCGGCGTGCTGCTGACCGACACCGCCATCGACCCGGTGGAGAACCAAGTGCGGGCCCATATCTATGCCGAAAACGGCTGGGTCTGGGTCGCGCAGGACGACAACGACAACTATGTGAACACGGCCATCCAGATCTGTGGGCCGGACGGCACCCACAAAACGCTGGATCCCCGCACGCTGGAAGAAACCTACACCCATTATTATCCCCTGTTTTCCACAGCCGATGGACTCTATTTCTACGGCTGCTGCAACGGCCCCGGCAGCAGCTGGCTGTATGACATCCTGGACAGCGACGGCAATGTCGTCGTGGGCGGGCTGCGCAGCTGCAGCACCTATTATGCCGACAGAGCCAACGGCCTGCCCGAGGGCGTGTTCGCCGCCGTCAAGGGCTTTGAGAGCGGCTGGATGGACCTGACCGGCCAGTGGCTCTACGCCGAGAGCATCTTCGCTTCCAGCAACGACGAAATGGACAACGGTTTTTTCTAAGGAGGTTTTTCCATGCGTACTGTCAAAATTTCCCGCCGCGCGTTCCTGACCGGTCTGGGTCTGGCATCCACCGCCGCCCTGCTCTCCGCCTGCAACACCGTGCCTGCCTCCTCTGATTCGGGGGCGGCACCGTCTCAGCCTGATTCTGAGGCACCCTCCTCTTCTGCCGCCAGTGAAATGCCCGCACAGCCCATCCTGAGCGTGGATGAATTTCCCATTACGGATGGCAGCACAGCCTGCATCCCGCTGATCGCGCAGATCATGGCCGACACCACCGGGCTGGATCTGGAGACCGCCCGGAGCGCCGTGACCACCAACACCACGGCCCAGGCCTGGCGCAACCTGGCCTGTACGGCAACAATTACGGCGATTCGGTCAAGCTCATCATCGCCTACGAGGCCCCGGAATCCGTCAAGGAGGAGCTGAAGGCAGACGGTGACCCGCTGGAGCAGAAGGCCATTGGCCGGGACGCACTGGTGTTCATCGTCAACGAGGACAACCCTGTGCAGAGCCTGACCCGGCAGCAGCTCAAGGACATCTACGCCGGAACGATCACCAATTGGAAGGATGTGGGCGGCAAGGATCAGGAGATCATTGCCTTCCAGCGGCGGGCGGACTCCGGCAGCCAGACCCTGTTCCAGAAACTGCTGATCCAGGGCGGCCCGCTGATGGAGGCCCCCACCGAGCTGGCCCCCACCGCCATGGGTGAGCTGGTGGACAGCATTGCAGAGTATAACAACTCTGCCAACGCCATCGGTTTCTCGGTCTACTACTACATCGACCAGATGTACTCCAAGCCCGGCCTGCGGCTGCTGGCCGTGGATGGCGTGACCCCTTCCAACGAGACGATCGCCGACCAGAGCTACCCGCTGTGCAACGAATTCTATGCCGCCATCCTGCAGGATTCCGCTGCCGACAGCCCGGAACGCAGAATCTACGAATGGCTCTCCACCGATGCAGGCCGTTCCTGCATTGAGCACTCCGGCTATGTAGCCGTCCAGTAATTCCCAGAAAATTCGGCACATTTCATTGACTTTGCTCAAATCCTTTGCTAGACTTAAGAAAAGTTTGTCAGCTTTTTTCGTTTCACGATCTTGAGCAAAGGAGATGCCGCATCATGTCCCATCCTTCCCGCCCCCCCGCACTCCTCCCACGTGAGAGCCGCAGCCGCAAGGCACTGCGCAGCTACATCATTCAGGCCGCCACCCTGCTGGAGATCGTGCTGTCCGGGCTGGTGCTCATCGGCCTGCTGCTCAGCTTCATTCCCCTGCTCAAGTGGATGCCGGGCCTGCTGTTTGATGGCAACGATGTAGAGATCCGCGGCTTCCTTGAGCGGGCGCTGGACATTGTCATCGGCGTGGAGTTCATCAAGATGCTGGCCAAACACAGCCCCGGCAGCAGCCTGGAAGTGCTGCTCTACGCCATTGCCCGCCACATGGTGGTCGGCCACGAATCGGCTTTGGACAACCTCATCAGCGTGGGTGCCATTGCGTTGATCTTTGTCGTGCGCAAGTTCTTCTTTGTGCCGGCCTTTGGTGCCCACCTGCCTGACGGCAAGCCCGCCCCGGGACCTGACCCCAACCAGAGCGGCATCCCCGCCGAGGAGTTCCGCACCCGCCTGCGTCAGCGCATCCATGCAGAAGCTCTCGCCGAAGAGGATGAGGACGACGAGGATGAGACCGAGGAAGTGTAAGATTTCCGAACGCACAAAACCCGAGGACAGCTGTGATGCTGTCCCCGGGTTTCTTATTGTTTTGGTATTCTAGTCAATCGCTTGGAGCACCTTCATGGTGTTCCGCATTAAAGAATGCTCCATTCCACTCCTTATTGCACCCCGAAAGCAATTCGTCCCAACTTCCAGCATACCAGACATCCGATAAATTCGAACATCCATCAAATGCCCCCGCTCGAATTTCCTTCGTTGCCTTACCAAGTATGACTGTTCGCAAAGAATAACAACTTGCAAATGTTTGCTTTTCTATGGTCTCCTGTCCCTCAAGATATACACTGATAAGTTTCTTGCAATCTGCAAATACTCCACCATTCATTATCCGAATATTTGACGGGATAAAAACCTTCAACAGCCCTGAATTTTCAAATGCTGACTGGTAAAGTTCCAGTCTACTGTTTTCAGGGAAAGTAATCTCTTCTAGTGATACACAATCTAAAAATGCAGACTGTTCAATCTTCACCAGAGATTTTGGCAACTTCACTGATTTCAGATTATAACACCCTGAAAATGCGGCAAAGCCAATCTCCGTAACGCCTTCCGGGATACTCACCGATTCCATGGTGGTATTATTTTTGAAGCATCCTGAATCAATTTTGGTAAACTTCCCGCTGGGCAGAACAACATCCTTTTGCTTGCCGGTATCGTAGCTTTTCAGCACGCCATTCACGATCAATGGATTCTCTTTTTCCGGCACGCTGGATGCTGGCGGCTCCGGTTCACTGGAAGAAGCCGATTCCGAGGGGGCGGGCACTTCCTCCGGCTGAGAGGGAGCCGGTACCTCACTGGAAGCGGGCGGTTCCGCAGGCGCGGGCATCTCTCCCCCGCCGCAGGCAGAAAGCAGCACGGTGCCGCACAAAACGACCGCTGTACCCAGCAACTGCATCCACTTCATAGAAGCACCTTCCTGATTCTGTTTGTGTGTTTATCAGAACACCTTGCGGCACTCCACCACAAGGCCGACCACCCGCACCTGCACCCGTTTCAGATCATAGATCTGGGGCTGGTGCACAGGGTTGAAGCTTTTGGGAGTCAGGACCACAAGGCTTCCTCCTGACGGAAATATTTCACGGTGGCTTCATCGCCGTTGACCATCACCACAGCAAGCTGGCCGTTTTCCACCTCCGGCTGCTCCCGCACCAGGATCTCATCGTTTTCCGAAATGCCCACGGCGTTCATGCTGTCGCCCCGGACACGGAGCCAGAAGTACCGTGCCCCGTCCTTCCGGGTGATGGGGATGTAGCCCTCAATGTTTTCTTCCGCATACATGGGCAGGCCTGCACGCACCGTGCCCAGCAGCGGAGCCGTGAGGGCGGGATCGAACGGGACAGCTCCTTCGGGCAGCTTCCGCTCCTCCTGCACCGACGGGACGGCTTCGCCCAGCAGCTCCCCCACCGGCACGCCAAAATAGGCGGATACTCTGGCCAGCGTCTCGCCCGAGGGGGTCGCCCCGGTGTTTTTCCATTTGGTCACTGTGGAGTTGCTCAAGCCCATCTCCTGCGCGGCCCGGCTGCGGCTGATGCCTCTGGCCTGGCACAGGGCCGTGTAGCAGTCATAAAACACAAATTTTGCACTCCTTCTTGTGCAGAACGCCGGTTTTCTAACCGGATTCAGATTTTCCCTTGACTTTCTGAATTTAATCAGATATTATAGCCTCACAAGCTGATTTTGGTTAGATTTTATCCACCAAACCTTCTGCGGTCTTTTCACAATCTTACCGGAAACTCTAACCAAAGTCAAGCTTTTTGAACGCGAAAACCACGACAAAAGGAGTGAAACTGTATGATCGAACGTCAGATCCATTTATCCTCGGGCGGCGGGGCTGCCTTGCAGGGGTACGACGGCCTGCTCCGCTTCGGCTACACCAAAAACCGGGGCATCTACGCCTGCGGGTGGAAGCCGACGGCGAGTGGCAGGGCATGACCCTGCGGGCCTTCTGGCACCTGCCGGATGGGAACGCTGCCCCCTCCACGCTGGTGGTGGACGGTCTTGTGGAAGTGCCCGCCTCATCACGGCTGTGCCCGGGGAGGGGCGCATCACCTTTGAGGGCACCGATGGCACCCGCACCCTGACCAGCGCGGACGTGTGCTACTGCGTGGCCGAAAACTCCGGCACTGAGGACAGCACCCTGCCCCAGCCCGGCACGCCCGCCTGGCAGGCCCTGCTCGACCGGCTGAAAGCAGCTGTGGAAAGCGGTGCATTCCGGGGCGAAAAGGGGGGAACCCGGACCGCAGGGAGAACCCGGCCCCAAAGGAGAGCCCGGCCCGCAAGGCCCGCAGGGAGAACCTGGCCCCCAGGGCCCAAAGGGTGACCCCAGCGATCCCGGCCAGTGGGAGCTGCTGGAAAAGGTGTCCCTGAACGCCGCCGCTGCCAGCTTTGAGCGCACCTTTCCCACCGAATTGCAGGCGCTGAAGGTGCTGTTTCAGGCAGGCAGCAGCCAATCCAAGGGCACGCTGCACTGGGTTTGCAGCACCAGCGATGGTACCCAGCTGCTCAGTGCTTCTGCCCCCTGTGCTGCCAGCAGCTCGATGTCCAGCCCGCCCACCCGCACCTTTGCCAGCTTTCAGGCACTTCCCTGCTTTGGGCAGTATCTCTGTTTTGCCGCATCCGGCACCACGGGTGCACCGCCTGCGGTCGTTCTGCCTGCCGGAAGCGGCGGCCAGAATGTGGATGCCAGCCAGAAGCTCGGCAGGCTGACCCTGACCGTGGACACCAATGTCCGGCTTGCCGCCGGTGCCACCATCGAGCTGTGGGGCGTTCCGGCCTGAGCAGACGCACCGAAACCGTTTCCGACAGAACTTTCGGTAAAATTTCTTTCACTTTCCATGAAATTTTTGTGTTTTGTCTTGATGCATCTTCCATATTTTGTTATACTGGTTAAAAAGCGGAAAGTGGGGAATCGGCTATGGATGTCCCTGTTCGGTTTATCGATTCGATCATCAACAATCCCCTGCTGATGCAGTTTCTTGTGCATCGGTGGTTTTTTCTGTTGGAATATGACCCCCGTCTGGATCAGCTGCGGGTCTACGATACCCGGAGCCGCACGCTGGAAACGCTGGATGCCTACCTTGGCTCCGAGAAGCCGGAGCACGCCACGATCTTCGCGGAGGACCGCTGGAAGATGCGTGCCCTGCTCACCGGTGAGCTGTACGGCCCGCTGGAGATGCGCTTTGTCTCGCCGGAGGGGGTGTATTATTCCCGGGAGGTGGATGCCCGCCCGGTCGAAGACCCCGCCCGCGGCACGCTCTATGTAGGCTACGCAAAGGACATCACCGACCAGAAGAATCAGACCCAGGAGCTGCTGGAGCAGGCCCGCCACGATTCCCTGACCCAGCTGTATAACAACCGCACCGGCAAGGAGCTCATTGACCGCTATCTGCAGGCCAAAGATCCCTATGCCTCCTGCGGAATGCTGGTCATCGACCTTGATTTTTTCAAGAATGTCAACGACCGCTATGGGCATCTGTTCGGCGACAAGGTCCTGCAGGAGTTTGCCCGGATGCTGCGCACCCTGTTCCGCTCCAGCGACATTCTGGTGCGGTTCGGCGGCGATGAATTTGTGGTGTTTTTGAAGGATATCCCAACACCACCCTGCTCCAGAAGACCCGCCAGCTGTCGGAATCCGTGCAGCAGGTGAAGTTCTGGGAAAACGATTACCGGATGACCTGCAGCATCGGTGCCTGCTTCCTGCCTGAAAACACAGCGGGCTATTCCTTTGACCAGCTGTTCGAAAACGCGGACTGGGCCTGTATCAGCCAAGCAGAACGGCCGCAACCAGTATGTGTTCTGCGATAATCTGCGGCGCTATGCTCAGGCGGTTCCTGCCGCCCCGGAAACGGCCGATATCGATGCACGCTACCTGCACAACGACCTGATCTCCACCGCCTTTGAACTGTTTGAGAAGAACAACAGTTTTGAGACTGCTATCCCCCTCTTCCTGAAGATCGTCGGCATCCGGCTGCAGCTGGACCGCATTACCATTGTGGACACCTGCATCCGGGAACGCAGCGTCTCCCGGCAGTTCCAGTGGACCTCTCCCCACGCGGAGCCGGTGCCTCTGAACGGTAACTCCTTTACCAAGGAGGACTTCCTGACCCTGTTCCACAGCTACGATGAATACGGTACCACCGTGCTGCAGGCCGACAACATGGGGATGTACTCGCCGCAGGGGCGCGCGCTGCTGATGCAGGGCGGGGCCCAGACAGTGGTCTACGCTGCCATGTACGGTGAGGGCGAGTATCAGGGTGCCATTGCCTATGTGGTGTGCGGCAGCAAGCGGTACTGGACACCCCAGAACCGCCAGGAGCTGGGCGAGATCACCAAGATCATCAACGCCTACCTGAGCAAGCATCTGCCGTGAACGCCGTGAGCCGCGGCATGACCTCTGCCCCCGAGTTCGACCGGCTGACCGGTCTGCTGGCCTTTACCCGTTTCAAGGAGGAGGTCTCCCACAAGATCATCGGCGGCTATGCCGAGGCTACCAGATCTTCTACTGCGACTTCGAGAACTTCAAATATTTCAACGAGAAATACAGCTACGCCACCGGTGATCAGCTGCTGAAGGAATTCAGTGATTTCCTCATCGAGGCGGCCCGCCACTGGGGCGAGTGCTACCTGTGCCGGGTGGTGGGCGACCAGTTCGTGCTCTACCTCTCCTGCCGTGACGAGAAAGGCCCGCTCCATTATGCAGACACGCTCTGCCGCCGGTTTGAGCAGTATCAGGCCCAGCATTACCCGGAGGTACGCCTGCGGGTACGGATGGGTGTGTACGCCATTGAGCGGCTGCCTGAGCGCATCTGCCGCCATCGACAAGGCAAACTTTGCCCGCAAGCAGGTGCGCAGCAACACCCGTGTGTCTGCTGTCCAGTTTGACAAAAAACTGGAGGTCAAGCAGACCCTGACCGGTGAGCTGCTGAGCGGCCTGCCGCAGCGCTTGAAAACGGCGAATTCAAACTGTACCTCCAGCCCAAGTTCTCGCCCAAAGATCTCTCGGTCATCGGAGCCGAGGCGCTGACCCGCTGGATCAAGCCGGACGGCACCGTGGTCTACCCCGACCAGTTCATTCCCATTCTGGAATCCACGGGCCGCATCGTGGATCTGGATCTGTACATCTTCGAGCAGGTGGCCCGGTTCCTGCAGCACAATGCACAGGCCGGGCACCGGCTGCTGCCCATTGCGGTGAATGCCTCGGCGGTACTGGCCCGGGAGGATGCCCCCACCCAGGAGTACAGCGAGATTCTGGAAAGCACAACATCAGCGCCCGGATGCTGGAGATCAAACTGACCGAAACTGCGATGGTCTCGGAGTACGACCGGGTGAAGCGCCTGCTTTCCTCCTTCCAGAGCGATGGAATGCAGACCTCGCTGGACGATTTCGGCGCGGGCGGTTCCCTGCTGAACAACATAGTGGATATCCCCGTGAACACCATCAAGCTGGACAAGCTCTTTCTGACCCGGTGCAGCTCCAACGCGCGGGGCACCGATTTTCTGCGGGAGGTCGTACATCTGGTCAAACGGCTGGGCTACAACGTCATCTGTGAGGGCATCGAGACCGAGGAGCAGGTGCAGCTCCTCCGCTCGCTGGACTGCGATGGCGCGCAGGGTTTCTGGTTCTCCAAGGCCATCCCGGCTGAGGAATTTGAGTGGCGGTATCTCTGCGACTGAAACAAAAGAAAAACACTCCCCTTCGGCGGAGCCGTGCGGCACACGGTCCTGCCGAAGGGAGTGTTGCTGTTTGGAGGGAATTATACCGTGGTCTCGACCCGGGGAGCCCCACCGGCGATCTCTTCTGCCGTCAGGGGGGCGGCCTGCGCCGGGGCGTTCAAGCGCTCCTTAGCGACTGCCAGCATCAGCTTGATGCGGTTTTCCTGGTTGACCCGGGTGGCGCTGGGGTCGTAATCGATGGGGGTGATATTGGCGCTGGGATACAGGGCACGGATCTTGTTCACCATGCCCTTGCCCACGATATGGTTGGGCAGGCAACCGAAGGCTGGGCACAGACGATGTTGCCGTAGCGCCCTGCACCAGCTCGATCATCTCGGCGGTCAGCAGCCAGCCCTCGCCCATCTTGGCCCCCAGCGAGATGATGCCCCGGGGCTTTTCCACCAGCTCCTTGAAGGGACCGGGGGCGTAGAACCCGGCATCGGCTGTGGCCTTGAGCATGGCACGCTCCACGCTGTCCAGCCAGTTGAGCAATTGATCGGTGCCCATCTTGACGGCCAGCTTGCCGCCGTAAAGGACATGATCCTCGCCCATATTGAAGATGCAGTACTGCACAAAGCCCATCAGGCCCGGGAAATTCACCTCACAGTCCTGGCTCTCCAGGAACTTCTGCAGGTCGTTGTTGCCCAGGGGGCTGTATTTAACGTAGATCTCGCCGACTACGCCCACCTTGACCTTGGGCACCGGGTCACGGGGATGGCCGCAAAATCCTTTGCAATGAGCGGGAAGGTGTGCTCCATTTCCCGGGCAGTAAAGCCTTGCCGGCCAGCAGAACGCGGCCCAGACGCTCGACCACAGATCGACCATCCGGTCAGCGGCACCCTTTTCGTTCTCGTAGGGGGCCACCTGATTGCGCAGGGCACAGAGCATATCGCCGTAGAAAATGCAGGCCAGCGCGCGGCGGGCCAGCGGCAGGGTCATCTGGAAACCGCTGTCTTTTTCCAGACCGGAGAAGTTCAGGCTGGCAACGGGGATCTGGGGATAGCCCGCCTTGACCAGAGCCTTGCGGAGCAGGTGGATGTAGTTGGAAGCACGGCAGCCGCCGCCGGTCTGGGTGATGAGCAGGGCCGTATGATCCAGGTCATACTTGCCGCTGTTCAGGCATCCAGAAACTGGCCGATGACCAGCAGGGCCGGATAGCAGGTGTCGTTGTGGACGTATTTCAGGCCCAGCTGTGCCACGGCGCTGCCGCAGTTGCCCAGGATCTCGCACTTGTAGCCGTCGTAGCGCAGGGCGTATTCCAACAGCCGGAATTGGGTAATGGCCATGTTGGGAATGAGGATGGTGTGGGTCTGCTTCATCTCCGGGGTAAATTTGGGATAATTGTATTCCATAGGTTCCTCCTATGTATCAGGCTTCTGCCTTGGGGGCGGCCTTTTCCTCTGCCGCCTCGTCGCGCTCTTCCAGAGCGGCGAACAGGCTGCGCAGACGGATGTTGACCGCACCCAGATTTGTGATCTCGTCGATCTTGAGCTGAGTGTAGAGCTTGCTGCCTGCCTGCAGGATCTCGCGGGTCTCATCGGTGGTAATGGCATCCACGCCGCAGCCAAAGGAGACCAGCTGCACCAGATCCATATCCTTCTGGGTGGTGCAGTACTTGGCCGCCGCATACAGGCGGCTGTGGTAAGTCCACTGGTTCAGCACGCTGGTGGGGAACTTTTCCACCCGGTTGGAGATGCTGTCCTCGGTGACAACAGCCGCGCCGTGGCGGGTGATGAGGTGGTCGATGCCATGGTTGATCTCAGGGTCAACGTGATAGGGGCGGCCTGCCAGCACGATGATGCGCTTGCCCTGACGGCGTGCCTCATCAATGATCTCGCTGCCCTTGACCCGGATCTGGGCCATGTGGGCCTCGTGCTCGGCGTAGGCAGCATCGGCAGCGGCCTGCACTTCCTTTTCGGAAATGCCGCCGAAGTATTTGGGCAGGACTTCCTTTGCCATTTTGCGGACAAAGTCCTTGGGGCGGTGGATGCCCACATAGTCATAGATAAACTTCTGGCCCTCCAGCTCGGGGCAGTTGCCTGCCAGACTTCAGGGTAATAGGCCACCACCGGGCAGTTATAGTGGTTGTCGCCCAGTCCTTCGTCAAAGTTGTAGGTCAGGCAGGGGTAGAAGATGGCGTCCAGCTGCATCTGGCTCAGGGCCTTGATGTGGCCGTGGCTCAGCTTGGCCGGGAACAGGCGGTATCGCTGGGGGATGGTGGCCTGACCGGCCAGATACAGCCCCCGGCTGGACACCGGGCTGGTGTGCACGGCAAAGCCCAGTTTGGTCCAGAAGGTGTGCCAGAAAGGCAGCAGCTCGTACATATTCAGGCAGAGCGGGATGCCAATGGAGCCGCGCTTGCCGGGCACAGGCTTGTAACCGGCCAGCAGCTGCTGCTTGTAGGCGTACAGATTCAGGCTGTCGTCCTCACTCTTGCCGGTCACGGGCTTATCGCAGCGGTTGCCGGAGATGAACTTGCGGCCATCGGCAAAGGTGTTGATGGTGAGCTGGCAGTGGTTGCCGCAGCCGCCGCACTTGACACTGACCACCTTCTGGTCGAAGGCTTCCAGCTCGGCCAGATTCATCATCCTGGAAGTTTCCTGATGGTTCTTATGGCTCTGGCGCAGGCCGAACAGGGCCGCACCGTAGGCACCCATCAGGCCCGCGATGTCGGGGCGGATGACCTCCACGCCCATCTCCTTTTCAAAGGCGCGGAGAACAGCTTCATTGTAGAAGGTACCGCCCTGCACCACGATCCTGCGGCCCAGCTCCTCAGGGCTGGATGCGCGGATGACCTTGTACAGTGCGTTCTTGACCACACTGATGGACAGACCGGCGGAAATGTTCTCGATGGAAGCACCGTCCTTCTGGGCCTGCTTGACCGAGCTGTTCATAAACACGGTGCAGCGGCTGCCCAGATCCACGGGGCGGTCTGCGAACAGGCCGAGAGCGGCGAACTCCTTGACATCATAGCCCAATGCCTGAGCAAAGGTCTGCAAAAAGCTGCCGCAGCCGGAGGAGCAGGCCTCGTTCAGGAAGATGTTGCTGATGGCACCATCCTCGATCTTGAAGCACTTCATGTCCTGACCGCCGATATCGATGATGAAATCCACATCGGGCATAAAGTATTTGGCGGCGGTGAAATGAGCCACCGTTTCCACCAGACCATAATCACAGCGGAAGGCGTTCTTGACCAGTTCCTCGCCATAGCCGGTGGTGGTCACGCTGGCCACCTGCAGGCCGGGGTGTTCCCGGTAGATCTTGATCAGCTGTTCCCGGATCAGGGCAGCGGGTTGCCAAGGTTGGGCTGGTAATTGGTGTACAGGATCTGGCTCTTCTCGTCCACCACCACCAGCTTGACGGTGGTGGAGCCGGAGTCGATGCCGATATGCACCGGGCCGCACTGGGCGCTGAAAGGCACATGAGGCACGCTGTGGGACATGTGCCGGGCATGGAATTCCTCGTACTCCTGCTTGTTGGCAAAGAGCGGAGGCTCACTGGCATAAGTAGCGGTGGCGGCGTACTGGTCCAGCGCGTCGGCCACTGCGGAGAGGTCGAACTCCTTATCCGCATAGAGGGCGGCACCCAGCGCCACATAGAGCAGGCTGTTCTCGGGGCAGGTTCCGGTGACCCCCAGCGCCTCATCAAAGCTCTTGCGCAGCACGCTGCTGAAGGTCAGCGGCCCGCCAGATACAGGATATTGCCCTTGATGGGGCGGCCCTGTGCCAGACCGGCAATGGTCTGGTTGACCACAGCCTTATAGATGCTGGCGGCGATATCTCCGTGCGCGCGCCCTGATTGATGAGGGGCTGCACGTCGCTTTTGGCAAACACGCCGCAGCGGGACGCGATGGTATAGGTGCGCTCGGCCTTTTCCGCGGCCTTGTTCATCTCATCGGCACTCATCTTCAGCAGGGTGGCCATCTGGTCAATAAAGGCACCGGTGCCGCCGGCACAGCTGCCGTTCATGCGGACCTCGGTGCCGTTGGTCAGGAACAGGATCTTTGCATCCTCGCCGCCCAGCTCGATCACGCAGTCGGTGGCGGGCACAAACCGCTTGACTGCCACACGGGTGGAGAACACCTCCTGCACAAAGGGCACGCCGCAGCTGTCGGCCAGACCCATGCCGGCAGAACCGGAGATGCTCAGCAGTGCCTTGTTTCCGTGCAGGTGCTCTGCATCGATACGGCGCAGCAACTCCTGCGCCTTTTCCAGAATATGGCTGTAATGACGCTCGTATGTTGAATAAATCAGCGCATCATGTTCGTCCAGCACCGCGCACTTGATGGTGGTGCTTCCGATGTCAAGACCTACTCTCACTTGCTTTTCCTCCTGAGGAACAATATAAAAATACAGTTGTATTATACTCAAAAATTGGGATACAATCAATCCAGTCATCATATTTTACACGCAAAAAATAGTATTTTCCGCTCAAAAAGTTAAACATTTTGTTAAATTCACGAATACAGCTCCCCTGTTTTTCTACATTCCGGTTAAGATTCTTTACTCAGAGTGATTTTTACACAAAAACGCCTGCCCCGGAAAAGCCCGGAGCAGGGCGCTGAATATCATATCATTCCATTTTATCGGACAACAGAGCAAGCTCCCGCAGGATCTGCCAGCGCAGGCCATCGGCAGTGGTGAGTGCCGGATGGATGGTGTGCAGCTCCACACTGCCCTCAATGGGAAACATCGTTCCGGCCAGCGGGATGCGCACCTCTGCCGGGTGCCGCTTCCGGCATCGCGCGGCGTGAGGGAAAGCACCCACCCATGTGGGCGCAGTAGCGGCGGCAGAGCAGCAGCCCTGCCTGCACACCGCCCAGGAAGCGGCGGCGGTTCTCCATCCAGTTTTCACCGGTGGGCAGGCCGCAGCCGTCGTCCTCCACGATCAAGTACAGATCCTCGTCGTCCCGGGTGAGCCGGATCTTGATCTGCCGCCGGGGCTTACCGCCCGCAGGGCATTGGAAAGCAGATGAAACAGCAGCTGCTCGGCCTCCTGGGCATCCGCCTTGACATAGCAGCGCCGGAACGGGCTGTGATCCACGGTCAGCCGGATGCCCAGTTGCTTCTCGATCTCCGGGGCTATCTGGGCGGCTCCATCAGGATCCAGCACAGGTCTACCGGCTTCATGGACGGCTTGTCGTTCATCTCCACTTCCAGCAGGCCCATCATCTCCCGCAGGTGCGCTCCAGGCGGATGCTCTCCTGCCCCATATCCTCCAGCGCCTGCCGGGTCCTTTCGTCCCCGGTCCGGGCCAGATGCATCTGCAGGTATTCCCGGTTCTGGTCCATGATGCGCAGGGAGTGCAGCAGCACGCTCTCAAATTGTTTGCGGGGGAAATCCCCCATCCCGCTCTCTTTTGCCATTCCGTTCTCTCTCTTTTTTCTCATCGTCCGGCCTTCCGTCCCTGCGTTCCGCTGTCGATCAATTTTTGGCGGCCCGCATAGATCAGCTTGCCCAGGGTAACGCTATGCCCCATCAGGCCGTAATCCTGCTTGAATTTCTGCCAGGCTTCGGTGTTGTATTTTTCCACCCCGTCGATCAGGCGGCGCATCCCGCAGTCCACAGCGGCCACTGTGGTGTGGTGTTCCTCGGCCACAGTCTGCAGGATCTCCTTGCGCACGGCCAGCTTACGCTCCGTGCCGCATACGACCTGCAGCGCGGTGGTCAGATATTCACAGTTTACATCCGGCTGCTGGATGCCCCACTCCGCATAAAGCTGCTTGCAGAACGGCAGCACCCAGAAGATGCCGATGTCCGTGGAGCTGCGCAGATCCAGCAGCAGATCCAGCAGGCTGCTGCGCTCCGGCAGGTACTGCCTGCCGTCCGGCCGCAGGAACGATGCCGTGGCATCGCTGTACCAGTCATCCCCCTGCAACAGCAGCAGCGGGCGGTTATGCAGGCTGTTGAGCCGCTTGAGGAACTCGTACCCGTCCATATCCTCCAGCTGGCTCGAAAGCACCACGATATCCACACTGCGCTGCTGGCGCAGCTCCCGCAGCAGCTCCTCGCCGCTGTGGAAGCAGACACAGCAGATCGCAGGATTCTGCTCCTCCAGATAATTTTTCCGGACGCGGATCTCCCGCTCGTCGTAGCTCAAAAGCGCGACATGCAGCTTTGAAACGAGTCGTTCCGTCAATCCAACCTTCCCCTTTGCCTTAAAATTGCCGCACTTTTCTTCCGTGCGTACTGTATGATACTATTTTATAAGGCCCTGCGGAAAGATTCAATCCCCGAAAAAACGTCACTATGCGTCGAATCGTGCAGGAATGGCGGCTTTTTGCGTCTTGATTTTTGGTAATTTACGTCATAAAGTGTCGATTTTTGTTTCTTTCACCTTCTTCAGCATAACACCATCTTTCCCGAAAAGCAATGGTTTGTTCACATTCATCTGATACTATATCTACGTTATTTTGTTTTTTGTCCGGCATTTCCCACACGCCGCCGGGCATGCATAAGAAAGGCCTGCCTATGCTACAACTGAAAAAGATCCGCAAGGAATACAAAACCGGTGACCTTGTACAGACCGCACTGAATGATGTCAGCCTGAACCTGCGCGACAGCGAATTTGTCGCCATCCTGGGCCCCTCCGGCTCGGGTAAGACCACCCTGCTGAACATCATCGGCGGCCTGGATCGGTACGACAGCGGTGACCTTGTCATCAACGGGATCTCCACCAAAAAGTACACCGACCGCGATTGGGACTCCTACCGCAACCACACCATCGGCTTTGTGTTCCAGAGCTACAACCTGATCCCCCATCAGACCGTTCTGGCCAACGTGGAGCTGGCCCTGACCATTTCCGGCATCTCGGGCGCAGAGCGCAAGCGCCGCGCCACCGAGGCACTGCAGAAGGTGGGGCTGGGCAATCAGCTGCACAAGCACCCCAGCGAAATGTCCGGCGGCCAGATGCAGCGCGTTGCCATTGCCCGTGCGCTGGTCAACAATCCGGATATCCTGCTGGCGGACGAGCCACCGGCGCGTTGGACAGCGAGACCAGCATCCAGGTCATGGAGCTGCTCAAGGAGGTGGCAAAGGATCGGCTGGTGGTCATGGTCACCCACAACCCGGAGCTGGCCCAGCAGTACGCCACCCGCATCGTGAACCTGAAGGATGGTGTCATCCGCTCCGACACCGCCCCCTACGAGCCTGACACCGCTCAGCTTGCCCCTGCCGTTCACAAGAACATGGGCCACTCCTCCATGTCGTGGTGGACCTCGCTGACCCTGAGCTTCAACAACCTCTGGACCAAAAAGACCCGCACCCTGCTCACGGCCTTTGCAGGCTCTATCGGCATCATCGGCATTGCGCTGATCATTTCCCTGTCCACCGGTGTCAACCAGTATATCGCTGATATGGAGCGGGACACCCTTTCCGAGTACCCGGTGCAGATCCTGCGCAGCGGCATGGATCTGACCAGCCTGCTGTCCGCCGACCTGCCCGGCCAGCCCGCCGCCCCCGACCTCGGCGAAGGGATGGTGCCGGTGCGCCAGCTCGTGACCCAGATGGTTTCCGGCATCACCTCCAACGACCTGAAGAGCCTGAAAACCTACCTCGAGAGCGATGCCTGCAGCATCGGGGAGAGCGTTTCCTCGGTGGAGTATTCCTATAATATACAGCCTCAGATCTACCGCCAGGACCCGGACAGCAGCATCCGGCAGGTGAACCCGGATTCCTCCCTTTCCGCTCTGGGCATCAGTTCCACCAGCTCGACCAACAACATGATGTCCAGCATGATGAACACCAGCGTGTTCTACCAGCTGCCCGCCAGCGATGCCCTGTATCATTCCCAGTACGAGGTCAAGGCAGGCCGCTGGCCCGAAAGCTACAACGAATGCGTTGCCGTGCTGGGTGCGGATGGTTCCATCACTGATTATGCCCTCTACGCGCTGGGCCTGCGGGACAACGCCGAGCTGGACAAGATGATCCAGCAGTTCGCCCAGAACCAGAATGTGGATGTGCCCGAAGATTTCAAGACCTACCGGTACAGCGATTTTCTGGGCCGCACCTTCAAGCTGGTCAACGCGGCCGACCGCTACCAGTACGACGATGCCCACAGCACCTGGGTGGACAAATCGGACGACAAGGCCTTCCTGCAGGAGCTTGTGGCCAACAGCGAGACCATGACCATCGTGGGCGTGGTGCAGCCCAGGGAAAACGCCTCCGCCGCCATGCTGTCCTCCGGCATCGCCTATCCCGCCTCCCTGACCCGGCACGTCATGGACACCGCCGCCCAGAGCAGGCTGGTACAGGATCAGCTCGCCGACCCGCAGACCAATGTGCTGAACGGCGAACCCTTCGGCACCGAACAGACCGCTGCCATGGACATGGCTTCCCTCTTCTCCATTGACACCGACCAGCTCGAGAGCGCCTTCCAGTTCGACCCCGGCAAGCTGGATCTTGACCTGAGCGGCGTGTTCGACCTGAGCGACGGTTCCGTAGATTTTCCTCCCTCATTGACCCGGACAGCTCCAATTTGATCTGACCGAAACGCCCGACATCGACATGAGCGCCCTGACGGACGTGTTCGCCAACATGGACATTTCCATCCCCGCCGACAAAATGCAGCAGCTGGCCCAGAAGGTGATGACCGGCTACAAGGATTACATCATCGGCAACGGCATTCTGGGGCTGGACAAGATCAGTTTTGACCAGTATCTTGCCAGTGACCAGTTCCAGCAGCTGATGAAGGATTCCATGGGCAGCCTCATCGATACCGCTGCTCTGCAGGAGCAGTTTACTGCCGCCATGCAGCAGGTCATGGGCAGCGTGATGGCAAACTTCTCGGAACAGATCGCCGCCGAATTACAGACCCAGCTGGCGCTGCCATGGAGCAGGCCATGGGCCAGATCAGCACGAATCTGCAGAGCCAGATGACCGAGCGCTTCTCCTCTCTGGGCAGCCAGATGGAAAGCGCGCTGAAGATCGACGCAGATGCGTTCCGGAATGCCATCCGATTCAACATGACCGAGGACGATCTGGCGGAGCTGATGAAGTCGAAAATGATGTCCACCAGCGCCACCTATGAAAGCAACCTGCAGGCCTTTGGTTATGCCAGCGAGGACGACCCCAGCCAGATCAACATCTATCCGCTGGACTTCGAGCAAAAGGCTAAGGTCCTCAATGTGCTGGACAGCTACAATGCCGCCATGCGTGAGCAGGGCGCGGAAGACAAGGTGATCCAGTACACCGATGTGGTGGGCACCCTGATGACCTCCGTGACCAGGATCATCAACATGATCTCCAACATGCTGGTGGCCTTTGTCTCCATCTCGCTGGTGGTCTCCTCCATTATGATCGGCATCATCACCTATATCAGCGTGCTGGAGCGCCGCAAGGAGATCGGCATCCTGCGTGCCATCGGTGCTTCCAAGCGGAACATCTCCGAGGTGTTCAACGCCGAGACCTTCATCATCGGCCTGTGCTCGGGCCTCATGGGCATCGGCCTCAGCAGACTGCTGCTCATCCGGCAACATGCTCATCCAGAAGATCGCCGTCGGCACCAGCGTAGTGGCCGTTCTGCCCTGGAAGGCCGCTGTGGTGCTGGTTGCGCTGGCAACTGTGCTGACCATTCTGGCGGCTTCATCCCCGCCAAAACCGCTTCCCGCTCTGACCCTGTCAAGGCTCTGAGAGCAGAATAAGATCACTTTTTCAAAGAGGCTGTTGCACAAGCCCCAGCAAAAAGACCAGAGTTGTTTCGCCAAAAGGCGTTACAACTCTGGTCTTTTGCTTTCTTTCATGTGAACAGTGCGGCGGCTTCTTTACCACTCTTCTTCGTCAGCGCCCACCTTGTGCGGCGGAACATGCTCTCCACAATGGCGCAGTATTTATCCGCCAGACAGACGATGACCGCCTCGCGGCAGGTCGGGATATGGCGGAAGGTCAGGGGCCACATGTGGCTTGCAATGACGTTCTGCTCCTTTTTGGTAATGCCGAACACCCGCTGTGCGTTCACACAGGCAGACCCTGGGTGGGAAAAGCCGTGCATCTCAAACAGATGCCGCAGGCCGTGGAAAGAGCCTGCTTGTGCCAGTCATAGAGATAGAAATCGTGGAGGAAGGCCCCCACGGCCAGCGTGGTCTCATCGGCTCCCAGATGGAAGCGGTGGTTGATCCAGCAGCTGACCACGACCACATTCTTGCAGTGCTGGTAGGTGGTCACATCACCGTGCTGGATAAACTCACGCATTTCCTGCACCTTGGGGTGATGGTCGTACTGTTCCAGAATAGCGGACAGCGCTCCCGTTCCGTTTGTGAAAGCTGCATGGAAAATTCCCTTTCTTTTTGTCAGAAACGCCGGGCTCAGCTCCGCAGCTGAACCGGGTTGGAGCTGCCGAAGTTCTCAGCGGCCGAAGGATTTTCGCGGGTCAGGCTCAGGTCCACCAGATACTGCTTGCCGTCGCCCAGTGCCTCCAGCTCGGCCAGCTTGGCCTCGGCAGAAGCCTTGTCCGGGTACCACTGGATGAGGAAGAAGTTTTCCTCCTCCACACCGTAATACAGCCACTGGCCGTCTGCCCGCAACAGGTCGTCCAGATGATCCACCTCATCGCCATCGGTCAGGCCCAGGCCCTCCTCGGCGTAGACATTTTCAGGTTCCACCTGCAGCACTTCGATGACCTGAATAGCGCTCTGTAAGTACTCATCCTGCGCGGTGCTCTTATCGGAGCGCTCCCAGCCGGTGAGAAATGCCTGCATGAGCAGATCGCGCACCTTGATGCGCGGCAATGTGGGATCCATGACCATTTTTGTTTCCTTCTTTCGTGGTTTTATCCCCGTTGGACAGTATACGGCATACGCCTGTGCAAGTCAACGGTTTAATTGTGAATTTTTTGTAGGTACGGTCAAAATTTGCATACGCTTTTCCCGTTTCGGTCGGTTATCTCAGGCGCTGAAGCAAAATGTACGATTCAACCACTCCACCGCCAGCTGCACCCAGTGGTGGCGGTGGGCGCTGTCGGCATCCACTTCCGGGGTGGAGATGCTGGTGCCGTGGCAGCCTTTTTCAAACAGGTGTGCCTCACACGGAACGCCCGCCTTGTGCAGTGCACCGAGCAGCAGCAGGGTGTTCTCCACCGGGACGGTCTCGTCCTCCATGGTATGCCAGACGAACACCGGCGGGGTGGTCGGGCTTACCTTATCCTCCAGCGAAAAACGCCGGTGGGCGGCAGTATCCTGCGTGCCGGTCAGCTGCACAAAGCTGCCGCGGTGGGCGTACTCTTCGGCGGTGACCACCGGGTAAGCCAGCAGCAGAGCGTTGGGGCGCGGCTGGTCTGCCATGCCGGGGATGTCCCACACCGCACCGGACAGCGCCAGATGCCCGCCTGCCGAAAAGCCGCACAGGGCGATCTTATCCGGCAGAATATTCCACTGCTCCGCGTGCTGCCGCACAAGACCGATTGCCTGTGCCAGCTGCCGCATGGGCAGCGCATCCCGGGCGCTCTCCCCTACTGCGTAGTGCAGCACCGCCGTGTGATACCCGGCAGCCGCAAATTGCAGCGCCAACAGGGTCGCCTCCCGGGGGCTGAC
>ENA-OQCX01000493-OQCX01000493.1-human-gut-metagenome-genome-assembly--contig:-NODE-493-length-20354-cov-2.415089_pt1 | contig 20354 bp, 19 predicted proteins | sample MGYA00242762_ERZ504587 | MGnify/ENA primary metagenome ERZ504587 (study PRJEB26092, sample SAMD00036337) | human gut metagenome | host: Homo sapiens | study: EMG produced TPA metagenomics assembly of... | reverse complement strand
GAAAGTATAAGGACGCTGACCTTACCATAAACACCTGAACTGTCTTGCCCGTACCGGAAATGGCTCCTGTCTGCACAAAATTGGCATCCGAATCGATAACATTCAGCTTCGTGATTTCAGAATCATTCCACGTATAATTCATGCCTACTGTCCATTTCCAGTTTTTTGTATGTACCGGCACTGCATTGATGGCAAATTCCACACCTTTATTATCCATCTCGCCGATATTTGTTGTGATGACGGAAGAATAGTTGGTTCCTGAAATTACATTGATGGTATTCAGCAAGTCTTTCGTATGGCGTTGGTAATAATCGACAGAACCGTAAATGCGGTTATTCAGGAAACCGTAATCCAAACCGATATTGTAGGTTTCGGTAGTCTCCCATTTAATATCCGAGTCATAACCGTTCGGACGATAGGTATAGTACCATTTGTCTCCGAATTGATAACAAGATTCCGGATAAGATACCGTAAAGGTAGTCATATACGGATAGTCATTCAGAATATCCTGCTGTCCGGTCTGACCGTAGCTCAAACGCAATTTCAAGTCTGACAACACTTCCGAGTCGCGCAAGAATGCTTCCTGACTGATTTTCCATCCCAACGCTACGGAAGAATAATCCCCCAGCGGTTATCTTTGGCAAAACGCGAAGACGCATCCGAACGTAAAGTGGCGGTAATCATATAGCGGTTGTCATACGAATAATTCAGACGTCCGTAAAAAGAGAGCAAGTAATATTCAGACTCATAATGATTGGGCGAAAACAGTTCTTTTCCTTCCGGAGAAAGAGTGGTTGCATCGAATTTCTTCCAGAAATGCTGCCAACCGTATCCTGCCATTGCGCTGAAATTATGTTTTTCATTGAATACATGAGCATAGTTGGCATATAAGTCCAGCAAGTAGTTACGCTTGTTCTGTTTAGAATCATACACAAGTCCTGTACCGTCTTTCATGTTAGATGTATACATCATACCGGCCATATCGGGCACATTCTTGGTATATTTGCTTTTCAGCACATCATAACCCAAATTCGCATTCAGCTGCAAATCCTCCAAACGATGTACCTTATAATTGATAGCGGCATTACCGATGGAACGGGTCACTTTATTATGCAAATCCTGCAATTCAAGCTGTGCCACAGGATTATCTGTTTGGATAGCCATGGGGGAGTTTCCATTCATCCAGATGAAATAACCCAGTCCCGGTTCATCAGCACCCGTTGCACTTCCGGTCATAACAGGACGGGTAGGTCATATCGCAATGCATTATTAACGACACTCTCATCTACTTTCTGATTGTCTTCATACGAAACCTTAACATTCAAATCAACGGTAAGATGGTTATCAAAGAATTTGGGTGATATACCGCCATTAAAGGTAAAGCGTTCGTAGTTGTTTGTTTTCACCACACCATTCTGGTATTATAGCCTACCGACAGACGATAAGGTGCATTTTTTTTCACCTTGCCGGAAACGGAGAAGTTGTGCTCTTGTCCGAATGCCGTACGGTAAATCTCATCCTGCCAATCCGTGGAAGCCGTCCCTAAAGTTACAGAACCCGGGACACCCGATACCGTAGGAACAAATTCACGGAATTCATCGGCAGAAAGCACATCCAATTTTTCCGTAATGGTACTTACAGAAAGGTTAGTGGAATAGTTGAAACGCAGATTGGAATCGGACCCTTTCTTAGTAGTAATCACAATCACGCCATTAGATGCCCGGGAACCGTAGATAGCAGTTGCCGAAGCATCTTTCAATACGGTAAATGTCTCGATATCGTTCGGTTGATACCGCCGATTACGTTTCCACCACCTTCGATAGTGGAGTTATCCACCGGTACACCGTCAACAACGATTAGCGGATCATTGGATGCGGAAAGCGATGCACCGCTTCTGATGCGGATAGTAACACCCGCTCCCGGAGCGCGGAGCTTGCAACAACATTTACGCCCGGCACTTTACCTACCAATGCATCCTGAGCGGTAGTTCGCAGTCCCTTATTGAAATCATCCGGCTTGATAGCGGTGACCGACCCTGTCGCATCAGACTTCTTCACACTTCCATAACCTATAACGACTACGTCTTCGAGCATCTCACTATCTTCCTCCATCACAATTTTCATCATTGGAGAAACCGCCTTTTCCACATCTTTATAGCCGATGTATTTAATGAGTAAAACAGCTTTGGGGCTGCTTACGGCGATTGTGAAGTTACCGTCTACATCACTGATTGTTCCATTTGTCGTCCCTTTTTCCAAAATATTGGCTCCGATAACGGTAGATTGTCCCTGTCAAGGATATTGCCTTTCACAACTGTCTTTTGTGCAGAAACCCCTACACTGAAAACCAAAGCGAATATCATAAACAGATACCGCCACTTTCTTCCAAAAGTCTCTGGATTTTTCTTGCCTTTCATAATGTTTTTAAATTAAAGTGTAACAAAGTATACCGAAAATCCGGTATGAATTAGATTGTGAGCGAAAGTAGATATTACAAATTCGCCGAACAAAGACACTGAATGAAAAAGTAAGTGAAAGGAAAGTATTATATAGGATAATACATTTATTTACAACAATATACCAAACACACTATATGTTGTAAAAGTAGTCCGGAGGAAGTGTTTTTTAAAGCTTTTGTACCTGAACAGCCAGGTCTTTTCCGGGAACAATCGCTTTATTCCGCATTTTCAAACGATAGTTATATACGGTTTGAAGCGAATAGTGAAGGAAGTTGGCAATTTTGGAATTATCGTTGATACCTAAACGGATAAGTGCATAGATACGTAATTCGGGAGTCAGCAACTCGCCTTCTTTCACCTGTATACGTTCATCCTCTTTCAAAAGAGCATTGAACGATTCCACAAAATCCGGAAATATAGATAGGAAGATAGTATCGAACTTACTGATGAACAGTTTGAAATCTTCCGTTGTCGAAGACTGATTATGAAGCATTTTGGAAATATCCGCCATAGAACCGGTATTGACGATTTTCAGTAAACTCTTGCGGTTATTCTCCTGCTTATAAATATATTCGGAACAGATATTGAATAACAAACCGATATACTCCTCCTTAATATGGTTGGATTCTTTAATCTCTTCATTCATCCGGGTCAGATTTCCGGTCACTTCCTGTAAGCGTTGGTTCTGTTCGGCCAACGACTTCTTTACCTTCAGCAGATTATGATTTTTCTTACGAAGGAAAAAGAAAACGATTACCAATGCAATAACAAGTACGGATAAAGCCAAAAGAAAAAACAAAGACCCTGTCTCTATCAGCCTTGATGCGGCTGTCATTGGCCGCTTTGATAATAGGAAGATATTCGGCAATATCTATTATGCGGTAACGGGCTTTCCCGAAGCTCACATCTTCCAGTGAACAGGAGATATAATTATAGGCTCTTGCAATGTCTCCTTCCTGAAAAAGCAGGATTGCCAATTGCTGCAAAGACATATATACTTTCTTGGCATTCGCTATGTCGGTAATGGAAGCCGGATAAGGAAGTGCTTTGCCTGCTGTATGTCACGTTTGCCCAAATATAATTCCGCCAACAGATATTCCACCCTCGCCTTGTCGGGGTTCGTATCCGTACAGTGTTCATAATATCCGGTCAGTATCCGGATAGCCTCATCCCATTTTCCCTGCAAACCCAGGCGACCGCACTGATTGGTCACATAACTGGCCGTATTAGGGTCGCTGATAGCTATCAAAGTATCTTTATAAGCCTTTATCTGCCGCATAAACAACCGCTTCCTGGAAGCCTCCGTTTCATCATTATAGCAGGACAGATAGGTAGTATGATACAGATAATAAAAGTAAGTATCCTTCCGTACCGCCCCGGTTCTTTTCACCCTGTCAAGAACACTCAACGCATTTTCATGTTTTCCTATCTTATTCAAAGCGTCGGCCAGGTTCATTAATCCTTGATTAACATACTCTTCACCCAACCTGTCTGCCAATTGCAGCCTTTGCTCCGCTACAATCAGCGCCGTATCGACTTAAAGGAGCGGTACATGACAAACAAATCGCCCAGAATATCAAACTTAGCTTTATCGTCTCCCACATAATCCAGCATCTTGCGGAGCTCTGTAATCTCCTTTTCCACCTTCTCCTGATAGACCTCCCGTTGCTCAATCATCTTATCCAGCTGCAACAGCAAGGAATCGTCATCAGTCTTATCCGCGGCCGCCAAACCGGAATAAAAACAAAAAAGGAACAGTATGAAAGCCGAATATCTGAACATGAACAAACTTATTTATGCACGGAAACAAAGATACTATTTTTCACAACAACTCCCGCATCTTTTTCTTTAATATCGGATGCACCAGGTCCGGTGCAATCTCCGCCAACGGTTCCATCACAAAGCGGCGTTCGTGCATCAGCGGGTGAGGCAGCTTCAATTCGGGAGTATCCAGCACCCGGTCATCGTATAAAAGCAGGTCGATATCAATCACCCGATCACTATAGACCCCGCCTACAGACTTATGCGTACGCCCTATCTCGCGTTCTATCTCCTGGGTGAGATGAAGCACGGACAAAGGTGGAAGAAGCGTTTCCACGCAGGCCGCCGCATTCAGAAACGTATGCTCCGAAGAAAAGCCCCACGGAGCAGTAGCATAAAAAGCGGACAGGGAAACGACTTTCCCTACCCGCTCTTCTATTTTCCGGACAGCGAGGCGGAGATTGTGCTCCTTGTCGCCGAGATTAGTTCCTAAGCCAAAGTAAACGTACATCATTTAAGTTTAGTGATTAGTGTTTAGTGATTAGCGATTAATGCCCTGCGACGTAATAACGCAACCTGCCTGCATAGTGCTAATCACTAAACACTAACCGCTAATCCCTAACCGCTATTTTACCTGTCTGTTATCAACATCGCATCTCCATAAGTACCGAAACGGTAATCCTCTTTCAATGCCACGTTATAGGCTTCCATCACCTGCTCGTAACCGCCGAAAGCGGCAACAATCATCAGCAGCGTGGAAAGCGGCATATGGAAATTGGATACCATCGCATTGGCCACCGTAAAGTCATACGGCGGGAAGATGAACTTATTCGTCCAGCCTTCATACTCCTTCAAATGGCCGTCTGTGCTGACGGTACTCTCTATCGCACGCATCACCGTAGTACCTACGGCACACACCTGTCTGTTCAAATCCTTGGCACGGTTTACAACCTTTACGGCTTCTTCCGTAACAATCATCTGCTCGGAATCCGTCTTATGCTTGGTAAGGTCCTCTACATCGATGTCGCGGAAGTTGCCCAAACCGGCATGCAATGTAATATAGGCAAAGTCAATTCCCTTAATCTCCATGCGCTTCATCAGCTCGCGGCTGAAATGCAGGCTTGCCGTAGGAGCCGTTACAGCACCTTCGTTGCGGGCAAAGATAGACTGGAAACGTTCCGAATCCTCCGGTTCCACGGGACGGTTGATGATGCTGTGCGGCAGCGGCGTCTCGCCCAAAGCGTACAATGCCTTCTTGAACTCGTCGTGCGGCCCGTCATACAGAAAACGAAGGGTACGTCCGCGCGAAGTGGTATTGTCAATCACCTCGGCTACCATAGAGTCATCTTCACCGAAATAGAGTTTGTTGCCGATACGGATTTTGCGGGCAGGGTCTACCAGCACGTCCCACAAGCGCAACTCTTCATTCAACTCACGCAACAGAAATACCTCGATACGTGCACCGGTCTTTTCCTTGTTGCCGTACAGCCGGGCAGGAAACACCTTCGTATCATTAAAGATAAATACATCCTTATCATCGAAATAATCCAAAATATCCTTGAACATACGGTGTTCGATTTCGCCCGTCTTTCTGTGCAGTACCATCAGGCGCGACTCATCTCTATACCTTGTAGGATGTAAGGCAATCTTCTCTTCAGGAAGTTTAAACTTAAATTGCGACAGTTTCATAATCAGTTATGAGTTATAAGTTATTTATTGTTTATTTCAGTATATTTTTTAGTCATAAATGGCATGAGTTATCCAGCAAGTATGCTCCTTCGTAGCAAATAAACTTATAACCCATCACTCATAACTAAATCCTGCCCGTCTATCCACTCTTTGAAATCAAGCGGATTCAGACAGTCTTCTATGCGGACATCCCCCACACGGGTACGTTCCAGGGCCGTGAGATGAGCACCGCTATGCAGCGCTTCACCGATGTCGCGTGCCAGGGCGCGGATGTAAGTGCCTTTGCTGCACACTACCCGGACTTTTATTTCCGGCAGGTTGCATTCCAGCAGTTCAATCTCGTCAATCACCAGCAACTTGGGCTTCAGCTCTACCTCCTCACCTTTGCGGGCAAGGTCGTAGGCGCGCTTGCCGTTCACCATACAAGCCGAAAAAGCAGGCGGCACCTGCTGTATCTCGCCTGTGAACTTCTTCAATGTCTCCTCCACCAGCTCCCGCGTGATATGCTCCGTAGGATAGGTAGCGTCTATCTCGTGCTCCAAATCATAGGAAGGGGTGGTAGCGCCCAACCGAATGGTGGCGATATACTCCTTGGTATGATACTGGAACTCCTCAATCCGCTTTGTCGCCTTGCCCGTACATACTATCATCACGCCTGTGGCAAGCGGGTCGAGTGTACCGGCATGGCCTACTTTCAACTTCTTTACCTTCATCCGCCGGCAAATGTGGTAACGCGCATGCCTACGACCTTGAACGATGTCCACCCCAGCGGTTTATTGAAATACAGAACTTCTCCCTCTTTAAAATCCATCATCACACCACCTCTAAATTGTGTCCCGTAAGCAACAGCAGAAGGATGATTCCTCCAACGATGATACGATACCATCCGAATGCCTTGAAACCATATTTCGTTACAAAGCTGATGAAGAACTTGATAGCAAGCAAAGCCACCACAAATGCCACCACATTGCCTATTATCAGCGCCGGCAGATTATTCATGATAATCTCCGTTCCTCCGTCCAGAAAGAGTTTCAGCATCTTATACACTGTAGCCGCTAACATGGTGGGAACAGCCAGGAAGAAAGAGAACTCGGCCGCAGCCTTACGCGTCATCTTCTGTGCCATACCGCCGACAATCGTTGCCATGGAACGGGACACACCCGGTATCATCGCAATACACTGGAACAGACCGATATTAAAGGCTTTCTTCTCCGTCAGAACGGTATCCTCACTGTTTTTCGAGAATATCTTGTCACAGAACAGCATGAACACACCGCCAATCACGAGCATCACGGCCACCACGGTCACGCTCTCCAGCATTTCGTCGACCTTGTCGCTGAACAGAAATCCCAGCACAGCTGCCGGAACGAACGCCACCAACAGCTTCCAGTAAAAATCAAACTTATGCAGGAAGCATTTCAGCGCGGAAGTACCTGCCGGAACCGGAGTATGGTTCAGGCGGAAGAAACGTTTCCAATACAGCCAAACCACCGAAAGGATTGCACCGAACTGTATGATTACCGTAAAGGCTTTCACAAATTCCGTGCTCTCTATGCCCAACAGATTTTGTGTAATAATCATGTGTCCCGTAGAAGAAACCGGCAAAAATTCCGTCAGTCCCTCTACAATAGCGATAATAATCACTTCAAGCGTACTCAAATCTCCCATAGTTATTCTTCTGTTTTATTCTTCTGTTTTCGGTTTACGTAATACTGCATATATCATAAAGACAAAGCCCAGCAGGCATACCAGCGGCGCCACTTTGATGCGTCTTACACTAAAGATATCCGGCTCGAAGTGTGTCGGTGTGGATACGGGACCGGTCATTAAGATAAAACCAAGTATCACTACCGCCATGCCGACAGCAAGCAAAATAAAATTGGTCTTGTCGAAAGCGAACTTCTGTTTACTCATCTGTTTATTTACTATTTAACGATTTACTATTTACTATCTCATACTTTGCCTTTCGGAAAGCAATGTTATATGTAATACAGGGTGCTTGCCCTCATTTTCAGATATTTGTTGATGGAAAGCAATGCACACAACCAGGTAATAAGCACTCCGGACACCAGTACGGAAACAGACACCAGCAGCATCACCTCCGGAGTGATAACACTGATCAGTTCCGGTTCATAAGAAACCAGCCAACAGGCGGCTCCCCATAAAATGGCATCGGCAATGACAGCCGACAATACGCTATCCAGAAGTTGCGCCGCAGGAACGGACGCCTGATGAAGCCCCAGCTTGCCCCCACCAGCTTCATCGTATGGATAAGGAACCGTTTGGAATAAATGGTCAGGCGGATTGTATTGTTTATCAAGGCAAAAGAGATGAAAGTCAGAATGACTGCCAGCCCCAGCAACATCAGGCTGATATTGCGGATGTTCTCATTCACCGCATCAATCAGGTCTTTCTGATAAAGCACCTCCTGTATATCCGTATTCTTCCTGATTTTCTTCTCTATCTTGGCGATGCTGTCCGAATTGGCGTAGCGGAATGCAGTTTAATTTCAATGGACGCCGTAAAAGGGTTATAACCGAGAAACTCCTGCGGGTCTGTTCCCATTGCCTCGGTCTGCTCGCGGAGCGCCTGCTTTTTGGAGATATACTCCGTTTCCTTCACAAACGGTTCTTTATCGAGTTTTTTCTGCAACTTCAGTATATCGCTCTCCTTCATGTCGTCGCTGATGAGAATGGAGAAGTTGATATTCTCCTTTACGTATACGGAAAGGTTGTGAGCGCCCAATACGAAGAACACCACCAGCCCCAGCAGCAGCAACACCAACGTAGTGCTTATGCTGGATGTGATGAACTGCATATCCAAACAGGACACAAACTTGTTTTTAGCTTTCTTATTCATTTTCAATTCCTTCTCACATTTATCACTCTACCGTTTTTCCGCTCTTTTTCTTACGGAATACATAAATCATGGAGCTGCTGCGTTCTTTCCTTACCAAGCATGGAGCCATGCCAGCGTACCGACAACCATGCCGCGCAGGAACGGGCACGAACGGCGCATATTTTTCTCCGTCAACATAGACACGTAAAACGCGTCAAACGGCATGGGATGCCGCTCCGCCAGGATAAAGCCGTGCCTGGAACCCAGTTTCTGGATAGTAGCGGGAGTGAAATGCCACAAATGACGGGGAACATCGTAGGCAGCCCAATATGCACCGTACTTCCTGGCATCATACGAAGAACAGTTGGGTACGGCCACTATCAGCACACCTTTGTCCGTCAGCAATGAGTTCAAGGTTTCCCAAGTCCCGTTCAATGCTTCAAGATGCTCCATTACGTGCCACAAAGTGATGACATCGAAACTCCCCGGCTCAAAATCCTTCAAAGCAGTATCCGGCTTCACCTCCAATCCGAAATGTTCTTTGGCAAACACACGCGCTCCGGCATTCTTTTCAACGGCTTCCACCTGCCAGCCGCCACGGTTCATCGTATCGGCAAAGTAGCCGGTACCCGTACCTATATCCAGCAGGCGTCCCGTCTTGCGATGCGCTTCATGCGCTACCAGACGCGCTTTCCGCTTCAGCATATAACTGCGTACACGGTGGTATACGGAGTTCATCGCTCCTTTTTTCGTATCCGAGTGGGAAATATAATCGGGAGTTTCGTAATAGCGTCCGATTTCCGCTTCCACAGGAAAATCCTGAGTAAAGATAAAACCGCAATCCCGGCAACGGCACAAATGGAATGCCTCGCCCGAAGCATAATGGTCTATGCAGGTCAAGGTACGCTCCAAATGCGTTCCTCCACATACCGGACAAGCTTTTATAGTGAGTTTATTCATCGAACGTTTACCGATAAGGAAATGCAGCCTGAAACGGACAGACCGCATTAATCCTAAATTTGGTGCAAAATAACAAATAAAAAGTGATTTACAAGGCTTTCATTAAGGAGATTTAATACTAACATGAAATAAAAGTCCGCCCTACTGCAACCCGATATTGAAAAGACAGAGAAATCCAAACTCAGATTTTCTTCACAAAACGGACCGGTTATCACCTTGGTGTCCGTTCTTAGGCGGACAACTGTCCGATAATGAACAGAGATAAAAACAATAAATACACTGTTAATCAAACAGTTAATCTATTGGCACGGTTATTGACTTTTATAATGCGAAGACGTTCGAGAAAAAAGACGGAAAAAGCAACTTTTTATATCGGCAATCACGTCTAACGGTAAAACAGGAATAGTAACAATAAAAAAATAAAGATTATGAAAACTACAAATTTATTCAAAGCAGTCGCATTCGTAGCAATGGTTATCGTAAGTATCATGAACTCAGAAGTCAAAGCTCAGGACAGATTCATTACCAATGAGGAAGTACAGAATGACTGATAGTGGCAAAAACCATCTTCAAGCAAAGCGGAACTTATCTCTACAATCACATGCGTTATGAATTTACATACGACGATGAAAACCGCCTGACAAATAAAACCGCCTCCAAATGGGACGGCGTCAAAGAAAAATGGATACCTTATTTCAGGATGTCCTATCAGTATGCCGACAATGAAATCACCTTATCCTACGCCCGCTGGAATGAAAAGCATCAGTCTTATGATAAAGATATGAGCAAGAGCGTGTACGAAATGAATGCAGAGAATATGCCGGTTGCCTACAAAAGCAACAGCATATACCATACGGTAAACCTATTAACAATGGCAGAATAGTGAAAAATTAAAGTTAACAATACATTAATAAGGGGAGTACGGTCCGTGAGGCTCGTACTCCCTGTCTTTGTACCGTACTCAGAGTTCTTTTACAAAATAAGTCAAAGTAGGCAAATGGTCACTGTATCCGTTCTGGAAAGTAGTTCCGGAGAAAGTGCGCAACGGATAGCCTTTATACTTTCCTTCCTGCTGGATAAGGAACGGACGGTTAAAGACTTCCGATTTCCAAAACTTCAATGTACTGCGGTCCTTTCCTATCAGATTACCCGAAACAATCTGCTGGTCGAACAAGTTCCAACGATTCTGGTAACAGAGCGAACCGATGCCTTGCTCAAAGAGCTTCCAGGTAGCATTATAATAACCGCCGGGCTTCACTTCCCTGATGTTCTTCACAGCTCCCAGCACTTGACTGCAACTCTTGTTATCGGGGTCGTCATTCATGTCGCCCACAATTATCACCTTTGCCTGCGGATTATCGGCATGCAGCGAGTCGGCTATATGGCGGGTGATGCCGGCTGCAAACTCGCGCAAAGGTGATGATTTGGAACCGCCATAGCGTGACGGCCAATGGTTTACAATCATGTGAAAAGGCTCTCCTGCCAGTATACCGCTCACCAAAAGCTGGTCGCGTGTTTTATAGCCCGGCATGTCGGGCTTGGCAAACGGATAAGTACGTGCAGACACAAAAGTAAACAGTCGCGGATTGTAAAGGGCAGCCACATCGATGCCACGGTGGTCGGGACTCTCGAAATGCACTATCCGGTAGCCCAATGAGGCGATAGGCTCTGTCCTTACCAGTCCTCCAGGACTTTTTTGTTTTCTACTTCGGAGATGCCGATAATGGCAGGTCCGGCAGGACAATAGTCACGCGCCAATTGTGAAATCACCTTGGCAACATTCTGCAATTTCTGTTCGTATTTGACCTGTGTCCATTCGTACTTACCGCCCGGAGTAAAGTCATCATCGCCCGGATTATCCGGATTGTCTTCCGTATCCCACAGATTCTCCAGATTATAAAAGGCGGCAGCATATACACCCAGCTTGCCCTGTGCGAGCAAGCCGGCGGACAGGCATAATACCAAAAAAGCTGACAATATGAGTCGTCTGTTCATAAAGCGCAATTTTTTAATTACCGGTAGGAGTAGGTTCGATAACTGTTCCGCCGTTACCGGTATTGCCACCTTGACTGCCGCTACCGGAAGCGGAAAGCTTCACGCTGAACAGACGGAGACCGTATGTATTACCGGCAGCTGTAGTATAGAACTCTAATGTATTACTTTCGGAAAGAGGTACATTTTCTACAATTACCTCAAAAGCAACATTACCTTCTTGCTTGCTACTGCTTACAACCTTACTGGGTATTGTCAGTTCATTACCGTTGCATTTCACCTTCAAGGTATTAAGGTCTTGAGTCTTTACAATATTATTTCCTTCATCTTCATAAACGCTCACATTTGCTCCTACCTTGTAGGTCAGTGTTGCTACTGAAACACCTTTATTTTTAATATCCTTTATTTTCAATGCTACATCCCAACCGGTAAGGAACCATACATTTGCCATTTTATTTACCTCGCGCACGGACAATTTACCAGAAGGAACATCCTCGAACATTTCCTTTGCATTATCAAAATCCGTATAATCCTTGAGATAAGGCCAATAGTTACCGTTTTTCTTCGGTGCTCCAAAACTTTCAGAAAACAAAGTAGTTTCACCCTCCGGCTGTTCCGGCGTCTCATCTCCCCCCGGAGTTTCCGTAAAGTCCGCCACATCATCCGCACTTCTTACCGTAAGTTGCCAGCCTCCTTTGAAACGTCCCAGGATACCGGTTACGCTTCCTTTTCCTTTCGGCAGCTGATTGGCTGCAAAGTTGGCATACGAGCTGGTGCGTATCATAATGACATTCCCGTGGCTATCCTCTATGTTCTCTTCCCCATAGTCATCCTCCGGAGCAAAAGTGCCTTTTCCGCCATTTTGGAATGTTACGCCGGTAAATTTCACCAATTTGAACTTATAGCCGTTCACATCGGCATTCACCTTGCTGATATCATCTATTACAAGCGGAGTCACATTCTCCGGATTTGCCCAACTGTCTTTCTTCACGTGTGCCTGAAACTCTTCCCACGGTGTACGGTAAAGATACCCGTCGGGGTGTCCCAGTTGCAACTCATCGCCATACATGGAAAGGCTCAATCCTTTCAGGTCGATATAAACCGTCTGCCTACAGGATAGTAATTATACACGCTGTTCTGGTCCACTTCCATTTCGATGGCGCCGGTTTCGTCCTGCAAATAAATCTTCTTGAAGATATTTCCCGACTCGTCATTGGCAGTGATAACGGCTTTCATCACTTTTTCCTCGCCAATGGTATAGGAGCATCCTCCCCTACTGTTGCCCCCATAGCACGCAGTTCCTCTATCGTGGTATTGGCTGCCGGACCATCATACTTGGGCTCGTTCAAAGGCGGCGCATCATAATCGCGCTCGCAGGCTGCGAACACAAGAGAAGAGATAAGCAATAAGCTGATTCTATTGAAAAGTTTCATATTCTTATAATTTTTCTGATTATATAGGATTGGTTAAAAACGATAACTTACGTTGAGGAAACAATTCAGTCCCTGCATATAGTAATACTTGCCGCCAAAACGCGTAGGATAACTCAGGTCGGAACGGCCCTGTTCATAGCCGCCCGTACATATATCCTTCTTGTTCAGCAGGTTGTTTACCGAAAGGTTGAAGTTGACAGACTGGCGTCCGCAGATAGAATATCTTACCCACCGAAATATCCACCGTATAAGCTGCCGGAAAACGTTCCTGTGTAGTCAGTGTACGGTAAGCCTCCATCTGCTCCGGATTGTAGGGATTGACGGAAGCATAGTTGGACGACAGACGGCGCAACGGTGCAACCTCGATATAATTGCGGGCAAAACCGTTGACATTGGCTCCCAGGAACCAGTAGTTCACAAAGTAACGCACACCGAAAGTGCCGGCAAACTGCGGCATTCCACCCACATAAACATCTTTCATGTACACCTTTTCCTGATCCGTTATCTTACCGTTTTCGGAGTGCTTCACACCGTCGGGGTTATTGCTGTAATAATATTCGGAAATGGTTCCTGCAAGGTCGAAACTCCAATGGTCGTCCAACTTGTAGGTAGCCCCCAGTTCCAGTCCGCGGTGAATGCGGTTTACACCGTACAACACGTGATTGATGAATGTGCCCTCTATGCCGTCGTAGTAACTGTTACGCTCCATCTGGTCGTAGAAATTGGTTTGGAAAACACCGATACGTCCAGCCAGTTGGGGCATGGAGAATACATAGTTGAGGTCGGCGCTGAAGATGCGTCCGCTCTTCATGTTGTCGATTGTGCGGTCGGTGATACGGGGTGAGATATACGCCTCATTGGGCAGCGGCGCTTCGCTGCCGTAACTGATGTTGGCGGTCAGCATATGGCGTCCGTTAAACTTATAAGTGAGACCGCCCTTTACGGTAATATCGGTAAACTGATGACGGATACCCTTGCCGTAGGAACTGTCCGGATAGCGTCCGTTGCGCATCTTTCCGTCGCGGCGAATTGGTATAAGTAGCTTGGCTCCATAGTAGTAGTCCCAGTGCCGCGAAGTATAGCGGTTCACCGCCCAGGCATTTGCCGAGTAGATGTTCAGATTGAAATTGTAACCGAAGATGCCGTCCTTATACACTTTACGGTCCGGACGGTTCAAGTCGTTCTGCAACTTGTCGTGGTCGCCTGAAAAATCGCGTTCGGCAAACTTGTCGATATCCAGCACATAGTTGCTGCCCAGCAGGTCGTCTACCGTCTTGAACTGGCGCGACTGCGTAAAGCGCGCCCCTACTCCCGCCGTCAAACCCAGATGACGGTTAAACTGCTTGTTCAGTGTGGAGTTGAACGAGGTCTCCAACAGGTCGCTGCGGCGCTCTTCCACCATATATACGGCAGCACCGTTACCGGCACGCAGGTTATTGGCATTGGCCAGATAAAGGTTGTCCCAGTTTATCTGGGTAAAATCGGGACGTCCGCTACGCCATAAGTCACGGTACTGCATCTGCATATCCTCGTCTTCAAAATAAGAGGGCAGGTAGCGATAGTAGTCGGGACGCGGGTCGGGAGCGTTATACCAGTTCAGCGCCGTATTGCCATAGCGTGCATAATGCGCACCCACACCGGTGGTGAGCGTTGTAGTATCGTCTATCTTCCAGATATGCGAGATAACGGCGGTCGGGTCGAATGCGGTCACTACTTTCGCATTGCGTTTCTTGCCGTTCTGGTATCCCCAATTAGGATTGTAAAGGTAGTTGTCGGTCAGCTCGTAGACCTCACGGTATGAGTTACCTTGCTGTCCGCGCTGTACGGGCGATACGAAAGCGGTCATCGAAAGGCTGTGCTTGCCGCCCTGCCACTGCTTCTCGCAGAGAAAGCAAGAGCCAGATTGTTGTAAAACGTACCATCTATGTTTCCCTCGTGCGAATAGCGGCCACCTGCCGATGCGGTAAACGCCCATCCTTTTTCGTTGAGTCCGGTGGAATAGGTAAACATGCCCCGCAGGTAGTAGTTACGGTTGGTATAGCTCACGGTAGCCTTGCCGCCGGGAGTATAGGACGATGCACGCATATTTATATTTTCGGCACCGCCAGTGCTCCGAAAGTAAAGGTTAGAGGGTGCGGTGAAGTTGGTTACGTCACCGTTGCGGGTCATGTCATTCAATGCTCCAACAGAGGCATAATTAAACACTCCGCGGTTCTGGTCATTAAACTCCACGCCGTTGATGTATTTCAGTTCCTGCGAACCGGTATAGCCGCGCGGCGAGAAACGGGCGGGCGACAACTGGTAAGCGGCGCGGTTCAGAAAGACATCGTTAGAGAGGATTACGGTGGAGCTCACATCCTGCGAAGCTTCTCCACATCGTCATCCACCATGCCTGCGTCTATCACGCCAATCATGGAGATGTCTTCGGTGGCATTCAGCTCGGTCACCTTAATGGGCTCGAGTTCTGTAACGCCCAGTTTTTCCACTTCAATGGTTACACTCTTCGGAGTAATCAATACGGAGTTGAGCTGTATGACATGGCTTCCCGGCTGCAAATTACGGAGAATGAAATTACCGTTTGCATCGGTAGTAACCTGTCTGTCCTGCCCGGTCAGAGTGACGATGACTCCGGGTACAGGCTCATTGCTCACTGCTCCGACTACACTGCCTTTCACCGTACCTGCACTTGAGCAAAGGCGAGACAGGGGAAGAAGAATGTAATGAAGAACAGTAATTTTAGTTTCATACGTTAATTGGGGTATAATAATGAGTGATTTAAATCATAATTTGTGGGTGTGCCGAAAGTCTGATAAACCTTATATCCTATCATTTTGAATAGAGTGAAGATTCTATCTTCTTGTATTAAGATAAGAAATTCTTCGTCGCTACGCTTTTCTGAATGACTGACTATTCTTACTGAAATAGTCTAAGCGAAGCTTATAACATATTAATCAGAGTTTCGATACACCCACAAAATAACAATAATCAAAATCGGATTATATCAGTAGCATCAGTTACTATATAAGATTCTGAGTATATTCAGTTCATAGTATGGGAGCCTAAACCACTGACATCTTCAGCAGTACCGGCAATCTTAATGGACTCCCATTCTTCCGGATTGTAAATAGCAGAAGGAGCTGTTATAGTTGCTTTTCTACGAAGAATAATATCTTTAGCGTAATCATCGCCTTTTTGAAAATATCCAATTAAGTCTATAAGAACATCTTCTTTAAAAAGCCCTACTGCATCATTTCCATTAAAACTAGTAACTCCAAATTTATTATCTTCTGCAATTCCTCCTCCATACAAATCAGCCTCAGGATGTTTATATATAATTACCGTCTTAGGCTCTAAAGTTCCACTTAATGCTAATGTATAAGTCCAATCCGGCTTACCATTATTGTTTTGTTTTAAAGAATATGCAGAAAGGTCTACTGTTACATTTGTAGGATTATAAACCTCTATATATTTATTATTTCCTTTAGCTTCCACATATTCAGAAATAAACAAATCACTCTCACCAGGTTCCGGTTCCGGCTCCGGTTCAACAGTGCCTCCACCTTCTCCATCAGCTACTATCTTCACATTCTTTAATTCCCATGTAGCAGCAGAGCTTGCCGTACTTGTATATTGGAAACCAATCTGTATCTTTTGCCTTTATAAGAAGACAAATCAATATCTCCAGAACCAATAAATTCCAGTCAGTTCCTGCCGGATAAATAAAGCCTGTAAGTTCTTGCCATTCTCCACCTATTTCTTTTGCATAAACTTTATGGTTAGCCTTAACATCACCAGCTGCTTTATTAATAGCATGTTCAAAAGTAAACGTAATAGTTGTTGCACCAGCCAAATCCACTTCCGGAGAAACTAACCAACTTTCTGATTCATATTTTGTCTTATCCTTAAAAGCACTGGCTTTCATATAAGCGTATTCACTACCGCTATTAGTTGTCCCTTTATCAAATTTCCATATATAATCCAATTCAGACGGTTTTGTTTTATCCTCAATGGTAAATGCTCCTATGCCGCTATCGAACTTCTCATCCAACAACACCTTTTCTCCTTCCGGCTGCTCACCGCCACCTTCACCAAAGTCCACATTAATATCGCCACCAGGCTGGTCTGTCCACGATTCAATGCTTGCTCCGCCCATAGTAACGGCAGGTTTACCGTTTTCCGTGGACAAAGTAGCAGTGTACGTGTACTTATATCCGGCCTCAAAACCGGCACCGCCATTTACGGAAACAGGCCATTCGAAAGTCTTACCGTCCAGCACGAATGTCATCTTGACGCCATCCAGTGTAGTGGCGAGCAGGATAATCGCCTCAGCAGTACTGCCATCGGCACTGACATTCATGTCGATATTGGCTTTACTCTCTTTAGCTGCCAGTGTACCGTCAGCCAGATTAAAATCGGCTTGTGTATTCATTCCGGAAAGAGAGATTTTCAATCCGCTTATATCGGGAAGAGTCTCATCGCTACCGACAGCAATCACGAATCTGACTCAGTTTATGTTTGAAAGCCAGGTCTACAGCCTCTCCGGCAGCAATTGCCTTGGCATTATCAGAATAAAGCAAGTCTACTTTGGCAGGGTCTGCCTGATTATCTACAGACACGGCTAAAGTCTTACCGTTTAAAGATGCGGAATAAGGATAATAAGCAATGAAACTTGCCGTTCCTTCTTCCGGATACCTCAATGTCTGTCCCGGAGCAGCCGTAAGCGTACCGCCGTCCGATGCAACATATTTCTTGTTGGCAAATTCAGCAGTTTGCGTCGTCATAAAGATACCTACTTCATCACCATTGCTCCAAACGTCTTTGGAAGCTTTGGTCTGCAGGCCGTCAATGCGGGAATTGAAAGTAACGCTGTTACTGTCCAACCATTCACTATTGTCATCATTGTTAGTACATCCCGTAAAAACAAGGCTGACAATGCGCCCATAATCAATAAATTACTGACTCTCATAATGATTTGTTTTTGAGATTGGTTTTGTTTTTATGTTGTCTTAATTGAGTACCTTTGTACAGTAGGATTACTGCCATTTGGATAAATCCAATTGGCTCTTTGTGCTCTCATCAAGTCCCGGGAAGAACTCAAACCCGGTATTCTTTTCCAAGTCACTGACGGAAACCGCATATTTCATATAGGATTGAGAATCTGTATAGTCCCTATGTTGCATCCAGAAAGCAATCGTATGATACTTGCCGCCTATCTTACGCGCCACAGCCTTAAAATAATAGGACGGAATGGGAATATCCTTGCCATCATTATCCTTTATAGATTTTTCTTTTATCCAAGTAGCATCATCTGAAGGCGGTACTGCACCGGTCACAACATAAACTGTATCCGAAGCTGTAGACCAACTATTAATTCTATGTTCCAAATTCATCCAAATAGCTCCGTTAAATTTGTTTTGCCTTTGCGGAGTCTGATTGGTAAAATAAAATGTCTGATTATTCATCTCCATGGTAGCTACACGGTCATTACTCGGTATTTGATGTCCTCTTCTATAAATCTCCCCCTCATAGGATTTTGAAACCACAGCTTGAAATTCATTCTCCCTCACAAGAGGATCAGAAACCCAGTTATCCTTTCGCGTTACATTTTTCTCGGTATAGTACCGATGCAAGGATAAGCCACCCAATGTGCCATCTTCATCTTTTTATCATACAGCATACTATAATTACGTATCATCTGTCCCTCCATATCCGGTCGGGCAGTACCCTTATATTTTTGCTTCGTATTATGAGTAACATACATCAAATCATGATTTTCCATCTGTGCCTTCGTTATAACCGGCGTCTCAAACCACTTGGCATACTTAGGCGCTTCAGGGTCTACCGTTGTATCTCCCCCTGTATTACTGATTTTCAAATTAAGCGTATACCTTGCTCCTGCCTCAATATTTCCCGCTATATTTGTTTCAATCTCCTTATCTTTCCCGTTGACGGATAATGTAATTTTCAGTTTTCCTTCAAAGGATTGCGGTATCAGCACAGCATCCGCCTGCGTACACTCTTTATTGACGCACATGGAAACAGCTTTTTTTTCATTTCCCAATTCAATGTTATCACTCTCTTTCGAAAGTCTATGGTAGCCTTGCTTATCAGTGGCTGCACCGTTGCTTTGATTCCCGTTAGCGAACTGCCGTCGGCACTGCTCAGATTCAGCACCAGTTTTGCCAGCAAATGGCGGAATTGAAGATTGCCGGTAGGGGAGGTCGCAGTTCTGCCTGTCAGGTTAACAGCTGCCATCAGGTCTATATCCTGCTGACGGCTCTGGTCTGTCACGTCAAGGACATACTGGGTATGTCCGTCACTTGCTCATCATACGGATAATAAGCAATGAAATCCACCGCCGTTCCGTCTTCCGGATAATAAACGGCATTGCCCGCTTTTCCCACGAAATTGCCGTCACCCCGTGCGGTGACATACGCTGCATTGGCTTTAAGGACCTTTTTATTGGCATTGTCGAGCATAAAAAGACCGATCACATCATTCGCTTCCCACGAAGCATTGACCGCTCTCGACATCACCCTGTCATCTATGACAGATGTAAATGTGGCTTCCGCAGCCTGATTACCCTGCGGCAATTCAGCAAATTTACTTTCACAAGCCTGAAGAACGATAAACAAGGATAGAAATCCGATTGCACTTTTAATTGTCATACTGAAAAATATTAAATATCTTACAATTGTTTTTATTGAACTGTTTTCTGTTTTTTTAAAATAAGTGCATAAAATTATAAAATAAAATACACATAAATAAAGACCCGGAACAAAATCTGCATAGCATACAGTAAAAAAGTCCTTTTTTACCAAAAATATGACAATAATATGAAAATATAATGTCAAATATAAACCCTTCCCATTATAGACCAACGGGAAATAAACAAGAAAATAAAAAGAATAGGATAAAAACAACAACTATTCAGGTTAGAAATATCAAGTAAAAAAACAGAGCATCAATAATAAAAAATCCATTTAACAATAAAGATAGCGTCAATCGAAATATCTAAAAATGAATAACCTGTAGTTTGTTTTTGAAAAGTGAATTATTTAAAAAGAAAATGCCGTGAGTTTGCTCCTGAAATGCCAGGCATTTCAAACACAAATGCCGGGCGTTTTCATGACAAACACACGGTATTTCGGGAGTAAACTCACGGTATTTCGGAAGCAAACCCGCGGCATTCCGGAAACGGACCTTGCAGGATAGTAAAATTG
>ENA-OQCX01000492-OQCX01000492.1-human-gut-metagenome-genome-assembly--contig:-NODE-492-length-20368-cov-1.710933_pt1 | contig 20368 bp, 29 predicted proteins | sample MGYA00242762_ERZ504587 | MGnify/ENA primary metagenome ERZ504587 (study PRJEB26092, sample SAMD00036337) | human gut metagenome | host: Homo sapiens | study: EMG produced TPA metagenomics assembly of... | reverse complement strand
CTGCCCGTTTTAAATTAGAATTCTTCTTCTGTTTCATCGCAGATCTCCCTCTTGATTTGCGCCCCAATCGCCTGGAGGCTTTCCTCAATCTTTTCATATCCCCGGTCGATATGCCGGACGCCGGTGATTTCCGTGTTGCCGCGGGCAGACAGGCCTGCAATCACCAGCAGGAACCTCCCCGCAGATCGGGAGCCACCACCGGCGCGCCCGATAAAAACGGCACGCCCTCCACAACCGCAACGCGCCCCTCCACCTTGATATGCGCGCCCAATCGCATTAGCTCACTAACGTGCTTATAACGGCTTTCAAATATATTTTCAATAATAACACTGGTGCCGTCGGCAATTGCGGTCATCGCCATCACAGGCGCCTGCGCATCGGTTGGAAAACCCGGGTAGGGCATCGTCCGCACCGTGTGCACCCGATGGAGCCGGGGCGGTGCGCTGATCGTCAAATCCCGCGCGCAGATGCTGATATCACAGCCAGCCTCCTCCATCACGGGAATGACCGGCCCCAAATGCGCCGGAATAATATCCCGCAACGTCAGATGCCGTGCGTCACCGCCGCAGCGGCCATATAGGTTGCGGCCGTAATACGATCTGGAATCACTGTGTGTTCTGTGCCGGACAGGGCCTTTACGCCGTTTATGACGATTGTTCCCTCACCCGCGCGTGAATACGCGCGCCGCACCCGTTGAGAAAATCGGCAAGATCGCTGATTTCCGGCTCCCGCGCCGCATTGACAAGCACCGTGCGCCCCTGTGCCGTGGCGGCGGCCAGCATGATGTTTTCCGTAGCGCCTACGCTTGGAAGGATAGCGCAATCTTCACGCCCTTCATCGGCTCCGGACAAACACAGTCGAGCCTACCGTGCTCCTCCTGAATCTCCACGCCAAATTGCCGCATAGCGGAAAGATGCAGATCGATCGGCCTCAAGCAATTTCACAGCCGCCCGGTGTGGACAAGCTTGCCTTGCCCATCCGCGCCAAATCGGGCCGAGGAATACCACGGAAGAGCGCATCTCCCGCATCAGATGATCTGGGATATCGGAGCGTTCAATGCTTGTGGCATCTATCGTGACCGTGTTGCCCTCCCGCTCCACCTTACAGCCGAGATAGGTCAGAATCCGGATCGCCGCGTCTACATCTGTCAGCCTGGGGCAGTTATGTATGACGCAAGGCTTATTGGTCAAAACGGCAGCCGCAAGAATCGGCAGGGCGCTATTTTTAGAGCCGTGTACCCTCAGCTCCCCGCTCAAGCGCTTCCCGCCTTCAATGACGATTTTCTCCATTGTCGCACACCCTTTCGCATAAAAACACAAGCGGGCCGTTTTGCCGCCCTGCAATATACTATGCATGGGGTGAAATATGCGTGAAAAGAGAAAATGCGCCGGAGTGGATTGAGCGATCTAAATTTAGGAATGTTGATCCTTTTGGGCCAAGCCTGCAATCACTGCGTAAATCCGCTCGTTTGCATCTGTAATCGCAAGGGCCTTTGCGTTTGCCTCAAGCTGCCTGCGGCGCTGTGGGCTGCTCAGCAGCCGATCAAGCTCCTGAGCCAGGCGCTCTCCTGTCAAATCTTTTTCCTCGATGAGCACTGCGGCATCTTTGCTGACAAGCGCCATTGCGTTATGGTATTGATGATTTTCCGCTACATTGGGGGAAGGGATCAGGATGGACGCCTTCCCCATCGCCTCAACCTCGCTCAGGGAGCTTGCGCCGGAACGGCAGATCACCACATCTGCCGCCGCCATGCAACGATACATATCGTCAATATATTCCCGGATAATCACATGCTTTTCGAGGTCAGGATCCACACCCCTGTCCTTAAGCGCATCCTGCACCCACAAACCGTACTGCCCCATGGCATGCATAAAATATCAGTCCGCCTGCTGGTGTCGCCCGGCGATTACCTCTACCATCGCACGGTTAATTGCTTCCGCACCCAGGCTTCCGCCCATGGAAAGCACCAGCGGACGATCGTCGAGCCCCAGCTCAAAGCGGGAAAGCGTGCGGTCTGCGCGCAGCAGCTCGCCGCGCACGGGAAGCCCCGTCACGGTGCATGGGTTTTTCGCATTCAGATATTGCTCCGCCGCGGGAACGGCGAGCATCACCTGATCTACCTTTCCAGCAAGCACCTTGTTTGTTTTGCCTGGAAAAGCGTTTTGCTCATGAATCGCGGTTGGAAAGCCGAGCTTTGCCGCCATGCGCAGCACCGGCCCGCTGACATAACCGCCAAAGCCCACCACCACATCCGGCTGAAAATCGAGCAGAATTTTTTTGGCCTGCGCGGAGGATTTGAGCAGTTTGGAAGTGTGCCGAATTGCGCTTTATGTTCTCAAGCGTCAGCCTCCGCTGAAAGCCGCTGATATCGATCGTTTTAAAATCATATCCCGCGGCGGGGACAAGGCGCGCCTCCATTTTTTCCGCAGTGCCTACAAACAGGATCTGTGCCTCCGGATGGCGCTCGCGCACCATTCCCGCAGCTGCCAGTGCGGGATTGATATGGCCGCCCGTTCCACCGGCGGCAAATAAAACCTTCATAAAACTTTCCCTTTCTGTTCCTAACAATCTGAGCGTAAAAATTTTTCCCGATGTTGTTTTACATTTTCCGCACCCTGGAATAGCGTGATACGGACAAGACGATTCCCATTTCCATCAACAAAATCATCAGCGAGGTGCCGCCATAGCTGAAAAACGGCAGGGAAATGCCCGTATTGGGCACCGTGTCCGTAACAACTGCAATATTCAGCGCCACCTGAAGGCCCACTTGAAACACAAGCCCCATGGCGAGCAACGCACCGAATCGGTCGCGCGCTTCATAGCGATAACGAAGCCACGCCACACGAGCAAGCCAAACAGGATGATAATCGCGGTTGCTCCAATAAAGCCGAGCTCCTCGCAAACGATGGAGAAAATAAAATCATTCTGCGGCTCAGAGACATAGAGGTGCTTCTGCTTAGAATTGCCAAGCCCTGCCCCCAAGAACCCGCCGGAACCGATCGCATAGAGCGACTGGTTGGTTTGCCAGCGCGCTCCGAAGGATCGAAATCCTTATCCAACCATGCCGTGATGCGCTTTGCCGCATAGGATGGCAACTTATCTGGAAAGATCACAAAGAAAACCACCACCGCAATCACCGCAACCGCGCCAATGACAAACCAGCGCATTTTGACCTCGCCAAAAAACATCATCGCCACGCCGATTGAAAACATCAAAATCGTACCGGACAGATGGTTTTCAAGAAACACAAGCCCGCACATAAGGCAGATCACTGCCGCATAAAAGAGCATATAGAGCGTGGAAGTTGCCTTGCACGGGTTAATCAGGCCGTTGGTTTTATCACGCAGAAAATTCGCCGTTCTTCCCCGGGAGGCGTTTTATCAATAATCTGCCGGTGGTGCTTCTCCATGCTCCAGGCACAAAAGAGCACCAGCGCCACCTTGGCGATCTCCGAAGGCTGGAAGGTAAAACCGCCTGGCAGCGGAATCCAGCGCTTAAAATCGCCCAGATTGGTGTGATAAAACAGCACCACAACCAGCAGCACAATCGATATTGCAATGCCGGGTATGGCAAGGTACTTATACCATTCATAGTTAATCTTCGACACCAGGAACATCAGCACTACGCCTACAATGGCAAAAATCAGCTGCCGTTTAAAATAATAGGTGCTGTCGCCATCATTATAATAGGCGTAGGTATAGCTGGAAGAAAGCAGCATAATCAGGCCGATGGTCAAAAGAGCGAGCGTAAACATCATAAAAGGCACATCAAACGCATCCTTTGACATCAGTTTACGCAGCGCAGAGACCTTGCTTGTACCCTGGGGCTGCATTCGGTTGCGGTTGCGCGCCGCATTCGCTCTGTCTGCCATGATCAGCCTCCTTCGTTTCCATCCGCCGGGAATTCTCAGCCGAAATACATAAGCAAAGCTCCCAAAGCCCCGCCCAAGATCGTGATTGCGCTAAACACAAAAACGATCTTCGTCTCTTTCCAGCCGGACATTTCCAGTCCGTGATGAATGGGGGTCATTTTGAAAATACGCTTGCCAGTGCCCGTTTTATGCTTCGTAATTTTAAAATAGGTGCGCTGGATAACCACGGAGCCGCCTTCGATTACATATATAATGCCCACCGGCACCAAATAATCGGGCAATCCAGCGAATAGGCCAGCGCCACTACCATACCGCCGAGGAACATAGAGCCGGTGTCGCCCATCATAACCTTGCCCGGATACCAGTTCCAAATCAGGTATCCGCCGCATGCGCCGGCGAGCGCCGCGCCCATGATGCTCACGCCCATCGCCTGCCGCAGAACGCCCATGATCGCAAAGGAAATTGCGGCGAGCATCGTCACGCTGCCGCACAGGCCGTCGATCCCATCGGTAAAATTGACGGCATTGGTCGCCGCATAGATGACGATAATGCCAAATAAATAATAGACAATCGGATGAAGAGGAATATTCCCCAAGAATGGGATATACATATACGTTCCGTTTGCAATATGCAAAGAGGCAAGGTAGGCCACCGCCACAAGAAGCTGTGCGGCCGTCTTTTGCTTTTCCGTCAGCCCAAGGTTGCGTTTTTTGACCACCTTGATGTAATCATCCGCAAAGCCGATGATGGCAAAGCCAAGCGCCATCAGGATGCCTCCCCAGAGCTTTGTGTTCGCGTTTGCGCCACTCAGGTCGGCCCCCTGCACGAGATGCCCGCCTAAAAAATAATCGGTCAGTGTCACGGCCAAAAGCGCTGCAATTGTGGCGATGATGAACATAATGCCGCCCATAGTAGGCGTGCCCTGCTTTTTTTTATGCCAACTCGGTCCGATATCCAAAATCGTCTGCCCAAATTTCAGCTTGTGCAGCCATGGCACCAGCACGATACCCAGCAGCGCCGATACCACAAAACCGAGCACAGCGCATAGTATGATTGCAACCGTTGTGTTCATTTGATTTTCCACCCCTCATAAATTGCTTCGATTAGCTCCTCGAACCGCATGCCGCGGCTCGCTTTGAAAAGCACGGCGTCACCCGGCTGGAGCGTGCGCAGCAGCTCTTCCAGCAGCCCATTTTTGTCAGCCGCATAAAAGCACTGTGCAATGCCCGCCTCGTTAGCTGCCTGCGCCATCCTGGCTGATTCGGGCCCACAGGCAAAAAGAAGCGCAACGCCCTCCTGCGCCGCAAATGCTCCAATTTGCGCGTGCGCCTGCCCGGAGAGCGAACCGAGCTCCAGCATATCGCCCAACACAGCGATGTGGCGCTTAGCATCCAGCATCCGAAGCGCCCGAATGGCCGCGCGCATGGAATCCGGCTCGCATTATACAATCCTCCAGGATTGTCACGCCATTTGCCTGCCTGACGCGCTGGCGCATCCCCGCCGGCTCATATTCGCCCAGTGCTTGGGCGGCGGCCTGCGGCGCAATGCCCAGGATGAGCCCCGCCGTAAAGGCCCGCGAGCGCATCATAGACAAAATGCATTCCCACCACAGGCATCTGACGCTGACGCTGCCATAGCCATAGTTGATCGTGAAGGAGAGCTCGCGGTCACTCTGCGTGATTTTCTGCGCGCGGATGCGGCAGCGTTCCTCTTCGATTCCATAATAGAACACCGGCCGCCCTTTAATTTGCGCGCCTGCGAGCAGCGCATCGTCCCCATTTAGAATTAGCGGCGCGTATTCATCCATTCCGTCGAGCAGCTCCAGCTTCGCCTTGCGGATATTTTCTCGTGAGCCTAACTGCTCCATGTGGGAAACGCCTATGTTCCGTGATGATCCCCACCGTCGGCGCGGCGGCGCGCGCCATGCGGGCGATTTCCCCGAAGCCGCTCATGCCCATTTCAAACACTGCCGCGCCGTAGCTTAGATCCAGGCCGAAGGCCGTCATAGGCATGCCGATCTCATTGTTAAGGTTCCCCTCGTTTTTTAAGGTTTTATATCGTTTTGAAAGGACGGCGGCCGTCATCTCTTTCGTCGTCGTTTTACCCACGCTGCCTGTCAAACCCACAACGGGGATTTGAAAAAACTGGCGGTAGTAGCCTGCCAGCCGAAGCAGTGCCTCACGCGTATTTGCCACTCGGACATACGGCCCGCGACAGTGGATGTCACGGTGCACCATCACGGCCGCAGCACCCTCCTCAAAGGCCTTCTCCACGAAATCATGCCCATCGAAGCGATCCCCCTTGATGGCGATGAACAGGCAGCCTTGCGAGATCTTCCGGCTATCGATACAAACGCTTGTAACTTGCGCTTCCCCATGCGCTTCTCCCTTGCAGGCCAGCGCGATTTCCCCGATTTGAAGCGGCAGCATAGGCGTCTCCCCTCTCTGTTAAACCTCTTGTTTCAATTCTTTTAAAACCTGCGCTACAATCTCTCGCTCGTCATAGTGGATTTTCCCAGCTTTTAAAACCTGATAGGTTTCATGACCTTTCCCGGCGAGCAAGACGATATCGTCCTTTTGCGCCAAGCGCATGGCAAGGCGGATAGCCTTTGTTCGATCCGGCTCGACATGCACGGGGATGGGAGCTTCCCGCATTCCCTCCAGCACGTCCGCAATGATTTGTTCCGGTTCCTCGGAACGCGGGTTATCCGATGTAACAACCGCCACATCCGCAAGCCGCGCGACTACAGAGCCATTTTGGGGCGTTGGTTCGGTCGCGGTCGCCTCCGCAGCCAAATACGCAGAGAATCCGCCGTGTGCGATCTCCCGCAGGGAGGAAAGAATATTCTCCAAGCCATCCGGCGAATGGGCATAATCGATAATGACGGTATAGTCCGTATTGGTAGGAACCACCTCGATGCGGCCCTTGACCCCTTTTGCCGCGCGAAGGCGCCCAACGCTTGTTGAAAGGGAACGCCCGCCTTCATGCGCAGAGCAATGCGCCCATAGAATTATACACCGAAAAATGGCCGGGAATGCCAAGATGCACACGGCCGATCATACCGCTGCCCACCAATTCATATTCCACACAGTCCGGCAGATCGCGCACGTTTTTCGCCGTGAAGTCGGCGCCGTCCTGCCGGATAGAATAGGTGGTTACCACGCTTTTTGTGCCCTCTATCATAGCGGCGGCCGAGGAATCGTCAAAATTGATAACAGCTTGCTCTGCCTGCTCAAAGAGCTTGTGCTTTGCCGCCCGATAGTTTTCAAAGGTGCCGTGATAATCGAGATGATCCTGCGTCAGATTGGTAAATAGTGCGATATCAAAGCGCAGCCCCGCCACCCGCTGCTGTGCGAGCGCCTGGGAAGAAACCTCCATCACACAATGCGTACAGCCCGCCGTTACCATCTTTGGAAGAGCTCGTTGAGCTCATAAGGGTCCGGTGTGGTGAGCTGGGCTGGGAACACCTCATCCCCCGCCATATTCTGCACAGTGCCGATGAGCCCCGTGCGATACCCCGCGGCATCCAAAACTTCTTTGATCAGGAAGGCCGAGGTTGTTTGCCGTTTGTTCCTGTTATGCCAATCAAATGAAGCCGTTGCGCCGGATCGTGAAAAAGCGCTTCGCACATGAGTGAATAAGCGGCCCTCGTATCTGGCACGAGCACTTGGCAGGAAAGCCCCGTATCAGCCTGCGCAATCACTGCGGCAGCGCCGCTCTCAACTGCTTTCACCGCCAGCGTATGGCCGTCAATGTGATTTCCTCGGATGCAGACAAACGCGCATCCAGGCTTTACCTTACGGGAATCATCAGTGATAAATGTGATCTCCGGGTCGAAATCCGGCAGTTCCGGAGTAACCCGCCGCAGCAATTCCGATAAACGCATTGCCGCACCTCCATTTCTGAATCGAATATAGTTTAGTATAACATAAAACTGCATGCTTTATGGTGCCGTTTTGCTTTTTCTCTGCGCATTTTCTGAAATGCACCTTCCTAGTGCATCATAAGCAGACGAGCACGCTGCACGCTCTGAATTGCAGTCTTAATCTCTGCGCATGGCGCAGTCTTAATCTCTGCGCATGGCGCAGTCTTAATCTCTGCGCATGGCGCAGTCTTAATCTCTGCGCATGGCGCAGTCTTAATCCTGCGCCAGGTCGTTAACGCCTACATTGGATTTAAAATAGATCGTCACTACGGTGCCTTCGTCAACCTGCGTGCCCGCTTCTACGCTTTGTTTATAGGAAACAGATTCCCCCATGGTCAAAGAGTTGCCGAATATCTTCGGATTCAGGCCGTATTCCAGCGCCTTTTGATTGGCTGCCGCCACGCTCAGATTATTGCTCAGATCCGGCACGGTCACCTTGCGCTTCTCAGAGGTTTTATCTGTGTATAGGACGACAACGCCGTTTTTGGGGATAAGCTGCCCTTCGGCGGGCATCTGGCTGACGACTGTTTTGCCTTCGCCGACCGTCCTGATGTTAAAGCCGCTGAGCGCTTCGCGCGCTTTGGCGACGGACAGCCCTGTGACCGACGGCGTTTCCTCGCCGAGATCTGCCAGCTCTTTGGCGGTATATTGTGGATCCACATTGAGATAGTTGAGCGTTGCCTCCGCCACCTCTGCCGCAACGGGCGTTGCGATCTGACCGCCGTTGATCTGGCCAACCGGCTCGTCGATTACGATCAGCATGGAAATCTTCGGATCGTTTGCCGGAGCGAAGCAGACGAAAGACGCGACATACTTGCCTTCCTTTTTACCGCCGCCTGCAAGCTTTTCGGACGTACCGGTTTTGCCCGCCAAGCGGAAGCCGGCCACATAGGCGTTTTTGCCGGTGCCTTCGGAGACGACATGCTCCATCATATCTGCAACCTTAGCCGCGCTCTTTTCTGAAATAACCTGGCGCTTCACTGTGGGCTGTGTGGTGGAGATTGTGTTGCCCTCCTCGTCCAAAACGGAGGAAACAACATAAGGCTTCATCATCTTTCCGCCGTTGGCAATGGTGTTAACAGCTGTCAGCATCTGAATCGCCGTGGTCTCAAAGGTCTGGCCGAAGGAGGAGCTTGCAAGCTCCACGATGCCAAGCTGCTTGAGCGTATGATAAGAACGGCCTTCTACCGGCGCCGTTTCACTGGGCAGGTCGATGCCTGTTTTCTCCGTGAAGCCAAAAGCCTCAAAATACTTATAAAATTTCTCCGCGCCGAGGTGCTGGCCGACTGTGATAAAAAACGGGTTGCAGGAATTCATCAAGCCATGGGTGAAATCCTCCGTGCCATGGCCCGCGCGTTTGTGGCAGTGAATTTTTGTGCCCGCCACGTTGATCACGCCGTTGCAGGTGTAGGTAAAGTTTTCCGGGATCACGTTTTCTTCCACTGCCGCAGCAGCCGTGACAACCTTAAAAACAGATCCGGCTCATAGGTATCCGTAATCGCGCGGTTGCGCCACTGCGTATACTGCGCGCTGGTAAGCTCCTGATATTTTTCCTCCGGGTTCGTAATCTTTTCGAGCTTCTCCGCCGTTTCCTTGTCTGCGATGGTGTGCGGCTCGTTTGGGTCAAAATCCCCTTTTGTGGCCATGGCAAGGATGCCGCCGGTCTGCACATCCATCACAATCCCATAAGCGCTTTTCGCCTGGGCGTTCACACGCGCCTGATCGAGGCTTTTCTCCAAATAGTATTGGATGACTTCGTCAACCGTAAGCACGAGAGAGTTGCCTTGCTTGGCGTCATATGTTGTTTCATACGGCGTATCCATGCTATCCATGCCGCGTTTTTCGCCGTCAGAATCCGCCCCGGCGTGCCGGAAAGCGTTTCGTTATATTTTGCCTCCAGCCCCCACCGGCCCACACCGTCCGCTCCAGTGAATCCCAAAACAGTGGAAGCAAGGTGTGAGTTTGGATAATAGCGCTTTACATCCGGTCGATAAAAATAATTTCGGCATAATAGGCATCCTTTTGATCATCGGGCACATTCTTCTGATCAATTTTTTTGAGCGCATCATCGTGCTTGGAAATAAAATCGCTAACCGCATCCTTCATTTCCTTTTCTATCTGCTTTTTAACCGCCACATAGCCGTAATTTGATTTCTGCGCTTTTTTTAAGATGGTTTCCTTATCCATTTCAAGAATTTCGGCCAACCCCTCAGAAATCGCCTCACGCACCTTGTCGTTCGGAATTTTGGAGGGATTGATGTAGACAAGCCAAACATTAGCGCTCTGGGCGAGCACTTTTTTATTCCGGTCGTAAATCAGGCCGCGCTGCGGCTGAATCTCTGTATCGCTGAGCTGCTGGCTTTCCGCCTTGCTCCGATATTCATCCGCCTGAATCAGCTGAATCCGCACCAGGCTTGCAACATCCATCCCGAAAACGCCGAAAAGCAGCGCCACCAATACGGCGACCGCGCGTTGCACCATATGGCGCGAAGGTCTTTTACTCATGAAAATCATCATCCTTTCAAACTATTCACATGGATGAACGTGCTTGTATCGAAACAGCGGTGGCCGCACCGCCGCCGCACGGAAAGCCTGTTTCCGCGCGGCGTCAGCCAGCTCACCGCATCAAATTCTGTCTGCAACGCTCCGGCCGCTCCGGCCGGAATCAGATGCCGCCTTATTCATAGGTATTGCCCTGCTAAAAGAGATATTCCAAAAAATCCTTGAATGCCGATCCGGCGGATGGCTTTTTCGCCTCTTGGTTCGCGCCGGCAGAGGATTGCGTTTTGGCGCTTCCGGCATCCTTATCTTGATGCGCCGCATTCCCAGTGTCAGAGGATCATTCGACTGCCGGCTCTTGCCGTTGGCCAAAAGAACCTCGTTATCCTGCGGGATATTGATGCAGGCAACCGGCGCATCATTTTTCACCATACCCAGCTTTTCGCGGCATAGGCTTCCACCTTATCAAGGGATAGCTTCGCGCTCAATTCCATATTTAGCCGGGTATTTTCGCTTTGAGCGATTGCCATCTGGTTTTCAAGCTGCCGATAGGCATGCGTCAACTCATCCTGACGAACCTCGCTGTAAAGCATCCCGCCCAAGAGGGAAATCAGGAGGCCGGAAACCAGGATGGTTTTTACCGTTCGGCGCAAGGAGTCGATATTTTCGCGCTGGCGCTGGAGCGCGTCTTTTCGCGGCTCGGGTACTTTGGTAAGCCTTCGGGGCGTTTTCTGCGGCCGGGCCGGGACACGTTGCGGCGCCGCCTGCGCGCGCTCAAAACGCGCAAAATCATACGCGCCGCCTGATGTACGCTGTGCCATGGTTCGGTCTCCTTTCTATATTAAAAATAAGATTTGATGTAGATCTTTTTAAATTTTACTCGCCAACTTTTTCCACTGCGCGGAGCTTGGCACTGCGGCTGCGCGGATTTTCCTCCAGCTCCTTTGCAGAAGGCCCCTTCACCTTAAATGGCAGCCGTGCGCGCGGTTTTCTGCCGCAAACGCAGACCGGGAAATCCGGCGGGCAAACGCATCCCTCGCACCAGGAGGCAAACCGCTGCTTGACCATCCGATCCTCCAGGGAGTGAAACGTGATGGCGGCAAGCCTGCCGCTCGGGTTGAGCAGGCCGAACATCACATCAAGCCCGGTTGACAGCATGTCCAGCTCGCCGTTAACTGCGATGCGCAGCGCTGAAACGTTCGTCGGGCAGGATGCCCCCCTTCACGCCGCGCTGCGGCAGGGATCGAAGCTTTGACCAGCTCGGCGAGCGCGAGCGTTGTTTCCAACGGCTGCTGCGCACGGGTGCGCACAATATTGCGCGCAATGCTTCGGGCATAGCGCTCCTCTCCATATTCGCTCAAAATGCGCGAAAGGGAACGCTCGTCCAGCGTACGCAAAAGCTCCGCCGCTGTCGGCCCTCGCTGGGACATCCGCATATCGAGCGGTGCATCCGCATGGAAGGAAAATCCACGTTCCGGCGTATCTAGCTGGTGGGAGCTGACGCCCAGATCAACCAGAATGCCATCACGCTAGAGATACCCAACCGGCTCAGCACCGTATCTAGACGGGCAAAATTTTCCTGCACAATGGTCACCTGCGGTAAAGAGCCAAGCCGCTCCCGCAAAACAGAAATTGCGTCGGGATCCTGATCGATGCAGATCAGCCGTCCGCCTGCCGAGAGCCGGGCCGCGATTTCAGCGGAGTGGCCGCCGCCGCCCGCCGTGCCATCCACATAAATACCGCCGAGCTTGATCTCCAACGCGTCAATTGCCTCGGTCAATAAAACAGGCTTGTGGGAGAATTCCATGGCGGAAAAAGCTCCTTTATCTTCATATCGTCTTTGCTTCGGAAAGCGGCATTACCGCTCCAGCACACTGCCAAAATCATAGGAAACGCCAAAATCATCCTCACCCTCCGGCAGGTCGAGCTCACGTGTAAACTCCTCGTACCACGCATCCGGATTCCAAATTTCCACCTTGCGGCCCGCCCCGGAGATGATGCACGCCGACTCAAGCTTTGCATAGCGCTTGAAAATGGCCGGGATCGTGATACGGCCCTGCTTGTCCGCCTCAATATCAAATGCGCTGCTCATAGTGCGCCTTTGCACCTTGCGCATTTTCTCATCAAAGAGAGATGCATTGATTCGCTCGGAGATTTCTTTCCAGACCTCGTCCGGATACAGCACCAGGGCAGGAACATGCGGAGCAAAGCAAAGGGTAAAGGAAGGGCCCAATTGTTCCCGAAATTTTGCAGGGATAAACAAACGGCTTTTGGCATCCAGCCCATGCTCAAAAAAGCCCTTGAATTCCGCAGGCTTTTTTTCTTCTATCTGCGCAAGCTGCATGGGTTCCGCCGGCGCCGCAGTGTCTACAGTGGCGTCAGCTGGAAATTCTGCCATCTCCATTCCCCTCCCCTGCAAATTATGATGTGGCTTTGGCTCCACTTTGCTCTTTTTTGCTCCACTTTAGTGTTATTATACTAACTGCCTCTAAAAAATGCAAGCGTTCAAATGAAAAAATATGCTTTATTGCAAAATAGCACTTATTTTTTTAATACTCTTGTAGGGTCAAAAAAAAAGAGGCACAAGATGTAGTGCCTCCCAATTAATATTACGATTAAACCTGCTTACGATTCTTTAAATAGCGATAGAAAAACCGCAGGCGCTGTGATGCCTGCGGTTTTTAAGATGATTTACAATTCCGTCGCAGAGGAAGTTTCCGCTCTCCCGACCCGGTGGATTTCATAGCAGTTCCCGATTTGTCCCGGGTAAGTCTCCAAAATAGCGCCATCATAGACCACCTTTACGCGGTCGCATCCCGAAGCTCCTCAAACGGGATGGAATTCTTGTGCTCATCAAATAGTTTTGCCTCAGCAGCCGGCACATAAATCCGGTTGCTCGAATGCCGTTCAAAGCTCCCCTCCTCCGGCTCCACAAGGATCTCGTTTTTTATGCATTGCACAATGACAGCATACATTTCCCGGCGGACAACTCGCAGATCGGTGCACGCCTGTAAAAACAGCGCCTCCAAAGCGAGCACCATGCAGCAAGCACCAACCCTCCGGCCTATTTTCCATCGATCGCGTTGCATTGCAGCCACCCCTTTTCTGATTGCCCATCCGGTAGGATAATAGAGGCTTTTTCACCGACCAGTGTTGCAGCGATGTTCCGCTAGTGGGCCATGCGCAGCCGACGTTTCCTGAACGCCCTGAACTACAGCAACGGACAGGCTGGAGGCCCTTTTTAGCGCATTGCGCCTACCTCGGACCCCAGCATGATATCTCCTGTATGCAGCAACTCGATCTGCACGCCCAGCGTTTGCTTAAGCGCACAATAGGCTTCCTCACCGGTGCAGTGGCCCGTTACAAATTGAGTTGGATAAGCCGCCAACCGCTGCGCGATTCGTTCCAGCACCGCGTAATCCTCGCATTTCCCCGTTCGCGGCTGGTCAAATGCATTCCAGTCACCGCCACATCCGGCGCTCTGTGGAAAAGCGTGCAATAACGCTCCATGATATTGACGATCCCACGGTGTGCACAGCCAGAAAAAAGGATATTCTTGTCACCGTCCGCCACGGCCAAATACTGCTCATGGCGAAAATCATCCGGAACTAGCCCTTGCCCTTCCTGTTTCATCAGGTTGGCATTGGTCTGTGGCCAAAAGATGCGCTGCGACACGCTGGAAAATAGAAAAAGCTCCTCGTCAATCCGCATATCACCGGAAACACGCACAATTTGCGGATGCGTGTGCAGCGCCGGATCCAGCCCGATTTCGTGCAGAGTTCCCCTTGATACGGAATAGTGGCCTTCGAAGGCACTTTCCTGCACATACACCTTTGCCTTATTGTTCACGGAGAGAAACTCCCGCAGCCCTCCGCCATGGTCGTTGTGCCCATGGGATAGGATCACGGTATCCACCTGCGTCAGGTCAATCCGGAGCGCCCGCGCATTTTTCAAAAAGCCCCGCTCGCGCCCAAATCAAAAAGCGCTTTATGGAGCGCCGTTTCCAGGTAAAAACTCAGGCCGTGTTCACACACTAGCTCCGTGTTGCTCCCACTCGTATCCTCGATCAATGTTTGAATTCGCACGGCTTCCACCCCTTCAGCGCAGTTGATCCCTGCGCAGTTGAATCTCCGCTCTTCCATATTGCGCACAGAGGAAGCCTTTCCCCCGCGGCAAAATCTCTTTTTGCAGCAGTTTGCCACAGAGCGTATAAAGATCCTGCACCACCTCAATGGTGACGGGGTTGTAATAGCTCTCCCCCCGTTCGCCGGCGCCATGCTCCTGATTGAGGTGCCCGCCATACATCCGGTAATCCGAAACCGGCTCCAACGCCTTAAGCAGGTGTGCAAGGCTCTCCCGGTAATCGGAGAGCTTCAGGCAGCCAGGCAGCGCCATCAAAACGAACATGCCGCTGCCCACCGCGTCGCCTGTAAAAACACAGCGGTGCTTGTGATCCACATACAGCACCGAACCGGGCGTGTGGCCCGGCGCTTCGATCACTTCAATTACATTACCGCCTAAGTCAATTCTGGTGTGGCCGGTCACTGGCACATAGGTTTCCACCGGGAACTTTTTCTTCGGCAATTTCCGCATGCCGACCAACACATCCGTTGCAAGCTTAAGCGGGCCTTTCCACGCCTGAATATCCGCTTTTCCAAGGCAGACGGTCTGAAATTCATCCGCATGGTACATGTGATCAGGGTGCGCATGTGTCAGGGCGAGCACGAGCGGCCTCTCTGTCAGCGTGCTCAGCACGGGCGCAAGCGGCCGAGCCTCCATGCCCGTATCGATTACCAAGGCGCGTTTCTCTCCCTCAATGAGATAAAACGACTGCGCGTGTGCGTCGTCAATATGCCACACCCCTTGTGCAATTGATTCAATCCGGTCGCCAAATGTTGTTGCAGTGTCTTCCAATCAAAACGCCTTCCCTTTATTTAAATTCATAAAAAGCGTTTTTATTATACCGAAAAATATGAAATCCCGCAATCACATCGCCGGCGCTTTGGCGGCTTATATATGATCAGCGCTTTTGGCCTGCCTGACCGGAAGGCCATTTTCGCCCCGTTCTTCGCCCCCGCGCCAAAATTGAAGCGCGGCGCCGCATCGGCATCAAGCTCCAATCCGTACTGTGCCAACGGATAGCCGGCGATTGCCTCTGCGACAATCTCGATTGCCGTGCAGAAATCCTCATCCGTTCAAAGGGCATCCCCTGAAAATAAAGCATTGTGCACGGCGGCAGATCCAGCGCCTCATAACCTCGGGAAGGGGCTTGGCGTAATCAGCCGGCACCTCAACGCCGGCCGCGCACCCAGAGGTGCCGGGACGGATAAGAGGGCGAGGCAAAGTCAGCAGCGCGGCGAGATCCAGCTTTTCGGGGATGCTGTTGAGTAAGCCCTCCCAATCGCACCCCATCTCGCCGCAATAAGTCATGTAGTCAGCCGCCTCCTTGGCACGCAGCAGGATTAGCCTACGGGCAGGCCGCTCCACGCGGGTGACGGTCACAGTGCCTGGCACCGTGTGGGCCGGGCGTTCCGGCTGCAATGCGTTATTTCTTTCATGCGTCATCATTTGTTCCATCCTTTCCTGTGGCAGAGCTTGCTGCTCCGCATCATAAGGCAGGCGTGGCGGATTGGGTAATAGGTAAAATAGCTCACGGGCGGCAATGCGCGGCGGTACTCCCGCGGCGCAATGGCAAACCGCCGGGCAAAGGCGCGAGCAAATCCATCCTGCGAATTAAAGCCGCTTTCCAGTGCTACATCTAGCACCCGCTCGCCGGAATCCCGAAGTGTCTGCGCCGCTCTGGTCAGCCGCAGCGCCCGGATATAGTCAAACGGGGTTTTGCCTGTCAACTCCTTAAAAATCCGAATGCAGTAAAAGGAGCTGTAGCCGGCAGTCTGCCCGAGCGCTTCCAGAGTGATCTCACCATCCAAGTGCGATACGATATAATCCTGCATGCGCTGCACCGCATCAATTTTATCCCAATCCATCCTCTTTCCACCTTTCAAAAGATAGTATAAGGCAAACGCTCTTTAATTACCCGACCCTCGTTGCGCGTTTTCGCCGGCATGCAAACCGCCGCCCTGCCTGCGCATAATCCTTCAGAAACCACGCACACTGTCAAAGAAGCATTTTCCGGCTCCGTTTCCTTTTGACAACGATATCCGATTGGATTATAATAGCCCTATTCATATGGAAATAAAGTGACAACAAATGCAGCATGGGAGGCATTTTTCTTGGAAATCATCAAACGTGAGCAAGCGGCCGAATTCGACGCCTTTGTAAAAAGCCACTATAAGGCAAGTTTCATGCAGGGAAGCCCCTGGGCGGGCGTCAAAAAAAACTGGCAGTGGCGCGGCGTGATCAGCCGCGGAGAAGATGGCAAAATCGACGGCACCATGGCGCTTTTAATCCGCAAGGTGCCGGGCATGCCCTAATTCCCTGATGTATAGCCCGCGCGGCCCCGTCTGCGATCCGCATACCGCGCTATGGTCAAAAGCTTGTGGACGCGGCAGTTGAGGTCGGCTAAGGGAATTTAACGCCTATGTGCTAACAATGGATACCGATATCAAAGTAGAGGATACGGAGTTCGCCAATCTTGTCAAGAGCCTTGGGTTTACCGTCGACTCTACCACACAGAGCTTTGAAACCATTCAGCCGCGTTTTGTTTTCCGCCTTGATGTGGAGGGCAAAACAGAGGATGAGGTGTTCGGCGCTTTTGCTTCCAAGCATCGCTATAATATCCGGGTGGCTAAGAAAAAGGGCGTTGAAGTGAAAATCTGCGGCCCTGAGGCAGCAGAGGATTTTCATAAAATCATGATTGAAACCGGCAAGCGCGATGATTTCGGCATTCGCTCCACAGAATATTTCCGCAGCATTCTGGAGAATTTCGGCGAGGATGCGCGCATTTATCTGGCGTATTATGAAGGCCAGCCCATCGCAGGCTCCCTTGCAATTCACTATGGCGATAAGGTTTGGTATCTCTACGGTGCATCTTCCAATGAGCACCGCAACGTTATGCGAACTACCTAGTCCAGTGGGAGATGATCCGCTGGGCAATCGAAACCGGCTGCCGTATTTACGATTTTCGCGGCGTATCCGGTTATCTTGATGAAAGCAACCCCCTTTATGGCATCTACCGCTTTAAAAAGGGATTCAGCGGCGAACTGACGGAATTTATTGGCGAGATGAATCTCGTGATCAAACCGTTCGCTTTCCAACTAGTCACCTGCGGCGAAAAGGTCTATAAAAAGCTGCGCACCGTCAAGCGTAAATTAGCGGAAAAGAAATGAGAACAAAATTAGGCCGTTGAAAAAGCAGCCTGTTTTGTGCAACCGGCAGAGAAGACGCACTTCAGATATGGATGAAACAGGCGAATTCGCAACAATGTTTTTTTCTACATTTTCTTTCTCTTTCCTTTTTTTCAACAGCCTGAAATGCCGTTTTAAACGGCATTTCTTATTGATTTAAAGTGGATGTGTCAGAAAGGGAGGCTTTGCCGTGCGCTATGTCGTAGAGCGGGATTATTTGGCCAACAATATTGAAATCGTCAAAAGAGAAATGGGGGGCGTTCCCGTTATCGGAACGGTCAAGGCAAACGGCTATGGCTGGGCACTGTGCAGTTTGCGCGCGAGCTTGTTGACAATGGGATTGCTCTGCTTGCCGCCGCCGCCCAGAGGAAGCCGCCGCTGTGCGCAATGCGGGCATTGATTGCCCGATCCTGCTGCTCAGCCCTGTGGCAGACGGAAATGAGGCGGAGCTTCTGATTGATCGCAGCATCACGGCCTGCGTCGGTTCCCGTGACAGCGCGCTCCTGCTGGAAGAAACAGCGCAAAGGCGCAGCGCCGTCATCGAGGCGCATTTAAAGCTGGATACCGGCTTCGGCCGGTATGGGTTTCTCCCCGGCGAGGAGGAGGAAATCGCCAAGCTCTGCGCAGGGTTGCCGCATCTAAAAATTACAGGCTGTTTCACGCATTTTTCCAATGCCTTTGGGAAAGACCCCTCCTCTGTAAACCGTCAGATGAGCGTTTACCGGGAGATGACGGAAAAGCTTGAGCAGGCAGGCATGGCGCTCGGCATGAAGCATGCGGCCAATTCGACCGCTGCGCTACGGTTCCCGGAAACCCGGCTCGATGCAGTGCGCATCGGCTCTGCCTTTTGGGCAGGCTGTCGGTGCCAAACGAGTGGGGGTTCCAGCGCGTGGGCACATGGAGTGCGAAATTACCAGCGTGAAACACTTGCCCAAGGATTCCAACATTGGCTATGCGGATCTCTACCGCACGCCGCGCGATATGGTTGCCGCCGTTGTTCCGGTGGGGCACATAGACGGCTTTGGGCTAACTAAGGCAAACGACCTTTGCCGCCCGGTGGACAAGCTGCGGCATTTGGTGCATGCGGTGAAGGATTTTTTCCGCGATACTCAAATTTACGGTTATCTCAACGGCAAGCGTGTCCCGCTCGCGGCCGAATCGGGCTGACAAATGTTGTGTTTGACGTGACGGGTGTGGATTGCCGCCCGGGGGACATTGTCACACTCGACGTGAATCCCTGATGGTAGACAGCGGTGTTTTACGGGAGTATGTATGACTTCCATATTTTATAAAATTCCAAATCAAACGCGGCTCCTGCCCACACAGGAAGCCGCCGTTTGCTATCATCCGGCTCAATCAGCCAAAAATGCCGATGCCCTTGAGAATGCTGTCGAATACCGTGGAAACGATATTCTGGGCCTCAGCGCTCGCGCCTGCCGAGCTAAGAATCCCCTCTACAAGTGAAAAGATAGAACTGAGCATGTTTTTTCCTCCTCCTAATATCATTGAGATACCTCTGCAATTTATTGAAAATTGATTCATTACAAATGCGACAATAAATACGCATCAGCATCTTTGAAATTATTGTATTCGACAAATTTGCTTATTTTGTTACAAAATTATGAACAAAGCGACACTTTCCAAAAACAGTAAATAATCTTATTCTTCTAACCGAAATCCGTAAAAATTATCGTTCTCCTTCCGGGATGTTTTTCAAAAGCAAAAAAGGGCTGCCGCAAAATGAAACGCATTTCGCAGCAGCCCTTTCTAATATTTTTTATTACGAAGTGAGTAACAAAGCAAAACCAATTTACCCCGCGATCATAGAGATACGGCCAACCGGCCGCACGCACTTTGCCAGAGGCTATTTTTTACTTAAGACCAGCGGCCTTTATAATCGTTGGGGTAAATCTCAAGCACCTCAAACGATATTACACCGGCAGGCACCTCAACCTCCACTGTATCGCCCAGCCGATGGCCTAAAAGCGCCTTTCCAACCGGAGATTCATCTGAAATCAGGCCAATATCCGGATCCGCCTGTGCAAAGCCAACAATCTGGTAATCCTCTGTTTCGCCCATCTCCAAATCCTTGAGCTTTAGCTTAGAGCCCACATGGATCACCTCTGTGCCCAGCGCATCTTCATCAAGCACCTTGGCATTTTCAAGCATCGCCTCGATTTCACCAATGCGGGCTTCTAATTTGCCCTGCTCGCTTTTGGCTTCGTCGTACTCGCTGTTTTCCGACAGGTCGCCGAAGGAAAGTGCCACCTTAATCTTTTCCGCCACTTCCTTACGCCCGACGGTTTTTAAATGTTCCAGCTCCGCCTGTAGTTCATGCAGGCCGTCATAGGTTAATAAAATCTCCTGCGGCATCTTTACCATCCTTTCAGGCCCCGTATGAGGCAGTGCAGTTGTTAGCAGTTGCGTTGTTAAAATAACGCAATGTTGTTATTATAATAAAACAGGCGGGCGCTGTCAAGTGATTATCGGGCTGATTCAGCGCTCGGCAGCCTCTTCCCACAGCCGTTTCAGGCATAGCATATCCTTCCGATAGCGCCGAATCGAATCGCCCTTGACAAACTCCAGCAAAAGGTCTCCCTGATAGCCCTGCGCCCGCAACTCCCGCAAAACAAACCGATTTCTTTTCCCCTTTTTTCAAAGGATAGCGCGCGACCCGCTCTGATTCCAGCAAAACAGATGGGCAACCTCCGTTTGCCCCGCTACGGCGCGCAGGTTTTCAAAATCCTCCCCCGCAGTACATTCGGC
>ENA-OQCX01000490-OQCX01000490.1-human-gut-metagenome-genome-assembly--contig:-NODE-490-length-20439-cov-2.267920_pt1 | contig 20439 bp, 26 predicted proteins | sample MGYA00242762_ERZ504587 | MGnify/ENA primary metagenome ERZ504587 (study PRJEB26092, sample SAMD00036337) | human gut metagenome | host: Homo sapiens | study: EMG produced TPA metagenomics assembly of... | reverse complement strand
CCACAATCCCCCAAAAACAGCAGCAAAAAAGTCCCAATAAAAATGCTGACAAAGTTCCTCAAAAGCAGTACTGTTCCAAGCGACAGAAATAAAAGACCATCTCCCATCCCAACAGCGCCTTTCGAGATAATACTGAGCATGATCACAGCGGCCCCATACAGACATTCCATACCAAATCCACACTCACAGTTCCAAGAAAGCAGGCTCTTATCATTCCCATAATTCCAAATACAACAATTGACAAAAGTGAAACTTCTCTTGTACGTATATCTTTCCAACTGTTAATTCCAAGAAATGCAAGAATGCAAATTCGTTCCATTATTTTATTCCCCTTCCATTTCTTCTTATTAACCACATCGTTTACATGCATGCAGATTACCAGCTTCCGACTCTTTTACCAGACGTACGGACCTTTTTAAGCCGCTGCAATTTTTGTCATTATGATAACGGTTTCCAGATTTTGTGATATAAACTGTACTTCCTGGAGCTTGCCCTCTACTGCAGCTTTCACATGCATGATATTTCTCTCCATTTTCATTTCGTTTGGAAGAAACATTTCCACCCGACACTTTAGTAACCGACAAATTAAGGTGACTGCAATTCAGCTTTTTGTGATACACCGAACCTGAAACCGTTACATACACCATATTTTCCGGTTTTTTATTCTCTTCACTATTCCCATTTCCTCTGTCCGCGCCAGTCCAGGCATGAACCCTCACCTTGTTATTACTGCCATTTAGCCGGAAGCGGTATCAATCCGCCAAATTGGCTTGTATTTGTAAACATCAGGAAGCGTAATTTCTTCTACTCCGTCGCCTCCCACCACATACGCATACATTCCGGCTTCCTTTGCACTCTGACACAGTTTGCTCAAGTGTTCCGTCTGAATTCTGTATACATCCATAAAATGTATCATTGTCACCATTCCAAAGAAAAAGAGTGGAAGGGCAAAGGCCGCTTCTATCGTAAGACTGGCTTTTTTTACCTGCTCTTTTATTTCTTTTCCAAAGGCGCACAAAGACACTTTTCCGAAAAGATTTCTGACAGAAAACGGGGACTTTCTGACAGACCGGATTCCCAGAGAACTCTTCCTTCTTGTTCTGCTCCTTAGAGCCTGTATATCTTTTCTCTTTTTTCTTTTAATCAATTTTCCATCTCCTTTCCGGGAAAGCATCCTTCTGCGCCTTTCTTATATAGTAATATGGCAAAAGACAATCTATTTTCCAGCTAAATATAGTGATATTCCCGCGTTACGGTAAACACTTTTCTTTTATTTGCCTTTACATCCACAGAAGCCTCCAGTGCAGTAATGCAATGATCCAGACAAAATTCATTCCAGTCTTCCATCTCCCGAAACGAACTTTCAATCATATCCATACCCCCTTTAACTTTTTGCGCCTTTGAAGTTGTCAATAAAAATATCTGCAAATAATCCTCATAGGATAACCCGTTTACATCGTTTTGCCTGTCCGTATCCAGCTTATCTACCAATGCCGGTAGCCCTGCAGCGACAGCTGCCAGTTAGAGGCATTCTTAGTTAAAGGCACTTTTCCGCCGGCAAATAGCTCTCTTACATCCAGAATGCTTTCAGCAAAAGCCCAGCATAGGATCAGCGCACCTTCAATCACCACAACTGCCGGTGGAATAAGAAATGCGGCTGCAATTGCCGCTGCCATGGCATGAATCTGTCCCATCATAAGCGCATCTGAAACCAGATATGCAACATTAAGTCCTTCCCGAACCATCAAAAGTTTTTTCGCTACATCTTTCAAATTTGCCTCATCACTGTTTTTCTTTCCAATAATGTACTCAATCTGATAGCTTAAGCCGCTCTTTCCTGGTTCTATATAGTTTCCCAGTTTTTCCATAAGATATTGCTGATACAAAACCTGGGAAAGCATACTTCCATCTGCTTTTACGGAATCCTCCATTGCCAATCCTGTTTCAAGTTTTCTTCCTGAAACCAATTCTTTAGTTTTTACCTTTTTGTCAGAAACTTCTTTTCCAAAAGGGAGAACCAGATCCAGAAGTCCCATTTTTCGTACTTTTCGAATTACTGGAATAGGATTTTCAACTTTTGCAGGAGGATTCTTTTCTGTCACAGACGGAAGCATTTTCCCATCTGTAAACCCATCCTGCCCATTCTGCTGTTCCTGTTTCTTTTTTTCTTCCAGCAAAGCCTGACTTTTTTGTTGTGCAGTATCCATTTCACTTTCATAATTTTCAATGGTTCCTTTACTTTCTATCTCATTGCCTTGTCGCTCCGCTTCAATTGTCTTTTTCTGCATATCTTGAATTTTGTTTAAAAGGAGCTTTGCCCCATGGCTTCCAAGAGTTTCTTTCATGTATTGGACTGCCTGCTGATAAAAGACTTCACCTTCTGAATCTGTCATCAGAAGATAACCGGAAATGCCACCCTGCTGTACTGACAATTTCTGACTATTTTGCTTCATCACAGGCTTCATATAAGATTCCAGATTATCATATATAGAGGCCAGATTCATTTCCTTTCCCCCACAGGCTCCGTCAACAGCGAACAAGTCAAAATCCTTTAAAAGGGACTTGTCATATTGTCCAAATAAAGAATACAGTCCAATATCCATCCCATTCAAAATCTGAGTTCTGGCCGCAGCCATTCTTGCTGACTCGAGTCCTGAGCTCAGCAGGGACAGAATAAGTCCAAGGGTTAAGGCCAGAAAAACAGTAATACTTCCTCTTTTTACCATGGCGCACCTCTCCTTTTCAAATCATTTTGTTAGTTGGAAATCATTTAAATAGAATTACTTTGCTTTGTGATCTTTGACAGAATATTCTTCACAAGACTGGTCAACTGGTCTTTAAAAATCATGACCAGTGCAATAAGAACTACAAGGATCAGAATAATTTCCACAACGCCTACAGCATCTTCTTCCCACAAAAAATTCTCTCATCAGTCTGCGCAGTTCGCTCATATTTCTCACCTCCCTCAGCCTGAAAAATTTCCTTTGGCACTTTTCTTTTTAAATATGAAAATCGGCCTCCGGATTGGATTTATCCATAAAAGGACAGACAGGCCGGCAGCATAACAATAGCCATTACAACGCCCAGCATCAGTATCATTGGAAATAACAATTTGGTAGTTGCCGTTTCTCCTTGAACTTTTGCTTTTCTTTTCCTGTCATCCCAGGCTTCCACAGATTCTTTTTCCAGCATTTCTCCCATATGACGGCTGCCCTTCTGAAGATTCTGGATCAATAATGTTGCAAATGTTTTATACTTTACATGTCCGCACCTTTCACCAAAGCGGCGATAGGCTTCCATTTCTGAAATTCCACTCTCCATTTCATGGCAGGCAGTAACAAGCTCTTCATATGCAATACGTTTTTCATTTTTGTTTTTATAATCCGAAGCCATCTTCCTAAACGTATTTCGAACAGTCATTCCAGCCTGCACCAACAAGGTAAACTTCATAATCAGTCCCGGATAGTCCATCATCAATTCTTCATATCTTTTCGTTCTGGCTTTCTGCTCTTCTCGCGCAATTATAACAATCATGACAAATGCTGCTGCAAGGAAAATTGCTGCCAACATGTTTCCGGTAGTATCATAAGGTATTTTCCACTCCAGTTTTCTTCCTTCCCAGTCAGATGGAAGATAATAATACTCAGAGTCTTCCAGTTCGCTGTTATAATTTGCTACAAATTCCAAAAGCTTCTGTTCTTCGTCTTCCTCTTTCGTCAACACTTCCGGCTGCCCGGTATCTTCCTTTTCCAGTTCTTTTTCCGGGATCTGTACATAGACACTGCCTGTTTCTTCTCCTTCCACGGATACCATAAATTTTTCTTCATAAGCATTTTCCTCCTTTTTCAACTCATAACCGTCTTCAAATACCTGTCCGCCACCTTTTGTCCAAGTCAGCAGTCCTCCTGTTATATTTCCTGCCAGAGCAACCACAAGAAACATCTTTCTGCCTTTTACCGTACCAATGTTTTCTACATGGATCCAACCTAAAGTACTGCATACGGTCAAAAGCAATAATATAACAAAAATGACAATATGGAGCCACATCAACTACACCTCGATTTCCACAATTCTTTTCCCCATCCAGTAAGCAGCTCCATATACTGTAAGACAGACTGTCATTGCACAGATTCCAAATGGATTTCCGTAGAGAATATCCAGAAATCCCGGTGATGCCAGCTGCAGATAAAGAATAATTCCTGCCGGCATAAGACTCATGATCATCTGTTCCGACTTCTTCGCAGCCAGAGTCGCTTCAATTTCTTTTTTTACATCAATCTTATCGCCCAGCATTCGAGCCACTTTCTGAATTACATTTCCAAGATCACCACCGCTTCTTTTTGCTGTATACAAAACTGAAGCAAAGTTTTCAATATCCTCAACCTTACAGCGCTGCCCAAGATCCAGAAATAATTCTTCTACCGGCACACTCACTCTCTGTTGTGTCTCTATATAACGAAATTCAGCTACAATATCTTCATTCTTCGGATATAGCTGCTCTAGATCACGCACACAGGCAGAAACTGCATTTTCCACAGAATATCCAGCCTGTACCGCCACACTCATAGAATTCAATGCATCCCGAAACTGATAATTAAGGCGCCGTTTTCTTTCTCTGATCATCTGTTTCTTCTTCCACTTCAGAAAGAACACAGAAACCGGAACCACAAGTAACATTACCCAAGGTGTTTGATAGAACAAATAATCTACAGCACCACACAATGCTGCACTTTCTCCTATATATTTTAAAATTTCTTTCTGAGAATATCTGTATTTTCCATAATCAACTTTCTGCCTGATCATAATTTCACCCCCGCCCGTTCCAGTTTTTCTCTGTGCAGGAGAGGCTCCACAGGCACCAGACCACACCCATCCTGCCATTGATACAATGGTTGTATCCTGATTTCACCATCCGCATACGCACATACCTCTGAAACTTCCAGAAGTTTTCTTGATTTATCGCGCATACGTCCCAGATGCACCAGAATATCCACGCCAGAGGCGATCTGCCTTCTTACCGCCTGAAGCGGCAGATCCAGTTCCGCCATCAATGTCATTATTTCCAGTCTGGCCAGCATATCACGGCAACTGTTTGCATGAGCTGTTCCAAGACTGCCTTCATGCCCGGTGTTCAGTGCCTGAAGCATATCCATAGCTTCCCCACCCCGTACTTCTCCTACGATTATTCGATCCGGTCTCATACGAAGTGCAGACTTAATAAGATCTCTTATACTTACTCCCGGTGCTCCGTTTATGGTCGCTGTCCGGGCTTCAAGGCGCACCAGATTTGCAATCCCTTGAAGCTTCAGTTCTGCATTGTCCTCAATAGTGATAATCCGTTCATCTTTTGGTATGTACTCTGACAAAGCCCCCAGGAATGTGGTCTTCCCACTTCCCGTTCCTCCGCCAATTACAATTGAATACCGGGCCCTTACCAGTTTTTCCAAAAAGGACGCGCACTCTGGAGTTATACTTCCCAGTTCAATCAGCTTTTCCATTGTAATTGGAGTATCCGGAAAACGTCTTATTGTCAGAATTGGACCATTTAATGCTACCGGAGCCACAACCACATTGACTCTGGCGCCATTTTCCAGTCTGGCATCTACTATAGGAGATGATTCATTCACAATGCGATTGCATTTTCCCACTATCTGTTGTATCACATCCTCCAGCTTTTCCTGATCTGTAAAAGACTTCGGCCACCTTGTCAGTTTTCCTTTTCGTTCTACAAAAATAGAATCCGGACCATTCACCATAATCTCAGTTACAGTTTCATCTTCGATCAATTCCTGTAATACATCAAGCTTCCTGACGGAATAAAACAGTTCCTGGCGAAGCTGCACTTTTTCTTTCAGGCTCACTCCTGATTCCCGCAGAGTGTTTACGATCAGCTCATCAATCGTTTCCAGAATTTCCTGGTCTGTAAGTTCCCGGTAAACATCCAGCTTCTCCATGAGCATTTGTCTCAGTTTGCGAAAGATTTCCTGACTCATTCCTTTTCCTTTCTCAGAATTTCCCTGACATAATCTCCAAGTTCACTCCACAGCAGCCCTTCAATATAATTCTCCGGTGCCACGTTTCCTCCATGAAAAGGCGGGCGTACCTTTACAGTTCTGGTAAGAATCTGCGGATAATCCCAGATTCTTATCAGGTTTTCGAATTGGGCAATCTTGGATATGGATACCGGATCAGACAGCACTGGCATATAAATTCTCCGGCACATATCCAGAACTTGAAAAGTCCCATCTACAGCCCCTCCAATATCCAGAATCACAAATTCGTAATTACTGTGAAGTACAATCTCCTGTATCAGTTTTTCCCAGTCTTCCCATGCAGTTCCTCGTATGTCCTCTGGCGTACGTACAGGCGGAATGAAATCCAGATTGTTTATTGTCTGTACCATACTGTTCATCTTATAAATCAGATTTCCATTTTCCTGCCGTACAAAATAAAGAAGATCACTTAAATTCTGTGCGAACCCTTTTCCCAACATTTCTTCAAAGCCGGAGTATTCCTCCAGATTCAGATAAAGAACAGCTCTTTCTTTTGCCAGAATCTGTCCTAATGTAAGTGCAAACGATGTTTTCAGGCAGCGCCCCAAAGGAGAATATACTGCATAAATTTCCGTGGTCTTTTTCAGTACAGGAAAACAGCCGGAGCTACTGCTTTCTCGGCTCCGTAACACGCCATCACTTCTCGCACAACATCTGAAGAGGCCTGATATTTATACACACTTGGATAACGGTCCAGATCCGGTGGGTGCACGCCTTCCGAAAGTATAACAATTTTACCAATTTCCAATTCCTGCACCTGACGGCACATAGCCTTCTGGGAAATCAGCAGCAACTCTATGTGATTCATTTTCCCATAGGCGATCAGACTCTCTACGTTGGTAAATGCCTGAATCTCAAATGGGATATTTTTCTTATGATTAAGATAATCCATAAAATTCAAGGCATAATCCACCTCAAGATCACAGACAGCAAAAATATTCTTCTTCAATAGGCACCTCCCGCATAAAGCAATGCACTTAAAAATATAGGAACTGTGAAATGAAAGTTCTCCAACGGCATACCGCTTTTGTAATAGTTTCTCTTTTTCCTGTTTTAAAATAAACACTGATGTAATGTAATAAGTAAAGAATTCGCTGGCAGACAATGCCGCTTGAATCATAAGAGCAGCTGATATAACAGCTCCAATCAGAAAGGAATAGAAAATGCAATTGAGAATTTTCGTCGGTCCGATCATGCTTCCAATAACACTCAAGAGCTTGATGTCTCCGGCTCCCAGCATTCTGAATATGAATAAAATCCCCAGAATCAGTATCGGTACCAGCAGACCGCATATCCAGGTTTCAAGACTGCTAACATCCATTTTCCATATACGCGTAAACAAACTGACCAATACACAAAAAAGCAGCCAGCCATTGTCTACCTTTGCTCTCTGAATATCCATCAGAGCTGCACAGCCTGCCGCTATAGCAGGAAATATTCTGTAAAAAAGCATAGACGTACCATCCTTCTTTTACATAGTATTTACTAATAACAGGAGGCTATCTTGAAGTATTTTAGAGCCTGTTTGAGAAAGGCTTTCTGTATTTTATCTTTCGTAGATAGGGAATAGTCGATCTGAAAAGATGACCTTCGATACCAGATGACTTCTGGTGAGTCTTATTATAGGTGCTCTATCTCCATTTGTCCAGTCTTTTTTTTACAAATTTTTCTAAAAAAACTATAAACCTTTTTGTTCTTGCAGTATAATATTAACGGAGGTAAAATTATGACAATATTAACATGTCTTGGTGACAGCATCACCGATTGTGATCACTGCTTTTCTAGAGATTTCCTTGGCAATGGCTATGTAAAAATGCTGTCAGACCGTTTTAAAAGGGACGGCTCAGACTATCAGGTACGCAATTATGGCACTGACGGCTTTACTATAAACAGACTTCTGCAAAGAATTCAGGGTGATTCTGATTTTACAAGTGATATTATAACAATTTTAATCGGAATTAATGATATTGGATTAATAATGAATACGGACAGAACACCGTTTCAGCAGAGGAATATGCTTTTTTCTTTTTACAAATGCTATGCAGATCTTATAACAATATTAGCAAAATCGAACTCGCGCATTATTTTAATGGAGCCTTTTCTTTTTCCCTGGCCTGCCTGTTATAGAACCTGGCTTCCTTTTCGCCAGAAAATATCACAAATGATCCACCAGCTATCAGAACAGTTTCAAATTTCTTATCTTACATTGCATGAGGAATTGAATGAAAAGGCGCGTCGTTATGGATATTCAGAAATTACTACAGATGGGATTCACCTTACTGAGCAGGGACAAAAATTTCTGGCAGACAGATTGTATAAATTAATTTGCGGCTATTCACCGTACTAGTACATCGTTTTCGAAATAACTATACCACTCACTTGTCTGTGAATCCGATTGCACAGGTATAAAGCCTCGGCGTAGCGCTACGCCTGCGTTTTTATACCTGCACACTCGAATTCACATCCTACGCGATTGGTATAGTTATTTACGAAACGATGTACTAGAGCGTGTTTGAAAAAGGCTTTCTGCAAGATGTGTAAAAAGCAATCTGTCTTATAACAGACTATTTTCAGTTGCATTGCTGGATACAATTATGTATAATGACCCTAAACTTATAAAAGAAGGTTTTTTTATGGATAAAATCATTAAAGAAATTGAAGATATGTCACTAAATGCATGGCCCTCCCATAAAATGGAGCTTTATGATGGATGGATTCTCCGTTTTTCCTATTTTTATACACATAGAACAAACAGTGTGGAGCAGTTCGGAACTTCTACCCTTCCTGGAGGGAAAAGGTTTCTTTCTGCGAAGCAGAGTATGCCCGACTGGGCAGCCCTGCAATTTTTAAGATCAGTCCTCTGGTTTCTCCGGATTTTGATTATCTTCTGGAAAACCGCAACTACGAAATCCAGCATACAACAAATGTTATGGCAGCCTCACTGGATGGAGCAGATCTTTCTGCGCCTTGCGATCTGGTAACTCTTACTGACGATATTCCAGATATTTGGATTGAAAGTCTTTTTGATCTGAAAGGCACCATTAATCCTGTTCACCGTGCTGTAGTTCCATCCATGTATCATGCCATCGTAAAAGACACCGTATGCGCCTCCATCTGGAGTAACGGAAAAATTATTGCAACCGGGCTTGGCATTCTGGATCGAAATTATATTGGATTGTACGCTATCCATGTTCGCGAAGATTTCAGACACAAGGGTTATGCTCGTCAGATTTGTACTGCACTTCTAAAAGAAGGAAAAAAGAAAGGCGCAACTAAGGCCTATCTTCAGGTAGTAGAGGGAAACACTCCAGCACGTAATCTTTATGAATCACTTGGACTTCATTATCTCTACACCTATTGGTTCCGGGTTCAGACACATACAAACTGAAAACTTTTCAGAGCATGTTTAAAAAAGGCTGCGATCAGTGTTTATCCTGATCACAGCCTTTTATTTGGGAATCGTATTTTTTGACTTATTCAACAAGTTGATTTCTCAAACAAGCAACTTTCCAGTAAGTGCATTGCTTCATAATCCATCTTATGCCATATTATTTAATTTGGGGTTTTGTATATAATTCAGCTCCTGGACTGCTGCCATTTATACGGTCTTCTTCTCCAGCTTAGCAGGTCTTATGTTTCCTACAACCATGCCTGTAAGCGGGCTGAAATAAAGAAGACTGGTAAGTACGCAGTAGATTGGAGTCATGATTGCAAACTGTACAAGACGTCCTGGCATAATTGCATAGAAGTTTGCTCCGATCATTACCAGTCCGGCAGTGGTCAGTCCAAGTGTTCCCACTACGCCAGAGATTGCAATTGCGGCACACATAACAGCAGTCTTTACTTTTCTGTTCTTTTCAGCCATCAGTTTTCCGGCCAGTCCGGGAATTACACCCCAGGCAACTGCTGATAAAGTGATCAGTGGATTAACTCCATAGCCTTTCATAAAACATCCAATGATATCGGCAACAGCACCTTCTACGCCACCAGCTACAGGTCCCATCCAAAGACCTGCCAACACAGTGGCGACAGTTCCCAGTGTAATTCGATATACACCAAGATCAATTACCAGAACGCGTGACAGCACAAGCTGGATTGCTACCAGCAGTGCAAGGAATACAAGAGTCTTAACACTCCATGTCTGTTTGTTTTTACGCATAAAAAAAACACCTCCATAATGATTAAAATAACAGAGTAGTTACCATAAATAATAATCCCTCCACATTATGAGATGTTCTCACATGTAGCAACGGGTGCGGAAAATATATCGTAAACAGTCCTGCTGCTTTTCGTTTCACGGCGACTCCCCAGCCAATGAACACTTGACGCATAAATTCCTACTTCGCTATTATTTATTTAAAATGATTATAGCACAAATATAGAAATTTCAATATGTATTTGTTATAATATTCACATAAATAAATTAGTCGTTACTGTTTACTGGTAACGTTCCGCGAGTGTTTTTTGTGAACAAAGTTCACAGAAAACCCGAGAATCTTAGCGCGAAATCATGCGAATGCATGATTTCTGTGCATCGCGAAGCGCGTTACTGGTCACGGAGTGAACAGTAACAATTAGTCGTTACTGGTCACTGACAAATGTTTGTGCATACTCTCCTCTTTTTCGCATATTCTAAGAATATCTTCCCTTATATAGGAAAAATATTTGACAAAAAGGAGTGTTTCTATGAATATAAAATCCACAAACAAATCATCCTGCCAAAAACAGCCGCCACTACAGAATCCTTACAATGTTTTTTATAATAATTACATGAATACAAATGCTACTACAGAATGTACAGGACTTGGCTATCGTATGCCGGATAACTCGGAGGAATGGAATGCCTGCCGAGAGGTTTTCGATTTTCTTCCTGTACCATTTCCGGATTCGGAGGATACAAAGCAACAATGAAAAATTTCACAAAACTATTACTTGGCTCTTTGGTACTGTTCTCTCTGTCAGGATGTACTGCCGGTGATATGATCACCAGCTATACTTCTATTTCTGATCAGAGTGAAACCACCTTACAGAACACTTCAGAAACACCCAAACAGCGTGTTTATATGGATGAAATCAAAGGAACCCTTAAGGATTTCACCGGTGCCACCCTAACTATGGAAAGCCAGGAACAAACTTACGTTTTTGATCTTTCTGAAGCAACTTTGGAATGCGAAGATGGCATGATCACTGGAGATGAAATCAGTGTCATTTATGAGGGGCAGCTCTCTAACAAGGATACCAGCACTGTAAAAGCATTGAAAGTAGTAGACGACTTTCACAAAAAGAATCAGCTGGAAGTACGAAAGGCCTATGGGGAAGTACAGAGTCTGACTCCAAATACCATTACCATAAAAAATAAAAAAGGCAAAACAGCCACCTATCCAATCACTGGAACAGAACAATATTATCAGAATGGCATCCGTACCGGTGTATGGGTATACATTCATTTTAAAGGCAAGTTTACTTCCAGTCAGGATACCCAAAGTTCTTCTCTTAATGCCAGTCATCTGAAAGTACTAAGCATTTCAGATATTGATCCGCTTACACTTCCAGATCCAACACCAACACCAGATCCTGCACAAGTTCCTGCCGATGACTCAGCAAAAGAACAGCAGATTCATGCAGAAATTCAGAATATTTCCCTGAATACGCTCACAGTTCTTCCCTCTGGCTCTGATAGCACAATAAATGTAGATTTGTCTCAGACTCCTTCTTACTTTAAAGGTGGAACAGCACCAGGCTCCTATGTAACCATAACTTACACTGGCCAATTTCAGGGAAATTCACTGGATGGTGTTACTGTTACAGCAGTCACCGGTGATGATCCGGATTCTCTTGGAAGCCGGGAACTTACCAGCACAGTCAGCGGTACAATTATAGGCCATACAGCAAATACCGTCACACTTCAAACTGGCGATGGCGCAACCATAACCTGCTTTACAGAGGGGGCAAAGAATATCTCCACCAGTAATATGGAATCCGGCGCAGGTATCTGCATTACCTTTGATCCTACAAAATCCAAAAATTCCAACATTTATACATCTATCAAGATTCAGACGCCTGAAGGTGTCCTGAATCCTTTTCTCTCCATCTGCCAGCCAGGCTCTCACATCCCCGGATTCTCCCAGAATGTCCATAAATGCCTGGTATTCATCCATTAAGCCCTTCCCATGTAAGACCATATAAGCTCCTGCATCACTTCCAAGAGCCACCTTTGCTCGGTACTTGTATGCCAGACGAAGGTTCTTTGCGGCCAGTTCTATAATAGGATCAAGCACTGATTCCTTATATCTTCCACATCCACGAAGATTTCGAATTGTCACAAGAGTAGGAACCCATACACTATCACTGTCAGCTAATTCTCTGATTGTTTCCGGATCAATATAATTTCCATGTTCTACCGAATCCACACCAGCTTCCACAGCTGCCTGTACGCCATAAATCCCATTGGTATGGCTCATCACCGCCATCCCTTCTTCATGGGCGATATGTACCATCTCACGGACTTCTTTCCTGTCTAAAGGCGTTCCGGTAATCTGTCCATGGTTATTAAAATCCAGAAGTCCCGTGGTCATAATTTTAATAAAATCTGCCCCTTTGTTTTTCGCTTCTTTCAAAAGGACATGGTATTCTTTCATAGTGTCAAAGCCTTTTCCCACTATAGATCCATAGTGTCCATTTTTATGGATGGCAAAAACAGGAGTACGATAATCAATTCCGTATTCCGGTGCCAGTCTCCTGGCTCTTTCTGATACTCCTAATGCATCTCCACCATCTCTTACAAAGACAATCCCCAGCTCTTCATAAGCTTTCAAATGTTTCCGTATCACTTCATCGTTTACATGATCCTTATGAATAGAAATTGCATCTTTATAATTCAGTCCATCCATGATCAGGTGCGCATGACACTCTCCAAACATTTCTTCATATAACACTGATTATCTTGAAAAATAATTCAGCTTTTCCTTTCTTCCGCAGAACGTGTTTGAAAAAGGTCTTCTACAAGATGTGCATCACAATTTATGGGAGATTTTGTCCGGAGGAGGGCGTCGTAGCAGGCTACGACAACCGAATTCGGGCAAAATATACCGCAAAGTGGGGCGTACAGATTGTGGGAATGCTTTTTCAAACATACTCTAATACGGATTTTTTCCAATCCTCTTTTATTATTTATTACAACTATTCAGCAGGTGCTATTCCGCAAGGTGCTTTTGCGAAGGAACTGAACAGTTGCTATTTATTTTCAAAAAAGGCTCGAATTTCTTTCTCGGAAGCCTGCACAGAACCCTGTACAAAGAAAGGCTTACCGCCTCCCCTGCCATTCAATACTGCATTCATCTCTTTTGTAAACTGACGTAAGTCTCCGTCTTTTTCTCCCATAGCATACTTATAGCTTCCATCTGCATTCCTGGAGAATACTGCACAACGCCCCTTACAAACCTGTAAAATTGCATCTGCAAGCTTCTGAACGCTTCCTGCTTCCATTCCTTCCTGGAATAAAAGCACATTCTCTTTTTCTTTCCATTTAGCAGCTTCGCCAACGATAAATTCTTCTTCTAACGCATGTACTCTTCCCTTCAGAGCAAAATTTTCATCCTGAATCCTGCTACCGCTGACGCTGTTTTGTCCATTTTCGCAGACAGCTTCACAGAAATCTGACGATTCTGTTCATTTATCATGTTCAGATAATCAAGCACTCGCTTACCTGACAGCATTTCCATACGAACCCCCTCACGGAATTTCACTACAGAAAGCAGCTTCACCATTCCAATTTCTCCAGTACGCGTCACATGAGTTCCACAGCATGCGCAAGTATCTGCTCCCGGGAAGCGCACAATACGAACCCATCCGGAAAGCTCTTTCTTACTTCTGTAATCCAGATTTTTAAGTTCCTGCTCTGTAGGATAAAAAATCTCAACTTCCTGATTTTCCCAGATAATCTGATTCGCTTTCGCTTCGATTTCGGCCATTTGTTCTTCATCCAGCATTCCGCTGAAATCGATGGTGATCACATCGCTTCCCATGTGGAATCCCACATTGTCATATCCAAATGCTTCATGTACCAGCCCACTTACAATATGCTCTCCGGAATGCTGCTGCATAAGATCAAATCTTCTGCCCCAGGTTAATTTTTCCTATTTACATCCATACCCAACTTCCAAAGGCCCATCTGTATAATGAACTAACTCTCCATCCTTCTCATGAACTTCCTTAACATTTATTCCGCCTAATATACCGGTGTCACTGGGCTGTCCGCCTCCTTCTGGATAAAAAGCTGTCTGGTTTAAAATTATTTCATAGCCTTTCTTGCTCTCACGACACTCCAACACCTTGGCGGTAAATTCTTTTTATATACATCTTCATAATATAACTTTTTTGTCTCGTACATAAATGCTCCTTCTTTCATAAATTAAACAGCAGGATTTATTTCTATCTTTTATTCACGAAACTGATTATAGTCTATTTATGCTCTTCCCGCAATTTTTATTTTTTCTTTGTATTTAGTCATTTCAGGACGTGTTCAAATATACCGCAATCTCCCACAAAGTGGGGCGTGCAGATTGCGGGAATGATTTTTCAAACACGCTCTAGCCCATCCGATATCTATGAATTCTCTCATGCAAGCATGGCTCATTCATGGTTTCCATCCGGGACTTTTATAGTAAAAACACTTGCAAAATAGTACCAAGCTGAATAATTACAAATTTTTATTTATTTTGAAGAACTTTACAGGCAGTCGCGATTATAATTAGAAGAACGGACAGGAAGGAGCTGATAACATTTCACAGAAGAATATTTGGAATATCTGATTGACCAATACCAGAATCTGATATATTCCATATGTCTGAAATCAGTAGGTAATCCTTTCGATGCAGAAGACCTCACTCAGGAGGTATTCCTGTCTGCCTACAAAAGTCTCGCCCACTTCGATGGGCTTTATGAAAAAGCCTGGCTTAGCAAAATTGCAGTACGCAAATGCCTTGATTTCCTAAAAGCTGCCGGACGCCGTTCAATTCCAACGGAAGATATTTATTTCTCACAGCTTCCTGATCTGGAGAATCATTCTTCCCCAGAGGAACAGTATCTGCAGTCTGATTCGGAACAGCAGGTATTTCGGATATGCAGCGGCCTGAAAAGTCCTTACAAGGAAATTGCCATTGCTCATTTCTGTAAACAGATGTCCGTAACAGAAATATCGCAAAAAGAAGGCAAAAACCCTAAGACCATTCAGACACAGCTATATCGTGCAAAAAACATGTTGAAAAAAATGTTGGCAGAAAGGAGCGATTAAATGCATATCAATAGTAATGACCTGAATAATTTTCAAAATGAAGAGATGAACACTGATGAAATCATTGCATTTCTGGAACATATGAAGCACTGCGACTACTGTCTTAACCAGCTTGCGGACGAATATACAGATCATGCATCCTCAGCTCCCGCCTATCTGAAAGAAACAATTATGGAACGTGTTACAGCTCCTGATATTCAGATACAGAAAACAGCAGCGGATGCTACCTATAAAATGCGGTTTTTCTATGAGGGGCTCCGCACTGTAGTCGGAGTCGTACTTGCACTGGTTATGTTGTTCAGCCTTGGGCAAATGGACTTCGTCTCGCCTCAGCTTCCGCAGTCCACAGCCAAATCATCTGAAACGCGCCGGGAAATTAGAACTTCATTACGTAATTTTTCAAATGGAATTACAGATGGAATCTCTGATGCTCCCCAGAAAGTTGTCAACTACATTAATTCTATTTCAAATACAATAACAAACGGAGGTAACTAACATGCAAAAACAAAAAAAGGGATTCCTGCTTTTTATCTCTTCCCTGATTCCTGGTGCGGGAGAAATGTATATGGGATTCTTTAAGCAGGGAATCAGCATTATGACTCTATTCTGGGCTATTATCGCAATTGCCGGAGGGCTTAATATCTCCTCTCTGGTTATCTTTCTTCCTGTATTATGGTTCTACAGTTTCTTCCATGTTCATAACTTGAAAGAACTGCCGGAAGAAGAATTTTACGCGATAGAGGATAACTATATTCTGCATCTTGACCGTATATTTCAGAATAATATCAGGCTCTCGCAAAAACATATTAAAATTGCGGCAATTCTCCTGATTGTTTTCGGAGTTGCTGTTTTCTGGAATGGTTTCCGTGATCTGCTCTTCTGGATTTTACCAAATTCTCTGGCTATTATTATACAGGATATCATGTACCAGATTCCTTCTGTTATCATTGGAATTCTGATCATCGTTGCCGGTTATCAGCTTCTTACAGGAAAAATCAAAAGCATCTCTCCTGACGAAAAAGCTGATTGTAAAAAGATGTGTCAGAACATTATTGGCAGCCATATCGTCCTTATCAACAGCCTGTTGATAACAGCGCTCCACAAATGAATACAAAATCAGCACCTGCCTCAACAGTGTCTTCAACAACACAGCCAGATCAGAATGCGGATAATGTAATAAAGAATACCGATATCAAAATTTCGGATACTACTTCAGTTCAACCATTCATTACTGCTGAGCCAGACAATAATTCTGCAAAATAGAGTAACTATTCCAATAAAAGTCAGGTATCTGCCACATAATATTTCTAATAACTTTACCGCCGATAAATTTATTTTATCGGCGGTATTTTTATTGAGATTTCTCCAAAAGCCAGCTTACTCTGAGTGCCATCAGTCTCCTGAACCAGCAATTTCCCATCTGGACAAATCGCTAATGCTCTGGCACTTCTGCTGCTTTTATTATCTGTAATTGTAATTTCATTTCCTGGAACAATATTATGTTCCACGTATTCTTCCGACAATTTCAATTCCCGGGTTTCTTCCAGAAGATAGTTCACAATCTGCGCTGCAAGGCGGTTCCTGTCCGCAGTTCTGGAGGATTGTTCATCTTCGTAGATTCCTCCGGCAATTTCCTGAAGCTCTTTGGGGAATTGTTCCTGCTCAACGTACAAGTTCAGCCCAATTCCTACAATTGCAAATTCTATATTTCCACTTTCAAAATCTGTGACCGCCTCTGTAAGAATACCACAAACCTTACGGTTATCCTTGTACAGGTCATTTACCCATTTAATTCCAAGTTTTACACCGCATACTTCTTTCACAGCCTTATACACTGCAGTAGCTGCTGCAGTAGTGATCAGAAGACTGCCCTCCAGTGTCCCCTTCGGTTCCAGAATAACACTGAGATAAATCCCATTGCCTTTAGGAGAATAAAACTCCCTGCCTCTTCGTCCTCTTCCTGCTGTCTGCTCCATGGCAACAACAAAAGAGCCGTGTCCAGCCATTCCGCTCACAGCCAGCTGCCTGGCCTCCAGATTGGTAGAGCTGATTGCATCAAATATTTTTATCTCAACCTGTGGATCCTCCAGAAAAAGTCTGATTCCCTCTGCTGAAATCAGATTACTCTCTCTTGCAAGCATATATCCCTTATTCGGTCCGGCCTCAATGGGGTATCCTTCCTGGCGCAGACTGTTCACAGCTTTCCAAACTGCGGCTCGTGTACAGGAAAGCTCCCTGCCAATATCCTCGCCAGATAAAGTTTCACCTTTATGCTGTTCTAATAACTCCAAAAGTCTGGATTTAACCGTCATGCTTTTATCCTTCATAATTCTCCAGGGCTTTTCTTAAAAAATCCCGGTATTCTTTTCGCACATTCTCCGGTGAAATCACTCTCACGCTATTTCCAAGGGCAGCAAGCCAGCCATAAAACTGTGTACTTACATTCACCTGTACCCTGGTGACGGAGTGCTCATTGTCCTTGGACATGATCATAATATCCTGCCCAAATCGATCAATCATTACACCCACAAGATGGTTCTCAAATTCCAGATTAACTTTCTCTTCACGGCCTCCAAACATTCCAAAAGTACCGGCAGCAAATCTGGCACTGTCAAATTTCCGGAAGAGTTCGGCACCATTTCTTGCTTCATTCTCTGTAAGGATCTTCAACATTTTGTCTACGCGGTAATGCTTCACAATGCCACTCTTCTCATCGACTCCTATCAGATAATAATTACCATCCTGCCATATCATCTGCCATGGACTGATCTGATAGCGAGCTCCACCTTTCTTCAAATGTTTCTCCTTGGACACTGTCCATTCTGTATACTGGAAGCTGATCTGTCTGTTCTGTGAAATTGCTCTGTGTATCTCATCTACATTATAATAAATGCTCTCGTTTGTATTCTTCACCTGATCCAGTACGATTGCCTGCCGCTGCAGGTCTTTGGCCTGATAAATACTGGTAAAGTGCTCCAGTTTCTGGATCAACTGCCGCGATTTCCCAACAGTAAGAAATCTGGAAAACTGAACAGCATCTACAAGAAGCTTCAGCTCTGCAGTCTCAAACTCACGGCTTGCAAGATAAAAACCTGACGGTCTCTCTCTTCGATTCATAATATCCATTCCGAACACACGCAAAGTCTCTATATCGTCATATATCGTCTTCCGCTCTGCATGAATTCCCAGACTCTCCAGATAGGAAATCAGATCTTTCACACTCATGGGATGTGCCTCATCTGTTTTCTCAGAAAAGACTCGCATAAGATATAAAATTTTCAGTTTCTGCTGGAAAGATTTTGGCATATCCTTACTCCTATTTATCTGTCAATACTGCTACGACTCCAGAATATAATACCATAAAAGCAAAGAGCAGAGCAATAAGATCTGCACCATGAAAATCATAATTAAAGATCATAGCTCCCCCGATCATGAGCTCCAACGTAATAAAAAGTCCCAGTATCATGGCTGTGCTCCCGGAAAATTTCCTGCCGCGGCTCTCCTGTGTATCCTCCATATATCCCTCTGCAAGGGCAGCTCTTCTGCTGTTAATATTTCTGCCTGATTTCCACATAATATCTCCTCCGTTTCCCAAACTCCAATATCATCCGCCATCAAATACCGAACGTATTTTCCGAACATATTTTCTTTATGAGACTAGTCTACCACAATATCAGTCCTATAAAACGGTATGAATCAGTAATTTTCGAATATCCGTTCGTTTTTAAGTGATAAAAAAAACGTCTGAACCTGTTTCAAACAGAATCAGACGTTTTCCTTTTTACAAAATCTAAATGAACATGTCTACAGGCTTATTTATTCGCTATACTTTCATAGTAGTTAATCCACAAACATGTTTTTACATAAATCCAGCGAACACAGAAGCGGCGATAACAGTAAGAAGTCCGGCAACGGCAATTGCCAGGCTGCTCATAGCACCTTCTACAGGACCAAGTTCCATTGCCTTAGATGTACCTATGGCATGGGCTGAAGTTCCAAGTGCCAGACCTTTCGCGATAGGCTCCTCAATTTTTGCCACTTTAAGGACTGCCTCCGCAATCACATTTCCCAGCACACCAGTGATAATAATAACTGCAACCGTGATCGTAACAAGTCCGCCAAGTTCTTCCGATACACCCATTCCAATGGCTGTAGTAATGGATTTCGGAAGCAGAGTAACATACTCCGAATGGGAAAGTCCAAACAGCTTTGCAAAAATCAAGACACTAACCATACTTGCAAGTACACCGGAAACAATTCCTATAACGACAGCTTTCAGATTCTTACGAAGCAGAGTAAGCTGTCTGTAAAGCGGTACCGCAAGACATACTGTAGCAGGAGTAAGCAGATAACTGATATACTGACCGCCTGCATTGTAGGTCTTATAATCCACCTGCATAAGCTGAAGCATTCCCATTACACATAGAATTGCAATCAAAAGAGGATTAAACAGCGCCATTTTAAACTTTTTCTTCAGCAAAAGACCGACCTCATATCCAGCCAGACTTAATGCCGCCCCGAAAAACAGGGAATTTTCTATAAAATTTATCATTTCTTATCTTTCCCCCTGTCCTTTCTGATCACAAACTGAGTACTGCGTCCAGTAACTACCATTACAATGACGGTTGTCAGAATTGTTATGAGCACAACAGGAAGCCAGATTGGCTGCAGATCACCCCACGCTTCCAAAAGTCCCACACCTGCAGGAACGAACATAACCGGCATAATTTCAACCAGAAAATCTGCTGCTTCCTCTACCTGCTCAAGTTTCAGAATTCCGCTTGCAAGTGCTCCAAGCATCAGCACAAGACCATATACACTGGCCGGTACCGGAAGAGGCAAAAGGATATGTAATCCCTCACCCAACGCTGAAACCAGCAAAATAATACAAAATTGCCTCAGATACTTCACTTTTTGTCTTCCTCCTCGCTGTCTCCACAAAGAAGTTCATTTGCAATTTCCAGATAAGGCTGAAGCTCCTCAAGAGAAGCCCTGCCATTTCGCTTCATCTTTGTAATCCCTGGATACTGTGCAGGGATGGATCTTGTCATATTTCTGTCACCGTAGATTTTCACCATATCTCCATTTTCCAAG
>ENA-OQCX01000489-OQCX01000489.1-human-gut-metagenome-genome-assembly--contig:-NODE-489-length-20440-cov-2.197361_pt1 | contig 20440 bp, 29 predicted proteins | sample MGYA00242762_ERZ504587 | MGnify/ENA primary metagenome ERZ504587 (study PRJEB26092, sample SAMD00036337) | human gut metagenome | host: Homo sapiens | study: EMG produced TPA metagenomics assembly of... | reverse complement strand
CAGTTTGCGCGCCTCAAGGAGGTGGTGCTCGATGCCTCTTAACGACCCGCAGATGCTCCCCGCGTATATCCGCGAGATGGCACAGATGCAGGAGCTCCTGCAGACAGAGCAGGCGGAGCTCGACCGTACCGAGGCGGCAATCCTCGACGCCACGGATCAGCTCTATATCAATTCGGCAACATGGACGCTCTCCCGCTGGGAGCAGATATTTGGCCTGCCAACCAACGATTCTGTCCCGGTCGCGCTGCGCCGGGAGAAAATCCTATCTAAGCGCAATGTCCGCCCACCTGCGACCGCCGAGTTTATCCGCCTCACGGCGGAGCAGATAACCGGCCAGCAGGTTACGATCACAGAGCATCCGGGCAGTTACTCGTTTGCGCTGCACATCCACCTCAATGATATCTACAGCCTCGACCTTGCCGCCCTGCGGGCACGCATCGACGAGCTCAAGCCCGCGCACCTGACCTACACCGTGGAGCAGTACGATCCCTCCGGGATCGACGTCCGGCAGCGGTACGCGGTCATGGTCGGCGAGGCCAAGCATTATACTTTATACCCACACCAAGGAGGAGACGGTAATGGCGACATGGGATACGTCGTATACACCACGCTGGGCCTCAATCTGATGGCCAAGCTGCAGACCGGGGCCACGCTCCATATTACGCGAGCAGTCGGTGGGGACGGGCACGCAAGCGCGGATGCCTTGCCTGCCCTGACAGAGATCGCGGCCACACAGACGCTGACCTTAAGCGATCCGGTCTACAAGGGCAATGGGCGTGCATTGCTGCCTGTAACGCTGTATAACCGGGGATTAACCGGGGGTTATATCCTGCGTCAGATCGGTATCTATGCGACCGACCCGGACGACGGCGAGGTGCTCATGCTGGTGGCGCAGTCTGAGACGCCGGACACGATCCCGAGCGAGCTTGCAAGCCCGGATTTTGTTGCTAATTTTTCCTTTCATATCGCGCTCGGCAATGCCGGGCGCATCAATGTTACTTATAGCCTGACGGACATGGCCACCAAGGCGGATTATGCCGCGTTTGTCGAGCAGATAGAGGATAAGCTTGCCCAACCCTCCGGCATCGCCACGCTGGACAGCAGCGGCAAGCTTGCACAGATGCCAACGGCGGCGGATGTGGGGGCGATCAATTTGCGCTGGTCAACGCTTATCAACGAGACAACGGCAACACCCAACAAATACAATTTTGATGATTACATCACGCCGGGGGATGTCGTGTCCGTCGATAATTATGCAAGTGCACAATCTATCGCCAACATCCCCGAGGCCGTTCCCGGCAAGCTGTATGTTCTGCCTCTGCGCACGGATGATCAGGGGCGTAACGATATCATGCAGGAGTATCACACAGCGACGGGTAACGTGTGGTGTAGGCCACGTTATTACTATAGCAGCAATACATGGAGCAATTGGGCCAGTGGCGCGATCAAACCCATGCAACCCTATGTTTCCACGCAATTAACCGGCAGCGGGTATGTATATTTTGCGTGCTACGGGCTGGATGCGGGATCGTACATCTTTTCAGCCTGCGGGAATTTTAATGCGGGCGGATCAGATCTATACAGGGCAACATATACCGCCATCATCCACATATCGTGCGACTACGATAGTGGTACGAAACAGGTCATTGCGCGTGTAAGTCATGCACCGTTACTGATTTCTGCCAACTTTGGGGATAGAACGGATAGCAAATTTGACGTAGGATTTAACCAAATGGCAAAAACAGCACCGTGGTCAGCATGGCAAAGCGGCGATGAACCGGGCAAAATCTACATCTCCGCCACCAGCAGCACATCATCCAGTGTATCCGACTGGTCGTGCAAACTACTCAATTGATATAAGGAGGCGTAACCATGTCAATCGCAACCATCAAGGCCGTCATCAACGACCAAACCTACACCCTGACCCTAGCAGAGGACGGGTATTACACCCTCTCCGGCACCGCGCCCGCCCTATCCTCCGCCAATTTGCCGGGCGGCTGCTATGGCGTACAGATTATCGCTACTGACGATGCAGGTAATGAGACCACGATCAACCAGGATGATAGTACGTGGGGCGCACAACTCCGCCTGCAATCCTACGAGAGCGTCAAGCCCACCGTCACCATCACCTATCCCTCCAACGACAGCCGGATCAATACCTGCACGCCAACCATCACCGCCCAGCTGCGGGACAACGATAGCGGCGTTGATCCCGCCACTCTTGACCTGCGTATTAACGGCGGCGGCAAGATCACACAGGCGCGCCGGGGCTTACTCTGACACCAGTAGAGGGCGGATATGATCTCTCCTACGCTGTGCCGGATGCCTTGCTGGAGGGCAGCACGACAATCTCCATCGGCGTATCCGACAAGGACGGCAACGCCGCCGAGCCCGCATCAATCACCTGCACAATTGCGGTGACCGCGCCGACCATTAGTCTGTCCTCACCTGCGGAGGGCCTTGTAACCAACCAGGCGGCGGTGCAGATTACGGGCATCACGTCGGATGATCAGCTGACATCCGTCACCCTGACTGTCACCGTCAATGGGCACGACCAGGGGCCGGTTACAGTGGACGGCCAGACGGGTGCGTTTGCGGTCAGCGCCAATCCCTCCCACATGCAGGAGGGGGCCAACGTCATCAAGGTCAAGGTGGTCGACGCGACCGGGCTGGAGGCCGAGATCACCCGCAATGTCACCTTAGATACCATCCCGCCACGCATTGTTGAGGTTATCGGCGTGACCGACCGCGTGCATGTCGGCGCACCGTTTGTGATCCGCGTCAAAGTGGAGGATTGATATGATTACGCGCATTGAGGGCATGGCTGATAACCATGCCCTTGTGTTTGCCCGTAGTGAGGATGGCTACTGGGCGGCGCAAGTGCTCCTGACTTGGAGGATGGCACGTACTACGTCACCCTTACAGCCTGGGATATGGCGGGCAACAGCACCTATTATGCCACGGTATTAATGACAGTGGATGTAACCGGTATCCGGTTTGCGTGGCAGGATGGGGATTATCTGCTGGACTGGATGCCGGGATACAACGCGGCGTGGGACGCGGGATATTGTGCAGATTGGGAGGGATGTTAGATGGATGGGCCAACAATCCGGCTGATGCCGGGCGAGCGTAGGCAGCAGCGCGTGCGTATCTACGGATGTGATCCGGCTGCACGGGTAATGGTGCAGTCGGCTACGTGGGAGCTGCATGATTTTTATGGAGAGGTTGTCGGGCAGGGGTCTTGCGTGGTGTCAGAGGGTAATTTACTTACGTTTATGCTGACCGTAGACAATCCGGGACGGCACCACCTGCTGCTAACCTGCTCGATCGGGCCGGAGATTTACAAGACAACTGCGGGGGTGATCGTGTGTGATTGTCATTGAGGATGTGCAATTAACCCCTAAGCGGGTGCCCGTAGGTGGTAATTATCTGCTGCGCGTAAGAGCACGAGATAATGCGGATGTTTCCTATGCGGATACCGAGATGCTGGAGATGGCCATCAGCATGGTGGCGCAATATACACCCTCTGATTACAAGGACTTTTCCGGTGTCGAGCCGCTGTTGCCGCGGCACAGGCACTGCTCAATGCGAAGCCCACAGTTGACCGGCAGGATGAAGTCGATGCCGCCGCAATGGCGATCTTCGACGCGATTGCCGCGCTCGAATGGGCAGAGGGGCACCGTAATAACCCAATCCCATACCGGCACCTGATGTCGGTGACCGAGGGGCTGTACTACAGCTACAACGGCCACATCTATCGATGCCTGCAATCTGCATCCAGCAGTATGATGATCCCGGGCACAGCCCCGCGTTACTGGGAGGAAGTTGCATGATCTATAGCCAGGCAGCAGCCGCAGCGGCGCATCTATACCTTGCGGCAGCAATCACCATATCGATACTGGCCGTGGCGCTGGCCGCCACGGCTATTATCATAGCTCTATCAATTCACAATGAGAGGAGGTGCAACCAATATGGCAGGAGTATCTCAGGCAATCCTCGTGATCATCGTGTGCGCGGCCATCGTGCAGTTTATCGTCGACCGCATCAAGGACATCATGCCAGCTAAGGTGATGCAGTACGTTAAGCCCCCGGTATGGCACTTGTCGTCGGCGTCGTCGTGGCACTGCTGTTTGGCTTGATATTTTCAGCGCGTTGGGCCTTGCGGCTCGTTGGCCAATCGTCTCACAGATCATGACGGGCCTTATGATCTCAGGCCGGGGCAGTCCCGTACATGAGCTGATCGCCAAGCTGCGCGAGTTGCGTAGCGACACCAACATGGCCGCTTGATCATTACATTATTAGGAGGACATCATTATGGCAAGCAAGACTAATACCGGGCTCGTGGCTTACGCTAAGGCGCAGGTCGGCAACCCCTACTGGTACGGCACGTTTGGTCAGGTCGCAACCGAGGCGCTCCTTAAGTCCAAGATGGCGCAGTACCCCGGCCAATTTGAGGGCAGCGACCGGCGACGGCACGGGCTAAGCACAAGTTGGCAAGCGCGTGCATGACTGGCTGTGGTTGATCAAGGGCTATCTCTGGTGCAGCACGCCCACGAGTGCGCCCAAGTATGTCGCCGCGCAGGACGTCAACGTCGGCGGACTCAAGCAGCGCTGTAAGACCAAAGGCGGCATCAAGACAATCCCAGACATCATCGGCTTGCTGCTGTTTCGAGGCACATCCCATGTTGGTATCTATATCGGCGACGGCTGGGTGATCGAGGCCAAGGGATTTGACCATGGTGTCGTGCGCAGCCGCCTTGAGGATGGCAATTGGGATACATGGGGTAAGCTGGATTGGATCACGTATGAGGCTGCCAAGCCCGTGCAGCCGGACAAGCCCGTCACCAGCAGCATCGTCAAGGGCAGCCGCGTCAAGGTCAGGGATGGGGCCAAGACCTACGACGGCAAGGGCGTCGCGTCGTTTGTCTACGGTAACACGTACACCGTAGACGAGCTCAAGGGTGACCGCGCTGTCCTTGACCGCAAGGGCATTTGCACGGCCTTTAGGGTCGTAGACCTGGTCGTGCAGTGATCCTATTTTGGGTTGACATTGCCGCTCATTTGCCGTAAGATATGAGCATGAGATGATTCTCATGCCGCCGTCCATTTCGGGCGGCGTGGATTGAAATGGTATCGTATCATAATGTTGTACGAGCCTATCGCTTCGACGGCAGACTGGCCCATTTGGGCCAGTCTGTTATTTTGTGCCTATCCGAGGATGCCCCCTTACAATTATGATTGAGAGGATAGATCACAATTAACAGTTTTATTGGTTGGATCGGCGGCAAGAGGGCGTTGCGCAAGGAGATTATATCGCGCTTTCCTGCCGGTCAGATCAGCAGGTATATCGAGGTGTTTGGCGGGGCCGGTTGGGTGCTGTTTGGTAAGCCTCAGCAGCCCGGCCAGCTGGAGGTATATAACGACATCGACGGCGATCTCGTCAATCTCTATCGCTGTGTCAAGTATCACTGCGAGGAGTTGCAACGCGAGCTCTCCGGCCTGCCCGATGCCCGCGAGTGTTTCTTCGACATCCGGCATCAGCTTGAGGTTGGGGGGCTTACGGACATCCAGCGGGCCGCGCGGTATTATTATATTATCCGAGAGAGCTATGGATGCGATAAGCAGACGTATAAGACCAGCGAGGTCGTGCTTGATCGCGGTATCAACTACCTCCCGCAGGTGCAGGAGCGCCTGCGCAAGGTCAAGATCGAGCATCGGGACTTTGCACCATTGATCCGTACCTATGACCGGCCAGACGCATTGATCTACTGCGACCCGCCTTATGTTGACACAGAGCATTACTACGACGCGCCTTTTACGCGCGCTGACCATGAGCGTTTAGCCGCCGTTTTGGGTGCAATTAAGGGGCGGTTTATTTTGTCGTATAACGATGATCCATATATCAGGCAGTTATATGATGGATGTACCATCGAGGGCCTCGTCAGGGGCAATCATCTGGCATCTCAGGGTAATACGATCCTTATAGGGAGATAATCATCCGTAATTATTAGTATGATTCCCCGGTAGTCTTATAGATTACCGGGGATTATTGCAGGTATAGATGTAATGGTATATCACATATCCCATGTGCCCTTACATGTATATCCGCAAATAACGTAATGTGTAAATATTTCACAATTTTACGTCATTTTTGTCGATTTACGCTATAATATCCCCGTAAGGGGTGATAAGGATGATTATCAATCACTTGTCACGCATCCTCGGGGAGCGCAGATGGACTCAACTGCGCCTGTCACAGGAGACTGGTATCCGCCCCACGACTATCTCTAATCTATATAACGACGTCGCGGAGCGGATCGGGTTTGACCAGCTGGACAGGATATGCGAGGCCCTTAACTGCACTCTTTATGATCTGCTCGAGTACACTCCCAACGAGCACCCGCGCACCGGCGAGCAGCTCATCCGCGAGCAGCATGGCAACAGGCGCATGTAGCAGCATGATCCCGGTACTACGACATCATGTTCAGACATAACGAGTCCCCGGTCATGATTTGACCGGGGGCTCGAAAAATATCCGCAATTTTGCGCGGGTAAAATGGCAATTATTCACCGTTTTTTAAACGTTTAAACGCTCTGGTTTTTTCGGATTCAAATGCAATTTTTTCGGATTCAATCACGCTACATGCCAACAAGTTCTTAGCGATGAACTTTGCGGGCTTGCGAATGGTAATGGTATCTCCCACGTGATTAAACTCCTTAGAGTAATCCCGATGGACGAGACCGGCCATTACTGTATTGTTCTCAAGGACCATTAGCGCTTCGTTCGCAATGATGTCAGGGGTCAAAAATTTGTTGGGCATAAATCATACTCCTTTACTACTGATGTTTCTCACGCCATTTTTTGTAACCGGCGTAATCCTTGGGCGGCTCTCCCTCCTCCGGCGGCTCGTTTCCGCCGCCTGGATCTCCGCCCCCTATAATGTTGGTTTCGATGGCCTCGAAAAGATACGGCTCATTCTTTTTCAGAGTGTCGAGGTCCAGCCCATCAATCGTGCCGTCGTCCTTCAGCTTCAGCTTGCCGTAGTCCAAAAAGGCCTTGACTGCCTTTGTGCTACGGCCCTTCGCGTCGATGATAGCAACATCCAGCGCATTGTCCAGTCGTAGCTTCGCGGTGTCGGCGTCGTACTTCTGCTGGAGGGCGGCAAGATCACCTTTGAGCTTTTCAACGTCAACACCGTCGAATTTCTTGACGGCGTCCTGCAGCTGCTTGATGGTGTTGTTTGCCGCCGTCACTTTTTGCGTTTCAGCGGCGGTGAGGGCTTTCTGCGCCTCAATGTCTTTGCCGTTTTCAGCCATGATTTTATCAATGGCCTCTTTTTCTATCCCAAGGGATTCCAAAAATTTTCTTTCCATGCATGCCTCCTGCGGCTACGCTTTTTACGGGGTCGCATCCCGCACCGCTCCGCCGTTTACGCCCGCGGTCAGCGGATTTTTGTATAACAAAAGGACGGCGCAAAAGCTGCGTCGCCCCTGTTAGCGAGATCCATAATTTTAAGTGTTTTCGAGATTAACAGACGCATAGCAGCACCGGCCATTTTGCCAAGCGCCGCACTCCTCTTTCAGGCAATCTTCCAGTTCAAAAATATACTGATCTATTTGGCTTCCTCCCTTGGGAGACTGTGAATCCTCATCGTACTTCTGCGCCCAGCGCTGATAATGCGTCTCGGATTTTCGGTTATATGGGCATTTCAAATGATCACCTCAAAAACGGCATGGCATAAAGAAAGAGAGGCCTGCACCCGCAAGTCTCTCTTCGCTTATTGCTCGATGATAAATTGATGAAGTTCCCGGATCGTCAGATCAGGCGGCTCGATGCCCTTTTCACGGCAGTAGGCGAGGATCTTCCGGTAATCGTAGTGTGTTTTCGAATCAAAGAACGGCGAAAGGTATCCGCCAGCCTTCTCTGCAGCTTCATCTAAAGCTTTCATGCTTCCATTTCCTGCTCAGACATTTTGGTCACTCCTCATCAAAAGTATAAATTCGAAGCAGCCTCGCGGCGGCTTCCTCGTCGATAATCATACGGTAAGGGTGCGCGATCCCCAAGAATTGAGCGCCTAGCGCTTCCTCGTAATGTCGGACTAAATCCGCGTTCTTTGCATCCAAAAAGACAAACCCGCCATAGCCCTTCTCCATAGATTTTTGCGCGGCGATCGCAAACAGATGACCGCCTACGCCCTCATAGCGCTTGGCCTTTCCTCGATTCCACGGGGCGCTCTCCGCAATATGCGCATAAACAGCTTTATCGCGTTCCTCATATTGCAATGCAATCATGCCCTGGATTTCTTCGCTCCCAGCTACCGTCAGTTTGTAGATGTCGTCAGCTGCGAGATCTGGGTCAGTCCAGTTAAATAACCAACCGTCTTTTGATTTCGCACTTTTTAAATCGCTGGAAATTGCCTTTGAAAATGTAGTTTTGACAACGTTTCCCGTTGAAGTATCAACCAGACACGAGGTAAGCGCGTCAATTTCAATGTCCATCTTCATTGCATCACGTCCTGCTTGTATTATACCACTATTCTTCGGTTTTGTATAGTTTCCGGTCTTCCATTCCTCCCAGGAGAGATCCGCCGGGACGATTTTCACTGTACCCGTCTTCGGGTCTCTTGCGCGCCTCTTTAATCCCTCCAGACCAAGGTCATCAAAATATGCGACAGTCGTGCAGCGGTCATTCGGGTGCATCGGTGGATAATTGATCCTTCTTTTGCTTCTTTGACCGGAAATACTTTTCCGTCCAGCCTGCCGCAGACAACGCATGTGCGGCTGTCGAGCGTGGCGAGATAGGCATACTTTTCGATTTCTGTCTCCTCGTAGGAATGGAGCTCTGCCGCGTTATACGCCCGATTGGCTCCGTGCGGATAAGCCGCGTCGCCGCATACTTCCCGGTCTGCATCACATCCTCAATCTGCTTCGCCATGCGCGGGACGCTTGCCCCGGAGATAATGCCAGATGTAATCACCTTCTCGGCTTCCTGGGCCAGCATCTGCGTATTGTGCCATACTCGCCGGCTGAAATGCGCGCCGCTCCAAGCTTCGCCCAGAACGGTCTTAATCGCCTGCTGCGGCAGCTGCGTGAAGGAAAAAGCAAATCCCGTGCCGACCTGCGTATCAAAAATAGAACGGTAATAGGTGCGCTCGTAAGATTTGGATATGACCTTGCCAGTCGTTTCAATTTCCTTGTCAGACACCTTTGCCATTTCCGCATAAATTTGCTCCCGTAGCGCCTCCAGCCAGCTGATCCGCGCGGCGTAGGCCGGAGCATTCAGCCGGTTCAATGCCTTGCGCCGGAGCTGTGGGTCCTTGATCTCCTTCAGCTCCTCGCGGAGCTTGTTCAGTATCTCTTCGGTTTCCCGGACGTTGAGTAGCTTACGGCTTCCGCTTCGGTCAGTTCGCCGTCCTTTGCATAGCGCTCAAAGATTTGCCTGACATTCTCTGTAATCTGCCGGGCCGCCCGGTCATAGGCGGGAAGAATGTCTTTCACAATCTCCCGGTTTGCAATTCTTCGGGCCTGCGCTTCTCGTGCCAGCGCCCGTTTTTCCCAATAATCCGAGGACTTCATTCATCTTCACCCTCTCCATCTCCCGGCGGGACGTCGCCGTCCAAAAAGCGTTTTGCTGCTTCCTCCCGCTGCTTTTCGAGGTCTTTTAAGGCCTGGTTTACGTCATCCACAAACGGGTGCTTTGCAAGCAGGATCGTGTCCGGAACAATCCCCTGCGACTGCTGGATCATCGTTACAGTCTCCGCGTCGTTCGTAATGACCGTCTTGTTCACGTCCACGCGAATGAGAGAACTATCGTAGTCTGTGCCTTGCTTCAGGTTGATATCCTGCGCGACAAACCACATGAATTCTTTCAGCGCCCGCTTGAGCTTCACGACTAGCATATTCGCCTTCTGGTCGAGCGGCGTGTAAAGGAATTTGAGCGCCACGCCGGAGGGCGCCGTCGCAAATTTATCGGCGGTCGTATCAATCGCCATACCGAGCTGTACATGTCGCTGCGCAGCATATCAAGCCAGGCAAGGCGATCCTGCACGCCCAGCGTGACCTGTTCGGCGCTGACCTTGCCCTGCGGGTCGGAGATGCTGACCGCCTTGTTCATTTGCAGCTTGCGCTGGATGGCCTTCGCGGTCTCTCCGCCGTAGCCCTGCACGATCCAGTAGAGCTCAACCAAATCAATTTGGTTGTTTGTACTGGCGGAGGATATGAGGTTGTATGCATCCTGCAAGCCCTTGATCCGCGTCAGATCGCTCGCATGCCGGCCATTGTTGTAGAGCGGGATAAACGGTACCCGCCCCCAGCCATGCGGCTCCCGACGGGTGACAAGGCCATCCTTCGACGTGATTTTATACCAATGCGCGGCGGGATTTAGGCTACGGGCCTGATCAAGAATGTAGTCGCCGGATTCCGATTCTTCATAGTAGGTGACGTTTTCTTTCGTCCACCACTCGATTTTCTTGCGCAGCGTTTCCTTGCCATCGGCACTACTGCGACCGAGTAGTAGCGGATGAGCTCAACAAGCTCTTTTTGGTAGACCGAATCATAGAAGGGAATGACCTCTTCCGCGGGTGTGACGACATATTGCAGCATGCCCGCCTTATCGTAATAAACGTGTAGCCACTCTACACCCTTGTTACTCGCACCGGTAACGTAATCATTGAGCGTATCCGCAAACTCCTCATCCGACGTAACGGCGGTGACTGCGTCCTCAAAGGACTTCAACTCTGAATGATCTTCCGCGCCCTCCACCGTGACGCTGGGCGGCTTCCCGACGATGTATGCAGTTTTCTGATCCACCTGCTGCTGATAGATGTTGTGGACATTATGGTGGTTGGAATTGTTCTCGTTCGTGATGAGGTGTCCCGAGCGGTCAATCCCTGCTGCTGTCCCGACCTCGTCATAAACCCACGACTGCCGAAAATCATGTTGCAGGATATCGTGAGCACCGTCGTAATACTGCTTACCAACAGCCATGTATCGCTTTGCAGGGTTCGCATCCTCATCTTTGAGGATCTGCTTAATGATATCGCTCGTGCTTAGCCTGCCCTCAGCGGTCAGCTTTTGCTTGATGAGTTCCATGTTGGTGATGTACATAGCATTACCTCACTTGCACATTGATCTGATCATCCTGCGTCGCATAACGGACGGCATCGATGGTGTGGTTGCCCCGGTCGGGGTAGGAGGCCTTAAAGTTACCATTCTTATCCCGATCCAGCTCGTATCCTAAAAACTCCCGCGCAGCATTTGGGCAGCGCTGGTCATCAATGATGATCTCTTCAAGGTCACGCATCCAGTCAATGCCGTGTTTGACACTGTCAGGCCCCTTGCGGGCGCCGATTACCCGCAATCCATACTCATACATCTCGGCAATGCTCTTCGGTTCGGCGCTGTCCGCGATGATCTCCTGATTGAGCGTATTTTCCGCCCGGATTAGCCTGGCGGCCGCCGGTTGCTCATCTCGGCCTTATACAGCTCGTGGAAGATGTGAAGCCGTCGCCGGGTCTATCGTAGTGGCAGACGATATATGCCAGCGGATCCACCGCATATCCCCAGTCGAGGCCGCGACGGATTCGGTCGAATCGTTTGATTTCATCATCGGTGATCCCGCGCAGCGTGACATTTTTAAACACTTCGCCGCCGGTACCAGTAACCTCGCCGAGATATTCATGCCGGTAACGTTCAGGCTGCGTTTTTTGAAGATGACGCGCCTCGATGAAAAACTGCTCCCCCAGCCAGCCGGCAGGGACGCTCTCATATGTGGAGTGGTGGATCAGGCGGTCCGGCCGGTTGGCGCGCACCTCCTCATTCACCCAGTCCCGAACGGATTTCGGTGGGTTGTATGTGTAAAAAACTGTAAATCGCTCCCCGCCGCGCATGAGGGACTGGTTGATGCTGCGCGTCTCCCGCATCCCGCCGAACTGGTTCCACTCCTCGTACCAGACATATCGAAAATATCCGAACGGCGGCTTGATGGATTTGAGTTTCATTGGCTCGTCGGCGCCGCGGAACAGGATTGTCTGGCCTGTGGGGGCGTATGCTAGCCGAAGGGGGCTTTGGTTGGGCCGGAAGTATTCCTGCACGCCGAGGCTTGAACCGCCCAGAGCATCTGCGTAAAAACAGAATCATCAGCGTGTTCCCGACCTTGCGCAGGATGACTGCGTGTGCATCGGGGTGCTGCATGATCCCCAGAATAATTTCAATCGATGTGAAGGAACTCTTTGTGCTTCCGCGCCCGCCCTTGAGGACGTAATGTGTGTGTCCCTCGGACTGATATCCTGATGGAGACCATAGAAGGCGGGTGCAATCACCCGGTCAAGCTTAATCTCAGCCACCGTGGTCACCTATGTTATCGATGATGACGGGCGTATCGTGAGAAACTGAGAGTTTATCCGTAAACATTCCAATGTGCTTACCAATCAACTCCAAGGCCCTCTCTGCGCCTTTGCTGTCGAACACATATTCCCCAGATTCCACTTTGCACTTTAGTTCCGGGTCCCAGACCATCACTGGGACAGCGGCCATGCACTGATCGAGCGTTTCTTTTAACTTGAGGATCACCCAGTCGGCGGAGATCGATAGCCTTTTGACCTGCTCCGCCTGCAATTCCCGCACGCGCGAAAGAACCTTGTCATTCCTTAGCAGCCTTGCTGCCTGTGTTTCCGCTGATTTCTCTGAGTAGCCGGCGCGGGCAGCGGCCTGCTTCCCGTTGTAGTCGATGATATATTCCCTGCAAAAAAGTTCCTGCCGTGGCGTAAGCTGTTCGGACACTGTCCTCACCACCTCATTTAAAACTCATAAAAATAGCGAACCACCTGAGAAAGGCAAAGTCCGCTGGTGTTGGTTTAAATTGCCGGAATATTGGCCTCCGCCGGTCTCGACCTGTTGCCCCACGATAGTCCCCGGTATTGCCGCCCCGGGGGAAGGCGGGAGAGAAAGGAAAAAAGAATGAATGAGATTAAGCATATCTCATCAACTGTATGATATCACAGCGTGGCGTGCCATTTGAGCCAAGTTTCAGTTCTTCGCAAGATATCGGTAGCAAATATGCTTAACGCTGTACTCGGTATTGGCTCCGCCCACACTATTCGCAACCTGCTGCCAGCTCAGCCCATTGACATACCGCAGGGTCAATATCTGCCTTGTCAAGCTGTCCTCCACGCCATCTATGTACGCGTTCAGCCGGCGCAGCTCATCCCAACACCGAGCCTTGCGGTCGTCGATCATTGACCGCAAGTCGGCGATCCGCACGGCATAGCGGCCAACCTTGTCCGACGTGCCGCCCCCGTGGGGCATGCCAGTTATTACCTGTGCGGTGCTCTCGGCCAGGCATTCCAGCTCTTCAAGTTGCCGCTCCAACTGCACAATCTCCCGATTCAGGTAATACAGTTGGGACATTTCCCGGACGGTCAAACCCATCCCTCCTCACACAACGTTTAAACGGACACAGCCCGCCATCCAGCAGCCATACACACCGTTCATCCGGGCATTGCGGCTTATCTGCCGGCGGTTTAAGGCTGCACAGGCGTTGGACGGCACGGAGCTTGCCGGGGTCGATGTCGGACATGGTGGTCACTCCTTCGCTTCTTCGCGCCTGTCAAACTGATATGTCGCAAACGACCCATCTGCCATCTCAATCTTTAAGATTTCCGGACATGTTGCCCCTTTTCGATACATGCTTCAATTGTAGCCATCTTCCTTGACCATCAAATGTGACGCTTCGCATTCTTTGATTTTTTCTTCGTTTTGGGACATCCTCCCGCATTTCTCACAGGTATAATATTTTCTTTCTATGACATTCATCGTTGTTGATCTCCTTTCATTTTTCCGGATAAACGATCCTCTGCCCGCACTCCGGGCACTTCTCCGGATGCCGGATTGCCTCCGTTCCTCGGTCCTTTGATTAAGATTTCGTAACTCGAGTGTTTATCTACGAACCAAACACTTTTCGATTCGCTTTTTTCACAATTATTCAATAACTCCACAGCCCAACCACAACCCTGGGCTCGTCCGCGTAAAACTTCGCGAACGCAGCTTCCACAATCTGCGCGTCGTCGTAATACGCGATCTTGTTCAGCGCGTCGCAGATCACCTTCGCTACGTTGTCGAAATCCGGCTTCTTGGCCGGCCGGATTACCCCCTCGCGCATTAGAGCCGCTCGCTTTTTGCTGGTGGACTTCGGGATACTGTAAAACGCTGTGATCTCCATGCCGATCTCAACACCTTGCGGGATCATGCCAGCGCCGGAGGCCATAAAGCACGCCTTGATATGCGCCTCATAGTTTTCCGTCTTCGCAGGCGTGTAGGTTTTCACAAAGTTTCCCTGCCGGCTGAATTTTGGCCGGCCCTTACCCTGCGGCTCCCCGGGGATTACAAACCTAATCATCATGCCGGATCCTCCTGTATGACGGCGCCATTACAAACCGATGGCAGCAGCCCTCCAGACGGTCCACCGTCCGGCTGTCAACTGCTCCCCGTAGAGCCGCCTCGTCCCGCAGATTGGTTGTGACCACCATCGGGCGATAGTAGTTGACGCGGTAATCCACCAGGGATTGCAGGAGCTGCGCGTCCAAGCGTCGGTGCATCGGCCTCCAGATCATCAAGGATTAGCAGGTCAGCCTGCCGGCATGGGGTAATAATATCAGTCTCACTGTTTCCTCCGTCGAAGGATCCGCGCAGTTCGTAATACAGGTCCGTCACTCGCTTAAACACGACGCGGCGCCCATCCTCCAGCAGCGCGTTCCCAATCGCCGCGGCAAGATGTGTTTTCCCACAGCCGGTCGGCCCGGCAAAGAGCAGGCCCTCCCCGCGAGAGGACATCTCCGCGAATACCTCTATGTACGCCTGGCAGCCTGCAAGGCCTTGCCCGTGCCTTCCGTTCTTCGAAGGATGCAAGCGTGCACTCTCGCTGCCGGGGCGGGATCCCACTTTCTCGCTTGTTCCGCTCGATCATCAGCCAGCAATCACGCTCGGCCTCCTGACGCTCCTCTTCCTCGCGGGCCTTCCGCTGGCATTCGCATTCCCGGTTGATCCAGCCGCCAAACATCTTCCGGCCCAGGATGGGTGCACCGCAATGGGGGCATGTGCCGGTTTGCTCCAAGGGCGGCAGCTCGTATTCATCCTTTGTTTTTTGGATATCTTCCGAAGACGGCATCCAGATCACCTTCCTCCTGATACAGCGCCGGATCGGTATAGTCCGACGGCGCTGATTTTTTGTGACTGCGTTCTGATTTTGCTTTTTCACCTGGTCAATATGGGTGACGCCCTGCGCCTTCCAACGTTCCAGGATCGAGAGCACATAGGCTGCGCTGTTTGCATTGCGCTCTTTTGCCAGCCGGATCGCGCACAACGACAGGTCGGGGTCATACTCCCCGGCGATCCGGACGATGATGTCCCGGTCCTTCCCGCCGATAAGCCGCCCGAAGGCTCCCTCGAAGTAGGCAGAGACCTGTTTCAGATTCCCGATTCCCTCGCGCGCGCATATATATATCTCTTCTTTACTTTTCTTTCCTTTACCTTCCTGATTTCCGGTACTTTTAAGGGGGTTATCCTTACTTTTAACTGAGTTTTCCTTACGGGAAATGCTTTCAAAGGTCAGCTTTCCAAGAACACTGATGGTACGTCTTTTTTGTTGCCCGTATCCAGCAGCCAGTATTCTTTGAAAATACGTATGTCAGGGCGGCTGTTCCCCACAATCCGGAGGAACCGCCGCTGGATACCCGGCGAAGTCAATACGCTGAACATCTGATACACTCCCTGATCGAACAGGGAACGCCGCAGACACCCTTGTAATACCTCGTCTACAAGTTTGGGGGAACAACCATCACCGACACCCTCAGACATCAGGAGACAATCGTCGTTATCCCATAATTTAAAGTATCCATTGGTTGCATATACGGAATTAAGCAGTTCATATGGGCCACACAACGGCGATCAATTGGTTGCGGAAGTTTTGCGAGAGAAATAATTTGCGCTATGTCAATATCCACAGCTTCCGTCATCTCAACGCTACCCTGCTGATCAACAGCGGCACTGATGTCCGAACGGTATCGGCTGCACTTGGTCACTCTCAGGCATCAACGACACTGAATATTTACGCTCATGCATTCGCTCAGGCGCAGGCAAAAGCGAGTGAAGCAATCGCCGCCTCACTTGACCTCGGAAAGAAAAAAGCATAGATGAAATCTGGTGCTTATTTGGTGTTTATTTATCTGAAAACATGCTGAAATATGATGGAACATCTGAAAACGCAAAGCACAGAAAACGTTGATACTACGTTGTTTTTGGCAATATCTCATAACATCGAAAAACGCTTCAAACGGGTTCGAATCCCGTTTCCCGCTCCACACCTGCGGTGCGTGATTTGCGCACCGCAGTTTTTTTGCTCAGACGAGCGGCGCCGATCCTTTCACCTTTCCATTGCCGAAAAGCTTTAAACCTGTTGATTAAAAGAGGTTTAAGGCTTTTTATTGTTGTACTTGGCTTATGTTGCTATGAAGGCCTATCGCTCATAGATCCACAATGGAAACGTGGTGTAAGCTTCGCACCAGTCTGTTTCACTTTTTCTGCTATTTTTTGTTTTCACGCGCTCAGCAGTTGAAAATTTCTGTAAACTATGCTGTAATAAGAATGACAACGGTTCGTGCCCAACGCACAAGCTTGTCCAGGCTCCCTTCGGGATTCAGAGCAACGGAAGGCGGCCTTTCCATCTATTTTCATCTAATTGATTCAGAAAGAAGGAGCTACCATTGAAAAGAGCGCTCATAGGCGGGTTCATCATCAGCGGAAAACCGGACTGCCAAGCCCAAAAGGCAGATTTGTTGATTGAGGACGGCAAAATCGCCGCCATCGGCAATATCGACCGCACCGGTGCAGAAATAATGGATTGCACCGGAAAATACATCATGCCGGGGCTTATTAACATGCACGCACATCTTTTCGGCACCGGAATGCCCAGCAAAGTGCTAGGGGGCGGCGGCTCGCAAAAAGCGGTGCTGAAATTTGTACATACCCAGCTCGGCCACAGACAGTTTTTTTTTCGCTGGATGCCATGGTTGCCTCCCACGTGCTCGCTGAGCTGGATTCCGGCGTCACAACGCTGCGCGCGGTGGGCGATTTCTGCGGCTCTGACCTGCGCATCCGCGACGCTGTGCGCGCTGGTCAGAAGATCGGGCCACGGATGTATTGCTCCGGCACAGCCATCACTGTGCCTGGCGGGCATGGCGACGCACGTGCTGAAACCGCCTCCGATCCGGCGGAGCTGCGGGCGCTGGTTGATGCGCACCATGCGGCGGGAGCCGATTTCATCAAAATCTGTGTCACTGGCGGCGTGATGGATGCGAAGAAAAAGGGCTCCCCAGGCGAGTTGAAGATGAATTTGGAGCAGACACGTGCCGTATGCGACCGTGCGCATGAGCTTGGCATGAAGGTTGCATCGCATACGGAAAGCCCGGACGGAATGCGCGTTGCCATTGAAGGCGGCGTGGATACGGTGGAGCACAGCGCTGGATTTGACGAAGCCCTGCAAAAAATCTTGCTAGAGCGGGATGGCGGCATTATCATGACCTTCTCGCCTGCCCTGCCGCTCGCCCGCCTCTCCCCTGAGGTGACGAAGCTCAATGAGCTCTGCGTTTACAACAGCGAGGTAGTGTTGGATGGAATGCGTGAAGGGGTACGCACCGCCATGGAGGCGGGGATTCACCTCGGCATGGGCACCGATGCTTCCTGCCCTTTCGTCACACAATACAATATGTGGCGCGAGGTTTGGTATTTTCAGAAGATGATGCATGTTTCTCCCAATTACGCGATCTACACTGCGACGCTTTCCAACGCGGAAATTCTAGGCATTGCGGATATCACCGGTTCGGTAGAAAGCGGCAAATATGCGGATCTGCTCATCCTCAGCGCCAATCCACTGGAGCAACTGGAAGCGATGCGCGAACCCTATGCTGTGCTAAAGGAAGGCAAAGTCCGTCAGCCCGATTGAAAAAAAATGCCTTTATCGATCAGGAGCTTGATCAGCTCGCCGCTGGTGTTATAAGGGGCGGGTTTCGTCTGAAAGAAAGGCAATCTAAAAGCACCGGTTGAAAATCAACCCGGTGCTTTGTTTCTATTATAAAGTGAGCCAATCCATAGAGCAACGCTTGTCACAATCATAAAAATCAAAGGGATATACGTCGCTTACAAGGTCAACCAGCTACCGGTTGTGTTTTTATTACGAAGCGCAGCGAATAGCAAAACAGGGCCTGCCTTCATTAAGGGATCACAGAGATACAACGCTTACCGGCTATTTTTTATGATGGCATAGGGGCAAACCGCATCCATATCAGCCCATTTTAGACATTTGTTTCCGTATCATTCCAGCCGGATTCTTTTTGATATGGATATACTAATAAAAACTCAATAAAGGCGGGTAATACAATGTGGCAATATTCAATACAGAGGCATCAAGATAACGATTATGACCTTATCATCACCATTCTGCCTGAAAATGTAGAATTCGGATCGGATTTATTTTCAGCAGAACGAAAAGAAAGTGTGCAACGATCCCTCCAATCCGTTCTATCACAAACAAAGAAATTCCAAATCAAAACTGTAAAAATTATTCTATCCGGAATTTTAATTGCTTCCATCCCATACAGTGTTTTTGCAGCCAATCTGGAGGAAATGCGATCAGAATTGACTGATACCATCCGGCTGGAAAGCCTGTTGAGCGCATCAAACAGTGTGCAGGCCGAGCTCCCATTTCATATGACATACCTTTACGGGGGCAGTATCGCGCAACAAATTAATTTGGTCAAAACGGTCGGCTCCTTTCAAACCGTTACTCCAGCCTATTTCGATATTGACGCAAACGGGAAATTGGCACTCGGCCCAATCAGCACAGAATTAATCCGTGCTATGCACAGTATGAACATTAAAGTGGTGCCCATGCTGAGCAATCATTGGGATCGCAGAGCAGGCCAGCTTGCTGCGGGATCCGGAGGGGTTGGCGCGGCAAATTGCAGATTACGTTGAACAATACCAGCTGGATGGCGTAAATGTGGATATTGAAAATGTTACCGAAACAGAAAAAGACGCTTATACGCGCCTTGTAGCTGCGCTTCGGCAAAGAATCCCCAGAGAAAAGGAGGTATCTGTAGCTGTGGCCGCTAATCCCAAGGGGTGGACAACCGGGTGGCACGGCTCTTACGATTATAAAAGCTTGGCAGAATACGCCGATTATTTGATGATTATGGCCTATGATGAAAGTTGGAATGGCAGCTCAGAGGGGCCTGTCGCTAGTTATAATTTTGTAGAGCGCTCCATTCAATATGCGCGGCGTTATGTCCCCGCTGAAAAGATCGTATTAGGAGTTCCATTTTATGGGAGAATTTGGAGCTCTGATGGTAATCTCAAAGGGCATGGAATCAGTTTGGATGTATTAAGCCGGATGCTTCCCGACTATAATGCGACCATCACTTATGATGAGACGTACCAGTCTCCAAAAGCAGAATTCACTGTAAAGCAGGGCGATAAAGAATATATTGTGAACGGTAAAGCGCTTGCGCCCGGTCGATACACCGTATGGTTTGAGGACGAGCGTTCCCTGCGCAGCAAAATTAAGCTAATCCATCAATATAATCTAAAGGGTCTGGGTTCATGGTCCCTATCACAAGCTTCCGAGCACATTCTACAGAACCTTACCTCCTGGCTAACCCATCCGGATGGGGACGCAGAGGATGAAATACTTCACTATGGCAGAGTTACCGCTTCATCCCTTCGGATTCGTCAGGAGCCCTCTCTGCAAAGTGAAACAATCGCCTTTTTCAGCCAAGGGGATGTCGTAAAAATTATTGGCATTCTGGATGGATGGTATCATGTAAGCCTTGGGGATGGCAAAACGGGATATGTCAGCTCAGAATATGTACGCATTGATGGGGCAGAGGATCAGCCTGAGTCGACTCGCACCGGCTATTCCACCGGCTCCAACGTCAATGTCCGCCAATCTGCATCTACCTCTGCCGCCGTTCTCGCCACGCTCAGCCGTGGGCAATCCTTTACCGTGATTGGCAGCGCACAAAACGGCTGGTATCAGGTGCAGCTTTCCAACGGTGTGAAGGGCTTTGTAAGCGCAAAATATGTAAAACTAAAATAACTCACGGCACAATCAGCAAATAATTTTAACCTATGCATCCTCCGTTAAATTCGCTTTTCACAGTAAAAGAAGAGCGGATGGTCCATCATTTTTAGAGTATATCAACCAAATGCGTTGATGGAGGCCGGCCCGGAAAAGCTGTTACCTCAGAAAATAGAAGCACAAGATCGTTTAATAAGGTTTGCAAAAGGGCAGATGCAAAATGAAAAACTTTTGCATCTGCCTTTCTGAATAGACATCAAAAACAACATCTTTGCCCGTTTAGGGGAAATCTCTTATTTCGTCCGCTTCGTT
>ENA-OQCX01000488-OQCX01000488.1-human-gut-metagenome-genome-assembly--contig:-NODE-488-length-20484-cov-3.263791_pt1 | contig 20484 bp, 27 predicted proteins | sample MGYA00242762_ERZ504587 | MGnify/ENA primary metagenome ERZ504587 (study PRJEB26092, sample SAMD00036337) | human gut metagenome | host: Homo sapiens | study: EMG produced TPA metagenomics assembly of... | reverse complement strand
AATAAGTCCAATCACAGCCACAGCTGCTCGGCATCATCAAAAAATCCGAGATAATACTTATCCTGAGATTCGTCCATTTTGCGCTGCGGCAAGGCACACATATCATCCCGAATGTTTTCCGCAGTTACAAATGGCGGACAATGTTCATAAAACTGTGTGTTTTTCTCACAAAGCCTTAAAATTAACGGAATATCGCGATCTGTCAGCATCCGCACATGATAGCTCTTAGAGAAGTTGATATAGTTCATACAGTTTCCTTATCCCCAGGCATAGAAGAGATATCCACCGGATGCCATCATTGGCAGCACCTCAAAAGCTTCCATCGGGCTGGCAGCTTCTTCAACATCCATCGAATCGGCGTTATTTTCCCCTCTGTTCTCCCTGCTGCCCGTTTTGTTGTATCCAAGCGTGCTTTTCGGGTGTGACCGTGCCCAGCGGGTTCTGCTCAATGGCGGCACGCACCTGAAATTCTTGCAGATGCGTATAAATTTGTGTTGTACCCACACTGCTGTGACCCAGCAGCTGCTTGAGGGTCAAAATATCCACATTGCCGGTCTGATACATCAGCGTTGCCGCAGTGTGACGCAGCTTATGGGTGGAAAAGCCCTTGAGCCCGACCGCTTTCATGGCACCGGTGACGAGCTGCTCCACCCTGCGGTTGGAAATGCGCTCCTTCCGGCGGCGCGTCACAAACACAGCCTTTTCCTTTGGATTCAGGCCCTCCATCGTGTTGCGTTTGGCCAGGTAGAGCTGCAGGGCTTCGACGCAGGCCTCATTCAGATAGACCATCCGTTCCTTGTGGCCCTTGCCAAAGAGCCTGATCTGCCGCTGTTCCAGGTCGATATCGCCCAGATCCATGCCCACCAACTCAGAAAGCCGCATTCCGCAGTTCAGGAACAGAACCACCATGCAGTAATCCCGCTCCGGAAAATCGCTCTGATATTGCGTGCTCTCCAGCAGATCCATGGACTGTTCCGCTGTCAGATATTTGGGCAGGACCTTATCCTGCTTGGGCGGCTTGATGGAGGCGGTCGGGTTCTCTGTCAGCTTATTGACTGATTGACCAGATAATCATAAAAGCCGTGCAGGCTGGCCAGCGCCGGGCAGTCGAGGATTTCTTGTTGCCGCATTCCCGGTTCAGGAAATAGAGATATTCATAGATGTCCTCTTTACTCACACTGCCCCAGAAGGCTGTGTCCAGCCCCTTGGGGTCAATATCCTTGATCTCCGTATCTGCCGGAACCAGCCCGCGGCGGCGTTTCATAAAACGAGAAAAACCGCGCAGATCGCAGTAGTAACTGAAGGCCGTGTTGGCGCTTTTGCCCGCGATCACCTCCAGGTACCGCACATATTCCACAATATCCGGCGAAGCATCATCAAACGGCGGATGCTTGCCCGGATTTTTTTCATCAAGATAGATCGACATAGTTTCTCCGTAAATTCGTTACAACCGGTCTGATTTCAATGCATGGATCGCATCCGAGATATAAGCCGCACCTATCAGCTTCATGCCCGGATAATCTGCCGGGTTCAGGTGGGCAAGGCTATGTTTTGGCACCACAGCCCGCTCAAAGCCGATGCGCTCGGCTTCCCGCAGGCGTTGTTCAAGGTTGGGCACACTGCGCACCTCACCGCCCAGACCCACTTCTCCAATGGCAATGAGCTTATCGCTCACGGGGCAGTCCAGCAGAGACGACACCATACACAGACAGACCGCCAGATCGCAGGCAGTATCCCGCAGGGCAATGCCGCCCACTATGTTGATATAGACATCCAGATTGCCAAAGAAATACCCTGCCCGCTTTTCCAGAACGGCAATGAGCAGATTCATGCGGTTATAATCATAGCCGCTGCAGGCACGGCGCGGTGCCGGGAAATTCGTTTTGGTGGCAAGGGCCTGGATCTCGCTCAGGATGGGGCGGCTACCCTCCATCGTACAGGCGACGCAGTTGCCGGAAACCCCCAGCGGACGGCCTTCCAAAAGCATCTGGGAAGGATTTTCGATCTCCTCCAGCCCCTGCCCTGTCATATCAAACATGCCCAGTTCATTGGTGGAGCCATAGCGGTTCTTGGCAGCCCGCAGAATACGATAAGGCAGCATTTTGTCGCCCTCAAAGTAGAGCACAGTATCCACGATGTGCTCCATGACCTTGGGGCCTGCAATGGCTCCATCTTTGTTGACATGGCCCACAATGAACATGGGAATCTCCTGCTTTTTGGCTACCGCCAGCAGACGGGCGGCGCTCTCCTTGACCTGACTGACCGTGCCGGCCGAGGAAGAAAGATCCATACAGCGCATCGTCTGGATAGAGTCGATGACTACAAGCTCCGGCTTTTCCTTTTCGATCAGGCCGCAGATCTCGTCCACATCGTTCTCCGCTGCAAGATAGATGTTCTCCTGCGGCACTTTCAACCGTGCAGCACGCAGTTTGACCTGACGGACAGATTCCTCACCCGTGATATACAGAACAGAATGCTGGTTGGAGATGGCACCGCAGAGCTGCAAAAGCATCGTAGATTTGCCAACACCCGGTTCGCCGCTGAGCAAAACCACGCCGCCCAGCACGATGCCGCCGCCCAGCACCCGGTCAAGCTCCGATATGCCGGTCAGGATGCGGCTTTTCTCTTCCGTAGTGCTGATATCGGCCAACCGCCGGGCTGTCAGCGAAGTAACACCCTCCTGCCGGGCAGGTGCTGCCGCTTTGCTGTTGGAAAGCCCCGCCTTGGGAGCTTCCGCAACAACATCCTCATTCATGGTATTCCAGCTTCCGCAGCTGGGGCAGCGGCCCATCCAGCGCGGGCTGGTTTCGCCGCAGTTGGAGCAGACGTAAACAGTTTTGAGCTTTGGTTCCTTCATGGTGCACTCCCTGCAAAAACGCCGCTGGAAAAGCGGCGCTCAATTTCATTGTTCTGTTTTAGTTTACCACATTCTGTTGTCTGCCGCAACTGCTCCCTTACTTTACCTCAACAACGGTGATATTTTGGGCTGTCACACTGCTCTTGCTTAACACAATGTCACGGATCTGCGCTACCTGTGCGGCCGTTAAGGCATCGCCCGAGGTCATAACAGTCAGATCGGCCCGACCTGACTGCAGAAAGCAGAGACAATCCGCAAACCCCTTGGCCTTGACCAGTGTCTCGATCTCGTTTTCCGCATTGAGATCCGCAAGGTTTCCGGTCAGCTGGCTGGTGTACTCCTTCTTTTCTTCCGTGGAGAGAGATGCGGATTTCAGCGCTTTCTGAATGCTGTCCATGGCTTCATCGTGGGCTTTGGTCCGCTTGAGCCGCGCTTCCTCAAAGAACTTGGAGCCGCTGTTGTTTGCAACGCTCACAAGCTGAGCTTCGCCATAATTCTTGTTGGCACTGGAAACCGCTTCGGCTTCGGTCATCAGTTCATCCGTAACGGGAACGGTCTCCTGACTGACGGCAGAAACGTTGACTGCATCCTCTTCCAGCGTCACGCCGGTGCGGGCATACTGCCAGTTCAGATAAACGGCAATGACCAGTGCCGCTGCCAGAGTAATGGCTGTTGCTTTACGGGTATTCCTCGAGATGGCTCTCATAGCTGTTTCCTCCTTATATAGCATGGTACGTTATCCTTTGCGCTGTTCTACACAAATTCGATTGGCCGAAAGATCCAGCAGTGCCCGGACAAGTTCTGTGATGCGGGCGGCGACCCGGACATCTCCCCCACCATCACAGATGACAGCCACACCACAGACGGCAGGCAGATAGGTCGTTTCTTCCAGAGCGGAGCCATCTTCCAGCAGAACATGGGTCTCCTGGTTCTGCATCTGGCCGGACTGCGTATCCACAGCATAGATCGTTTCTTCCCCACTTTCCAGTGTCACCATCACAACGGTCTTCCCTGCCCCATCGAGCTGTTCGATCAGCTCTTTCAGCTGCGTTTCCAATTGCTCCCGGTAGACAGTTTCTGAAACAGCAGCAGGACCGCCTGTACTTGCTGCGGGTTTTGCGGGGGCTGAGAATAATTCCGAGAATAAGATCAGCAGCATTGCCGCCGCGCCCAGAATGATCGCGAGCTGGGTGCGATTTTGCTTCTGGAGCAAACCGGCAAAGAAGCTCTGTTCCCTGCTCTTCATCCGGAAAGGTTCCCCTCCTTTGCTTCCTGTCCGTTGCTGCGGGCATCCAGTTCAGCCCGAATGGCATCTTCCAGCGTGCCCATGGATGCGGGCGAAAGATCCGGCACAGAAAAGGACTGAACTTCTGTCCGGAGCTGAGGGATGACCTGTAAAAGCACCACTAAAATATATAGTCCAGCCACGGCTTTTATGCACCGTCGGGCCCAGCTGTTTCCTGTGAGCCGGGCCACCAGCTCTGCGCAGATACAGGCAGTGCAAAAGACCACAGCTGCGCTTTTCAATGTCTGCATCAAACGCCTCCCAGCATAAAAAGAAGTGCGGTTCCTGTTACGGCCAGCCCGAAAAAGAGTGCGATACAGGCCATCATACACCGGACAGCGGAAGCAAAGCAGGTAAGCAGTGCCTGTCCACGGTTGTTTCCGGTCAGGCTGCACAGCGTCCCGCAGAGAACGATACATCCCAGATGTGCAAGCATCCCGAGATACAGTGGCAGAAACTCAGCCAATAAAATCAGGATAGCGGCCATTCCAAGGCCGCTTTTGAGCAATTGGATGCCTGCCAGAACAGCCTCGGAAGCATCGCTCAAACTCTGCCCCACAATGGGAATGGTGCCGGTGAGAAACTGTCCTGTGCGCAGCGCCGTTCGGTCGAGCTGTGCGGCAGAGATGCGCTGGAATCCCAGCAGTGCAGCCAGCAGCTTTCCAGTAAGGGAAAGTCCCTTTTGCAGCAGTGTCCCTGCCGCTTTGCACAGGTTCCCCAGGCAGCTCTGTTCCGTGATACAGCAAGCCATGCTCAATGCAAGGAAGCATTCCAGAATGGGCGGTACAAAGGCCGTCAGGGCCTGTGCCAGCAGACAAAGCAATGTCAGAAAAAATCCGCTTGCGGCGGCCCCGGCACTTGTCTCACCGCCCATGATCAGAACACCGGCATAGACCGGAAGAAAACCGGAGAGAAAGCGGTTCCAGCTTTCGATCTGCGCGCACAGCTGCCGGGCAATTTCAAGCAATGGTTCCCACAGGAGGATCCCGCACCCACCGGCGCAGACAAGATCACACCAGCTGTGATCACCTTCCTCCCCAAGAAACAGACTGACTATGGCAGACAGGAGCAGAAACAACAGCAGTGCGGCATAACCGCGGATGCTTTCCCGCAGTGTCTGGAACAGCGACGAAGTGCAAAAACTTTGCAGAACGCTCCACGGGTCTTCTGCTACCTGCAAAGCATCCACAGGGCTTTGGTCAAGATAAGGCTGCCAGAGCTCTGCTCCCGGCAGCTGTGTGTGCAAACCGGCACTCTCTGCCGCAAAAGCTGTCGGGGCGCACAGGCAGAGGCTTGTTCCCACCAGCAGAAAAGCCCACCACTTCCAGTTCTTCATCTTGCAATGCTCCCAATCGTCTGCAGGATCTCTTCCAGCAAGGGCCACGCCGCTGCCAGTACAAGACACCGACCTGCCAGCCCAACGCACCACCCTAAAGATTCTGTCCCGGCTTCCTCACATAGGTACGGTATAATCTGTCAGCAGAACGATAGCCGCACTCCGTACAAGGCAGGAAAAAGCCCCGCTGTCAGCTTGTCCAGCCAGGCGTGCTATGCCGGAAAGTACTGTCCGGATGCTTGTCCCTGCCCGCACCAACAGCACCAGCGCTGCCCCAAGGGAGAGCAGGAGTGCATAGGCGGGGGCCTGCTTTTCCAGAACTGCATAGAGCAGTGCCGCGAGCAGCGCAATGCCGAACACAGCCACGGCTGCACTCATAGTGCAAACAGCGACTTGATGGTAACGAACAGCACACTGATCTGTTTGACCAGGATGGACAGCACGACCACCAAACCTGCCAATGTCGTCATCATTGCCTGATCTTCCCGCCCGGAGCGGATCAGCAGTTGGTTCAGCACGGCAACAATGATGCCAATGGCCGCAATTTTGAAGATAAGGTCAATCTCCATCCGCGTCCTCTCCTTTGAGCTGATTCATCCCAGCAGAATGGCAGCTGCAAGCCCGGCGGCCAGGCCCAGCTTGTGCGAAAGCATCGACTGCGTTCGGGCCGCAGCTTCACCTTCCTGCAAGGCTGCCTGAAACTGTGCCTGATACAATTCAAGCCGTCTGCACTCCTGCTCCGCTTCCAACCGCCCCAGGCTGAAAAACATTCTGAGAAGCGGGTGCGTTCTTCTAGGGTCAGGGAGGGAAAGGCTCCAGCGTTTGTAACGAAACCGTTTCTGGTGGAAGCTGTCCATCCTGTATCAACTTCCGGCAGAGAAGATTCAGGTCACTGCGGCGGAAGCCGATTTCCTGATGCAGCGTTTCCAGAAGATCCAGCGTTTTGCGCAGGGCTTCCAGATGCGCCTGCGCCTGCTGATGAAAGCTGTCGCCTGCGCACCAGCCGCAGACGACAAAACAGCAGACACTCAACCAGCGCAGAGGCTCATAGAAACCGCACCTCCCCGATGCAGCCCGGTGCTTGTCTGCCGGTCAGCCAGACGAGCACCCGCACCGCGCTGCGCTCCATCAGATATTTTACCTGTGGGCGCATGGTCGCCTCTTCGGGTGTGGCAGCATGAAGGGTGGCGATAAAATCCACCCCGCTGAACAGGCCCTGCTCCAGCGCTGTGACCTCATCCAGACCTCCCAGCTCATCCAGCAGGATCACCTGTGGCGAAAGGGTGCGCAATGCCATCTGCACTGCTTGTCCCTTGGGGAGCCCGGCAAGAACATCCAGCGCCTCGCCGTGTGTATTCCCGGCAAAGAGCTCCCGCCGTTCATCAATGACCGAAAGGGTCTTCTGTTGCCGGACGAGCTCCCGGGCAATACTGCGCAGCAATGTGGTCTTGCCGCTGCCCGGCTCTCCAACAAGAAGCATCCCGATGAAATGCCCCCGCAATGCTGCGGTCAGTTCCTGTGGAAGCGGAACGGTCTTTTCCCGGGCAATGCGCAGGTTGACAGAGGTAAGCTCTTGCAGAACCGTGCCCTGTTCCGGATTTTGCAAAAAACGCCCGCCAAGCCCTGCCCGACAGCCATTTTCCAGTGTAACATAGCCCTGTGCGATCTCTGTCTGATGGGTATGGACTGAACCGCCGCAGAGGGTGAACAGGATCTCTTCCATCTGCAACGGGGTCAGCTGCATCGTTTGCAGTGCGTTCAGTTCAGGTGCCAGCTGTGTCGGTGTGCAGCTGCATCCTCGTACCGTAAACTGTGGAGCACAGCCAAGCCGGAGCCGCAGCTCATGTACAGTCTCTGCGTCTTCTGATGGGAGCTGCCCCAGCGGCCTTGCCAGCCATTGGGGCAAAGCCTGCACCACCTGATAATACTCGTCCATCTTCTGTTCTCCTTCCGTGTCCTTTGCCATCAATGTATGCACGGCCCGGAGGTTAGAACCCGCAGGACACAGAAAAGCCCGCACAGCATCCAAACTGTACGGGCTTTTTAGAACAGATTTTCTGATTATTGCTGGGACTTATCTTCTGCGATCATAGCAAGGAACTCTGCCTCGGTCAGCACAGGCACACCCAGTGCCTGTGCCTTGGTCAGCTTGGAACCTGCGGCGGCACCAGCCACCACATAAGCTGTTTTTTTGGAAACAGAACCGCTTGCTTTGCCGCCATTCTTTACGATAAGTGCCTCAGCTTCACTGCGGGAGAGTGTTTCCAGTGTTCCGGTCACGACCAGCGTTTTCCCGGTGAGCTTATCGCCCTTGGGCTCCCCCTTCCACTGCATGTTCACACCGGCATCGGCCAGACGGTGCACCAGATCGGTAGTGCCATCCTTGGCAAAGAATTCAGTCACGCTCTGGGCCATCACGCCGCCAAAGCCATCGATCTCGCCGATCTGCGCCTCGGTTGCTTCCCGGATGGCCTGCAGAGAGCCAAAATGCTCTGCCAGCAATGCGGCGGCTTTATCGCCGATGTTGCGGATTCCAAACGCAAACATCAGCTTATCCAGATTGTTCTGCTTGGAAGCTTCAATCGCCTGCAGCAGATTGTTTGCGCTCTTTTCCTTGAACTTTTCCAGTGTGAGCAGCTGCTCTATTGTCAAGTCATAGAGATCTGCCGCAGAGTGTACCAGCCCTTTATCCACCAGCTGCGTGCGACCATGGTGCCCAGACCGTCGATGTCCATGGCATCCCGGGATGCGAAGTGGATGATATTGCGGAGTGCCTGTGCAGGGCATTCCGGGTTGACACAGCGCAAAGCAGCTTCATCTTCCAGGTGCACTGCCGGGGCACCGCAGGAAGGGCAGAATTCCGGCATCTGGTAAGGCTGAGCATCCGGTTCGTGGCGGGTCACACCGATGACCTCCGGAATGATATCACCCGCCTTGCGCACCTGAATGGTATCTCCGATACACAGACCCAGTTGACGGATAAAATCTTCATTGTGAAGGGTGGCACGGGAAACCGTGGTACCTGCCAGAAACACCGGGTCAAAGCAGGCGGTGGGAGTCAGAACGCCGGTGCGTCCCACGCCGATTTCAATACTGCACAATGTAGTCTCTTTGACTTCGGGCGGATACTTGAACGCAATGGCCCAGCGCGGGAATTTGTTGGTGGAGCCCAGCAGTTCCCGCTGTGCAAAGTTGTTCACCTTGATCACGGCACCGTCCATATCAAAATCCAGTGCGGCACGGTTCTGGCCGATCTGCTCGATCTCTGCAATGGCATCCTCGATATCGTGCACGATATGATAACGCGGGGAGACCGGCAGGCCCAGACTCTTGAGGTAGTCGAGGCTTTCGGCATGGCTGGTCAGTTCCTTGCCCCGCACCTGCTGGACGTTGAATACGAAGATGGACAACCCCCGGCTGCCGGTAATTTTGGAATCCTTCTGACGCAGAGACCCTGCGGCAGCATTGCGCGGATTTTTGAACGGTGCCGCACCCTGTAATTCCTGTTCCGCACAGAGGTGCTGGAAGGCATCGTGCGGCATGTAGACCTCGCCGCGCACTTCCAGATATTCCGGGGCATTTTTCAAAGTCTTTGGAATGCGCTTGATCGCCTTGACATTGGCTGTCACATCTTCACCCACCACGCCGTCACCGCGGGTGGAAGCACGCACTAGCACACCGTTTTCATATTCCAGGCTGCAGGAAAGGCCGTCGATCTTGATCTCGACGACATATTCCGGCTCGATTCCGGCTTCCCGTACCCGGCGGTCAAAATCGCGCAGTTCATCGAAGGAAAACGCATCCAGAAGGCTTTCCATCTTCACAGCATGTGTCACCTTGCAAAGCGCCGCTGGGGGTGCCGCCCACTTTCTGGGTCGGGGAATTCGCAGTGACCAGCTGCGGGAATTCTGCCTCCAGTGTTTTCAGCTCCCGGGTCAAAGCGTCATATTCAAAATCCTCCAGCTCCGGGGCATCCTGATCATAGTATAAACGGTTGTTCCTTTCAATGATCACGCGCAGCTCTTCCGCGCGTTTGCGTGCCTGTTCCAGTTCCACGTTCGTTTACCCTCCTTTTCCCAATACCAATACGGTAATTATACCATATTTCAAAAGCAAAATACAGCCAAAAGTGCTTCCGGTGACCTGGGAGTGGACGTGCCGAATCCTGACAAGGCAGTCGCTTTATTTTGCCCAGGTGGGTTCCTCCGTGCCATCATAATCGAACAGGCCATCATTTTTCTCTTCCATGGCCTTGATCATGTGGTAGGTATACTCGTTATACGGCGTGGGAATCCCAAGCTCCTTTCCCATCCGCATCAGAGCACCCGAAAACATATCGATCTCTGTGTGCCGTCCGGCATCCAGATCCTGCAGAGTGGAATAACGGGCCGTGGCAGGAACAGCGCATCCGTGGCTGACGGCATCTGCAATGCGCAGATCAATGCCCCGTGCAGTTGCAATGGCTTCCAGTTCCCGGCGCAGGCCATCGCTGATGGCTTTCATGTGGACGCTGTCCCGGTAACAGCCTACACCGGCCCCAGAATCGCCTGCGGCAGATTGTTGCAGACGTTCAGCCGGAACTTGCTCCACATCTCTTCCAGAATATGCTCCGTGACCCGGAAGTTGACCCCGGAATCCGTGAACAGTTCCCGCACTGCCTGGACACGTTCACTCTCAAACGGTGCCGACAGCTCACCATAGATCACGCCCAGTGTTGCATCCGGGTCAAAATGGTAACCGTCTGCTTCCTTATGTGATGCAACTTTGATGAAGGAATACAGCAGATGCTCTGCACCTACCTGTGCGGCGATCAGTTCCTCGCTGTCCACACCGTTCATCAGACTCATCACAACGGTATTGCTGCCGACAGCGGTCTTGATGCTTTCCAGAGCTCCGGGCAGTGAGCCATATTTCAGTGCAACGACCAATAGGTCTACGCCCTGTGCTTCCTGCGGGGTCCAAACCTCCGGGCGGTAAACTGCTCCATTGATGGCGCAGCCGCTTTCCTTCAGCCGCCGGGCACGGTCGCCTTCTGCGATCACACCCAGACGGATATTATCCTTTTTAGAAAGCCCCCAGATGATGTAAGAGCCACCGCTCCAGCGCCCAAAATGGCAACAGATTGTATTTTCATGTTACGTTCCCCCTCTTTGATTTGTCCGATTCTATTGTAACACGAATTCGATTTGCTGGGAAGAGAAATGAAAATACGAAGCCGCTTTTGCACATAGGTTTTACAGCAATTAGATTGCGGCGGATGCTGATGTGCCGCGGGGCAGCGGATATGCTGGGCGCAACCTTCAAATTGACCGCAAACGGTGCCAAAGTGCTTTAAAGCGGGACACAAAAGCCCCGGAGAACGTTTCACGGTTCTCCGGGGCTGATTTCACGCGTTATAAAACGTAGATACGTCTGTTATTCTCAAATAGAAATGGTGTTGCACACATCAATGAGCACGGGGTCCAGCGTCTTGGTCATCTCAAGCGCCTCATCCACGGGGTAATCCACAAGGTGCTCACCCTTCATACCGACGATGCGGTTATACTTACCCTGCTCCAGCAGGCAGACAGCGTGATAGCCCATTGCGGAAGCGTTCACGCGGTCACGCAGAGTGGGAGAGCCACCGCGCTGGACATGGCCCAGAATGGTGGCGCGGGTATCGATGCCGGTACGGGCCTGGATCTCGTTGGCAATCTCCTGAGAGTGGCCGATGCCCTCGGCAACGATGACAATGAAGTGGCGCTTACCGGTACGCTGCGTCTCGGTGATCTTATCCAGAATGTCGTGCTGCATATCGAATTCCTTCTCGGGCAGCAGCACAGCCATGGCACCGGAGGCAATGGCAACGTTCAGAGCGATGTAACCCGCATTGCGGCCCATGACCTCGACCACGCTGCAGCGGTCATGGCTCTGGGTGGTATCGCGCAGCTTGTCGATCATTTCCAGGGCGGTGTTCATTGCAGTATCGTAGCCGATGGTGTAATCGGTGCAGGCGATATCATTATCGATGGTGCCGGGCAGACCGATCATCGGAATGCCGCGGTGTGCCAGCTCACGGGCGCCACGGTAGGAGCCGTCGCCGCCGATGACCACCAGTGCGTCAATGCCCAGCTCACGGCACTTTGCAGCGCCCTTGTCCTGACCCTCCTTGGTCTTGAACTCCAGGCAGCGGGCCGTATACAGGATGGTGCCACCGGCAGAGATGATATTGGAAACGCTGCGCAGGTTCATTTCAAAGCACTCGCCATCCAGCAGGCCATTGTAGCCGCGCTGAATGCCGATCATACGGAAGCCCTTGTGCAGGCCTGCACGGACAACGGCGCGAACTGCAGCATTCATACCCGGAGCGTCGCCGCCGCTGGTCAGCACACCAATCGTTTTGATTTGCTTTTCCATGGAAAGATTCCCTCCAATTGTTTCGTCATTTACCTATGGAGCACTTACCCTCTCTCTTTGGGCACCAGCTCCATCGCCTTGCTCAGATCATAACTTGCCTTTAGACATTATAACACAGTTCCCGCTTGAATCCAATACCTTTTTGGCACTTCGTTAAAAGTTTATTAAAATTCACAGGCGTACGTCTTGGTGTTGTTTTTGGCACACGTGCACCCGGTTTGAATCGTTCCTGTGCATGTCATTTTGTTGCAATATTCTTTTCACCCACGATGCGCTGCAGTTCCTCAAAGAAAAGCGGATGACCTGACGTATACAGCCTGCGGGGAGCCGCCAGCTTCTGTTTTGTGTCCTCCAGATAGAAGATCACCGGCATATCACCGTCAAAAATCTCCAGCAAATTGACCACCTTGGCGTACTCCGGGCTGGTGCGGGAGGGCAGCCGGACGTAGAGCCGCCGGGCTGCATCCCGCATCTGATTGGGGCGGTTGGCCTGCGGCCTGACGGGGTTATAGCCTTCAATGGGCGAAATGCTCTCGGCGACCAGACGGCAGGTTCATCCTCCCGGATAGACAGGCGGCCCTCAATGACCACGACCGCGTTATCGTGCAGCACGTCCCGGAATGTTTCCAGTGTACGCGGGAACACGATGACCTCCATGGTGCCGGTCAGATCCTCTACGCTGGTATAGGCCATCATGCTGTTGGTCTTGGTCGTCACCATTTTGCTTTTGACAATGGTGCAGACGATGCGGACATGGCTATTGTCAGCACATTGGCATCCTCGCCGGTCAGAGCTTTGATGGTGTGGGTAGCAAACTGAGCCGACTGCTCCCGGTAGGCATCCAGCGGATGACCAGAAAGGTACAGGCCGCTGACCTCTTTCTCCTGTTGGAGCAGCTCGGCGTGGGTATACTCAGGGCAGGGCTTGATCTCATAGCTGTCGGCGGCAGACGTATCGTCCGTGCCGCTCATCATCGAGAAGAGGTCGATCTGACCATCCAGATTCTTCCGGCTGTCACTCTCGATGCTCTTGAGCACGCCCTCAGTTGCTTCGACCAGACTGCGGCGGTTGGAGCCGAGATTATCAAAGGCACCGGCCTTGATGAGGCTTTCCACAGTGCGGCGGTTCAGCTCGGCGCCATGCATCCGTTTGCAGAAATCGTACAGGCTGGTATAAGGCTTTTCCTGCCGCTCCTCTACGGAGCGCTCGATCAGCCGGGTGCCGACATTTTTTACGGCGTTCAGGCCAAAACGGATCCGGCCACTGTCCTCTGCAGTAAAGCCGCTGCCCGAGATATTGATATCCGGCGGCAGGACCTTGATCCCCAGCCGGGCGCATTCGCCGGAATACTCGATGACCTTGCCGGTGTTGTCCAGCACACTGGTCAGCAGAGCAGCCATAAACTCGCTGGGGTAATGGCACTTAAGGTAGCTGTCTGGAACGCCACATAAGCATAACAGGCGGCATGACTCTTGTTGAAGGCGTAGGATGCAAAGCTGGACATCTCATCGTAAATTTCGTTTGCAACCTTTTCCGAGATGCCGTTTGCCACACAACCCGGGCACTCGTTGCCGGGGTCTGTGCAGCCGTGGACAAAATGTTCCCGCTCCGCCTCCATCACAGCGTGTTTCTTCTTGCTCATGGCACGGCGGACATTATCTGCCTGCCCGAACGAAAAGCCTGCCAGCTCCCGGAAGATCTGCATGACCTGTTCCTGATAGACGATGCAGCCATTGGTCACATCCAGAATGTGGGCCAGCTGCGGGGTCTTATAGCTGATTTTGTCCGGTTCATGGCGGTTGCGCAGGTAGGTCGGGATGGAATCCATCGGGCCGGGGCGGTACAGGCTGATCAGAGCGATGACATCTTCCAAATTCTGCGGCTGCAGGCCCACCAGCACCTGCTTCATACCCGAGGATTCAAGCTGGAACACGCCTTCGGTCTCACCCCGGGAGAGCATTTTGTAGGTCTCGGGATCGTCATAATCCAGCTTGGCGATGGAGAAACCCGGTTCTTTTTTCTGGATGGCCAGCTCCGCATCCCGGATGACCGTCAGGGTGCGCAGACCGAGGAAGTCCATCTTCAGCAGGCCCAGCTCCTCGATCTCCGTCATGTTGAACTGGGTCACGGGCAGGCCATCGTTGGTGGCAAGGGGCAGATAGTAATCCGTTGGTTCCGGGGTAATCACAACGCCTGCTGCATGGGTAGAAGCGTGGCGGGGCATTCCCTCCACCTTCATGGCGGTGTCGAGCAGTTCCGTCACCTTCGGGTCCGTTTCATACATCCGCCTGAGCTCCGGTGAGACCTCCAACGCATGTCTGATGGTCATTTTGAGCTCCGCCGGGACCTGCTTTGCCACTACATCCACTTCCTGATACGGCATTCCCATCACACGGCCCACATCGCGGATCGCATTGCGGGCAGCCATGGTGCCAAAGGTAACGATCTGAGCTACATGATCAGCGCCATACTTGCGGTTGACGTAGTCGATCACTTCCTGGCGGCGCTCGTAGCAGAAGTCCACGTCGAAATCGGGCATACTGACACGTTCCGGGTTCAGGAAGCGCTCAAAGATCAGGTTATAGCGGATGGGGTCAATGTCAGTGATGCCCACGCTGTATGCTGCGATACTGCCCGCACCGGAGCCACGGCCCGGGCCCACCGGGATCCCCTGGCTCTTGGCATAGTTGACGTAATCCCAGACGATGAGGTAATAGTTGGTATAGCCCATCGTCTTGATGACACTGATCTCGTAGTTCAGGCGGTCTTTGTTGGCCTGCGGCACATTGGAACCGTAGCGGCGCTCCAGACCCTCCCAGCAGAGCTTTTCAAAGAACGCCTGGTTGTCCATGCCGCCGGGGGCCTTATAATACGGAATTTTGGTGTTGCCAAACTCAAAATCAAAATTGCACTGGTCGGCAATGATCTGTGTGTTGGCACAGGCATCCGGCACCATGGCAAACAGATCGTACATCTCATCCGTTGTTTTAACGTAGAATTCGTCGGTCTGGAACTCCATACGGTCGGCATCCTGCATGGTTTTTCCGGTTTGGATGCAGAGCAGGATCGCCTGCATCTTGGCATCCTCCTTGCGCAGGTAGTGGGAATCGTTGGTGGCTGCCATGGGGATGCCGGTCTCCCGTGCCAGCTTGATGAGCTGGGGCAGCACAATGTTATCCTCTTCCAGCCCGTGATCCTGCAATTCAATGTAGTAATTGCCCTCACCAAAGAGGTCGCGATACCACAAGGCAGATGCCTTAGCGCGCTCGTAATCGCCGGACAGGATCGCCTGCGGGATCTCGCCCGCCAGGCAGGCAGACAGGCAGATGAGGCCTTCGTGGTATTGCTCCAGCAGCTGCTTATCCACACGCGGCTTGGAGTAGAAGCCCTCGATAAAGGCGGCAGAAACCAGCTTGGCAAGGTTTTATAGCCCGTCTCGTTTTTGCACAGCAGGATCAGATGATTGTTGCCATCGATCTTGTTTACCTTATCAAAGCGGGTGCGGGTGGCCACATAGACCTCACAGCCGATGATGGGCTTGATGCCCGCCTTTTTGGCCGCCTTGTAAAACTGCACACAGCCGTACATCACACCGTGGTCGGTGCAGGCAATGGCGGTCTGGCCGCACTCCTTCACCCGATCCATCAGCTGGTCAATGCGGCAGGCACCGTCCAGCAGGCTGTATTCTGTATGGATATGGAGGTGGACGAAGTCTCTTCCCTGCTTGTTGCCTTCACTGGGTCGATCATTTCGTTTCCTCCTTTTCCGCGTTTTCTTCCAATCGTCTGCGCAGATCCTCTGCCAGCGCTTCCAGCTTCTTCATCCGGTGCGAAAGCCCCGATTTGCTCACGGGCGGGTCAAAGCAGGCACACAGAGCTGTCAGGGACAAGTCCGGATTTTCCATTCGAATGGCCGCGGCCTGCTGCAAGACCTCGGGCAGTGTTTCCAGCGCACCCTGCTCCTGCAAAAAACGGATTGCACGGGTGGTCTGGGCATTGGCCCGGGCCGTTTTGCCCAGATTTGCGGTATCACAGTTGGTCTGACGGTTGATCTGGTTGCGCAGCTGCTTGACTGCCTTCTGGGCATTCATCCGGCTGAAGCTTCTGCCGCTCCCATAAACGCAAGGATGCGCTCCACGCTGGCGCTGCTTTTGACGTAAATCAGGTTTACGCCGTTGCGGCGGGTACGGTGGGGCGCAAATTCATGCTCAGCAAGCAGGGCCTCAAAATCCTTTGCAAGTTGGTGCGTCCGGTCAGGAATTCCAGATTATACTCCTTCTGTGGGTCCGTCACAGTGCCGCCGCACAGGAACGCCGTGCTGATATAGGCACTCACGCAGGTCTGGCACCGGATGAGCCCCGGGTCGATCTGCAAGCTCGTCTCGCTGCCCGTGGTGCCGAACAGCTCGTGCATCCGGCGCACCTGCTCCGGTTCCCGGATGCCGAACTCATACACCACACCGCTGGGGCGGGGCTTTTCCAGCACCGTACCCTGCACGCCGCAGCGGGCAAACAGCTGTTCGGCCACACGGGCGGTCAATTCCTGCTCGGTCTGCAGCACAAGGCCTCGTGCATCAAAATATTTGGCAAAGCAGGCGATGCCATAGGCTGCCGCCCGCACACAGCAATCCTTTTGCAGTTGCAAACTGCGCTGTGCGATCTCTTCCCGTGCCTGGGATGCAAAACTCATGTCACTCTCATTTCTGTTCTCACGGGCTCTGCCGGGTCAGCGCGCCGCATCACGGTGCTGAATGCCGGTCTGATAGCCCAGTTGTTTGCAATATTCCGCGATCTTCCGCGCAAAGGTGATCGAGCGGTGCTTGCCGCCCGTGCAGCCCACTGCAATGGTCAGCTGGCTTTTCCCCTCCTTGACATAGAGGGGCAGCGCATACTCCAGAAAGCTTTCGTACCGGCGCAGCAGTTCCTTTGCCTCCGGGTGACCCATGACAAAATCCACCACTTCCTCATCCAGCCCCGTTTTATGCTTGAGCTCCGGGATATAGAAAGGATTGGGCAGGCAGCGGACATCCAGCACCAGGTTCGCATCCTCTGGGATGCCGAACTTGAAGCCGAAGGACATCACGGTGAGCCGCATTGCTGCCTTTGCCCCGCCATCTGGCGCAAACAAATTACAAATGCGCTCCTTATTCTGGGCCGTGGAGAGAAACTCCGTGTTGATGGTGTAGTCTGCCCGTTCCCGGAAGGCTGCAGGATCTGTCGTTCCTTTGCCAGCGCCTCCCGGGTGGAGATTCCCTCGGCAATGCTGATGGGATGGCGGCGGCGGGTCTCGCTGTAACGGCGCATCAGCACATCATCCGGGGCATCGATGAATAAGATCTCATACTCGATGCCCTGCTCATCCAGCTGGTGCAGCGCCTGTTCGATCTGCTCGCTGGTGTGGCAGCCGCGCACATCCATGGAGAGCGCCACCCGCTTGAGCTGGTTATCGCCTGCCTTGGAGAACGCCGTGATGCTGGGCAGAAGCTCTGCCGGAACATTGTCGATACAAAAAAAGCCGATATCCTCCAGTGCGTTCATCGCAACCGATTTTCCCGCACCGGAAAGCCCGCTGACGATCAGAAGATCCATACCATTTTCCTCTTATGCCTTGACCACTCGAATTTCCTTTTCCAGGTCGTACCCGGTCTTTTCCTTTACGACTGCCCGCACCTCATCGCACAGGGCCAGCACATCAGCGCAGGTCGCGCCGCCAGATTCACCACAAACCCGCAGTGCTTCTCGCTGACGGCAGCACCGCCGTGGCGATAGCCCCGCAGGCCGCACTGGTCGATGAGGGCAGCCGCAAACGCTCCCACCGGCCGCTTGAAGGTGCTGCCGGCGCTGGGCTTATCCAGCGGCTGCTTATCGATGCGCTTCTGCATCAGCTCATCCATCCGGGCCTTGATGCTGCCGAATCTCCACGCTTCAGGTGGAACTTTGCGCTCAGGATGCAGCCGCCGTTTTCCTCAAAGATGCTGTGCCGGTAGGAGAGGTCGAGGTTTGCGGCATCTTCTGTCACGATCTCGCCTTCTCTGGTCAGATACGTCGCAGAGACCAGCACATCCTTCATCTCTCCGCCGTAGGCACCGGCATTCATATAAACTGCACCGCCCACTGTGCCGGGGATGCCATAAGCAAATTCCAGGCCGGTCAGGCTGCTGTCCAGCGCCGCCTTACACAGAGCAGAAAGCTTCAAGCCCGCGCCAGCGATGACTGCATCGTAGACCGCCCCCGGCTCTGCACCCGGATGGCTGACGTTTTCCAGAAAACCGATTCCCATTTTCAGAGCCGTGGTATCCACGACCACGCCCCGGTAGCCCGCATCCTCAAACAAGATGTTGCTGCCGTTGCCCAGCAGGTAATATTTCACACCGCACGCTTTGCACAGTGCAATCACACGGCAGAGCTGTTCCTCCGTCTCCGGCCGGGCAAAAACATCCGCCGGGCCGCCAATTTTAAAGGTGCAGTGGGCAGCAAGGGATTCGTTCTCGGCAAAGCGGATCTCCTCCGCCTGCAGCTGTTGTTTCAATCGTTCCATAAAACAGGATTCCTTTATCTGTAATCTTCATTCAACGGTGCCGTCCAGACCCAGACGGATCAGCAGCTCCTTGGCGGCATTATAGCCCATCCGCTTCTGGCGGTTGTTGATGGCAGCGGTTTCCAGCACAACGGCCAGGTTGCGTCCCGGGGAGACCGGGATGCTGGTGCTGGGGATGTTCACGCCCAAAATCTCGTAATATTCACTCTCCAGTCCGGTGCGCTGATAGTTCTTGGTGGGGTCCCATGCTTCCAGATGGACCACAAGGTCCAGGCTCTCGCTCTCCTTGACCGCACCCACGCCGAACACACGGGCCACATTGACGATGCCGATGCCGCGCAGCTCGATAAAATGGCGGATGTTCTCCGGAGCCGTGCCCATGATCTGGCGGTTGGAGACCTTGCGCAGCTCCACCGCGTCGTCCGCCACCAGACGGTGGCCGCGCTTGACCAGCTCAATGGCCAGCTCACTCTTGCCGATGCCGCTGTCGCCCAGGATCAGGATTCCTTCACCATACACCTCCACCAGCACGCCGTGGCGGGTGATGCGGGGTGCCAGCTCCAGATTCAGCACGCTGATCAGACTGCCCATCAGGGTGCAGGTCATCTCATTGGAGCGGAGCAGGGCACACCGTGCTTCTGAGCCAGTTCCAGCATCTCAGGAAATGGTTCCAGTTCCTCACTGCGGCAGACGATGACAGCCGGGGGCTGCTGGCTGAACAGCTGGTCCAGCCGCTCGTACCGCTTCTCGGCAGAAAGACCAGAAAGGAAGTTCATTTCGGCCAGACCCAGGATCTGCAGCCGGAGCTTGTCAAAGTAATCATAGTATCCGGCAAGGAACAGGCCCGGGCGGTTGACCTCCGCAATCTCGACATTGATCTCTTCCAGCCCTTTCGGGGTGTAGACCACATCCAGACTGACCTTTTCCGTCAGCTTCTTCAGCGAAACATTGAAATTCGCCATCGTTCTTCCTCCTGCACAAATGTTTCCTCTCCCTGCCCGGCAGCACACCGGGTGCGGGGCACGCTTTTTCTTTCCCTTATTATAAACGAGATGGTTTCGGATTACAATGATTCTGCCGGAAAATCTTCATTCCGGAGCCTGCATCCCGTTGCATCCTCCCTCATATCCATTTATAATAGAGATGGTGCCTCCCCGCACCGGGAAACAGTCATTCACTTTACACGCTTTTTACATTCTCTGGATTTCCGATTTTACATTCAAGCTCTATACTCATAAATAGGAGAACATTCCGTCAAATAAACGTGTCAAACAAAGCGAGGAACTTCAAATGACTGTTTTTAATGTATTTTCCCTGCTGGGCGGCCTGGCCTTGTTCCTGTTCGGTATGGACATCATGGGCAAGGCGCTGGAAAAGCAGGCCGGCGGCCAGCTGCAAAAGATCCTGAGCAAACTGACTGACAAACCCGCTCAAGGCTTTTTTCTGGGTCTGTGCGTCACTGCCGTGATCCAGAGCTCCAGCGCCACCACCGTTATGGTGGTCGGCTTTGTCAACAGCGGCATCATGGAGCTGCATCAGGCCATCGGCGTTATCATGGGCAGCAATGTGGGCACCACGGTCACCAGCTGGATCCTGAGCCTTTCCGGCCTGCAGGGCGACAGCTTCCTGATCAATATGCTCAAGCCCACCTCCTTCAGCCCGGTGCTGGCCTTTATCGGCATCCTTCTGTACATGGGCAAAAGCGAAAAGCGCAAGGGTGTTGGCACCATTCTGATCGGCTTTGCCGTGCTGATGACCGGTATGACCGCCATGTCCAATGCTGTGCTGCCCCTGCAGAATGAGGCATGGTTCACCAACCTGTTCATCCGCTTCTCCAATCCTCTGCTGGGCGTTCTGGTGGGTGCCGTTGTCACCGGTGTCATCCAGAGCTCCAGCGCCAGCGTTGGTATCCTGCAGGCACTGAGCGCCACCGGTGTTATCACCTATGCAGTGCCATCCCCATCATCATGGGCCAGAACATCGGCACTGTGTCACCGCGCTGATCTCCTCTGTGGGTGCCAACAAGAACTGCCCGCCGCCGCGCCACTGGTGCACCTGTACTTCAACATCATCG
>ENA-OQCX01000487-OQCX01000487.1-human-gut-metagenome-genome-assembly--contig:-NODE-487-length-20500-cov-4.051931_pt1 | contig 20500 bp, 29 predicted proteins | sample MGYA00242762_ERZ504587 | MGnify/ENA primary metagenome ERZ504587 (study PRJEB26092, sample SAMD00036337) | human gut metagenome | host: Homo sapiens | study: EMG produced TPA metagenomics assembly of... | reverse complement strand
GAAGTATTATATTACAACCGCGATCGCTATACATCCGGTAAACCGCATATCGGCAACACCTATGAGATCGTACTGGCAGACGCATCGCACGTTACAAGAGACAGGAAGGATACGATGTATTTTCCAGACAGGAACTGACGAGCATGGTCAGAAGATCGAGCTCAAAGCAGAAGAAGCAGGAATCACACCAAAGGAATTCGTAGACAATGTATCCGGTGAGATCAAGAGAATCTGGGATCTGATGAACACATCCTATGACAAATTCATCCGTACCACAGACGCTGACCACGAGAAACAGGTTCAGAAGATCTTCAAGAAAATGTATGCAAAAGGAGATATCTACAAGGGACATTACGAAGGAATGTACTGTACACCTTGCGAATCCTTCTTCACAGAATCACAGCTCGTAGACGGCAAATGCCCGGACTGCGGACGCCCATGCGTTCCGGCAAAAGAAGAAGCATACTTCTTCAAAATGAGTAAATATGCAGACCGTCTGATCGACTACATCAACACACATCCGGATTTCATTCAGCCGGAATCACGTAAAAACGAGATGATGAACAACTTCCTTCTTCCGGGACTCAGGATCTCTGCGTATCCAGAACATCCTTCAAATGGGGAATCCCGGTAGACTTCGATCCGAAGCACGTTGTTTATGTATGGCTGGATGCCCTGACAAACTATATCACAGGAATCGGTTATGACTGCGACGGCGAAAGCTCTGAACAGTTCAACAAACTGTGGCCGGCAGACCTTCATCTGATCGGTAAAGACATCATCCGTTTCCATACTATTTACTGGCCGATCTTCCTGATGTCACTTGACCTGCCGCTTCCGAAACAGGTATTCGGACATCCGTGGCTGCTCCAGGGCGATGGCAAGATGAGTAAATCCAAAGGAAACGTAATCTATGCAGATGAACTCGTAGATTTCTTCGGCGTAGATGCTGTCCGTTATTTCGTACTTCACGAAATGCCATTCGAGAACGATGGTGTCATCACATGGGAACTGATGGTAGAGAGACTGAACTCCGAGCTTGCAAATACTCTCGGAAACCTTGTAAACCGTACCATCTCCATGTCCAACAAATACTTCGGCGGCGTAGTAGAAAACAAAGGTGTTGCTGAACCGGTTGACGAAGACCTCAAAGCATTTGCACTGGCTGTTCCGGGCAAGGTTGCTGAGAAGATGGACAAACTGCGTGTTGCAGATGCAATGACAGAGGTATTCACTCTGTTCAAACGTCTGAACAAATACATCGACGAGACTATGCCATGGGCTCTTGCAAAAGATGAAGCAAAGAAAGATCGTCTTGCAACCGTTCTCTACAACCTGGTTGAAGGAATCACCATGGGAGCAACTCTTCTGGAATCCTTCATGCCGGAGACAACAGAGCGCATCCTTGCGCAGTTAAATGCAGAAAAACGTACTCTTGAAGACTTGAAGACATTCGGACTCTATCCGTCAGGAAACAAAGTAACCGAAAAACCGGAGATCCTGTTTGCACGTCTTGACCTCAAAGAAGTACTTGCAAAAGTAGAAGAACTTCATCCGAAGAAAGAAGAGCCGGTTGAGGAGAAAAAAGAAGAAAATGTGATCGACATCGAAGCAAAACCAGAGATCACATTTGACGATTTTGGAAAACTTCAGTTCCAGGTTGGTGAGATCATCGCCTGCGAAGAAGTAAAGAAATCCCGTAAACTTCTCTGCTCTCAGGTTAAGATCGGAAGCCAGGTACGCCAGATCGTATCCGGAATCAAATCTCACTACAGCGCAGAAGAAATGGTAGGAAAGAAAGTTATGGTCGTTACCAACCTGAAACCTGCCAAACTTGCAGGAATCTTAAGCGAAGGTATGATCCTCTGTGCAGAAGATGCAGACGGAAACCTGTCCCTGATGGTACCGGAGAAAGAAATGCCGGCAGGAGCAGAAATCTGCTAAAGACTGTTAAGCTATAAAAAATTTATTCAGGAAGTTCAGGACAGAGGGCAGAAATTCTGCCGAAACTGTTTATGATGAACTTCCTGAATTTATATTTAAAAGGAGACAGGACTTTTTATGGAAAAGGGTTTTACACATTTTGACCAGAATGGAAATGCGGTGATGGTTGACGTTTCCGGGAAACAGGTCACATACAGGACTGCCCTGGCGACAGGATATATTTCCGTGGGACCGGAGATCATGGAAGCAGTAACAGCAGGAAATGTCAAAAAAGGAGATGTCCTCGGCGTAGCAGAGTTGCAGGGATCATGGGAGTCAAAAAAACTTCCGAGCTGATTCCAATGTGTCATCCGCTGCCGATACAGAAATGTTCCATTGATTACGAACTGGATCAGCAAAAAAATCGGATCCACGTTTTCTGTACTGTAAAGACAGAGGGCAAAACCGGCGTGGAAATGGAAGCACTGACAGGTGTCCAGGTGACACTTCTGACCATTTATGACATGTGCAAGGCAATCGACAAGCACATGGTCATGTCAGAGATCCATCTGATCGAAAAAACAGGCGGAAAAAGCGGAGATTTCCGTTTTGAGAACAGATAAAAGAAAATGGAGGAAATATGAAACGAGTAGCGATCATCACATCAAGTGATACAGGATATCGTGGCGAAAGAGAAGACTTAAGCGGACCTGCGATCAAAGAAATCGTAGAACGCGAGGGATATGAAGTTGTATCCATGGACATCCTTCCGGATGATCAGGTTATGCTTGCCGGCAAAATGCAGGAAATTGCAGACAAAGAGATGGCAGAACTGATCCTGACAACAGGCGGAACAGGATTTTCAGAGAGGGATGTTACACCGGAGGCAACCGAAGAAGTTATTGAGCGCAGAGTACCGGGAATCCCGGAGGCAATGCGTGCATACAGCATGACGATCACAAAAAGAGCAATGCTGAGCCGTGCAACTGCCGGAATCCGAGGAAAGACACTGATCATCAATCTTCCGGGAAGTCCGAAAGCGGTTAAGGAAAGTCTGGAATACATCATCGATGCACTGGGACATGGAATCGAGATCCTGACAGGAGAAGCAGGAAACTGTGCACGCAAATAAAAAGGGGTAAATAGAAACAGGAGGTTTTTTATTATGGGTAGAGTAATCGCAGTATGTATCAGCAAGGAAAAAGGAACACAGAAGTATCGTATACCGGAAGGTGAATTCATAGAAGAATGGGGAATCAAGGATGACGCACATGCGGGCAAATGGCACCGTCAGGTCAGTCTTCTTTCCTATGACAAGATCCAGGAATTCCGCGCGAAAGGTGCCGAGATCGAAGATGGAGCTTTTGGAGAAAACCTGGTAGTCGAAGGCTTTGACTTTGCCAAACTTCCGGTGGGAACGAAATTTCGATGCAACGATGTAGTTCTTGAGATGACGCAGATCGGCAAGAAATGCCATCACGGCTGCGCGATCTTCCAGAAGATGGGCGACTGCATCATGCCGAGAGAGGGCGTTTTTACGAGAGTTCTTCATGGAGGCGTGATCCATGAAGGAGATGAATTGGTGATAATCGAGGAGAATGAATAATTGGAAACACATATGATTTTTGAAACACATGCTCATTATGATGACGAAGCTTTTGAGGCAGACAGGGAGGAACTTCTGGATTCCATGCAGGAAAACGGAATTGACAGAATCGTCAATGCCTGTGCTTCGCTTGAAAGTCTGAAGGACACAGAAGCTCTTATGGAAAAATATCCGTTTGTTTATGGTGCATTTGGAATCCATCCGGATGATGCGGATAAGATGACAGAGGAGACTCTTGAGGAGATCCGGAAGCTTTGTAAACTGCCGAAAGCAGTAGCGGTCGGTGAGATCGGGCTGGATTATTACTGGCACAAGGAAGAACATGAGCATGAGATTCAGAAAAAGATGTTCCGTGCACAGATGGAGATCGCAAGGGAGGCACAGATGCCGTTTATGATCCACAGCAGGGAAGCTGCGAAGGACACTCTGGACATAGTGAAGGATTGCATGAAGGTGGAATGTACGGCGGTATCATTCATTGTTTTTCTTATGCGAAGGAGATGGCGCGGGAGTATCTGGATATGGGACTTTATCTGGGAATTGGCGGTGTGGTCACGTTTAAGAATGCGAAGAAACTTAAGGAAGTTGTGGAGTATGCACCGCTTGATCAGATCGTTTTGGAAACGGACAGTCCGTATCTGAGCCCGGAACCGAATCGCGGAAAGCGGAATGATTCCAGGAATCTGGTGTATGTGGCGAGAGAGATCGCACGGATCAAAGGTGTGACAGAAGATGAGGTTATTGCGGTGACGGAAGGGAATGCGGAGAGGCTGTTGTTGCGATAAGGTCTAATGCCGTACTATAGTTGACTGAGTTATCCAACTATAGTACGGCATTTACGTTATCGCATGTTGGAGGTGAGAAAAAACAAAGAATATGGGACGGAGGAGCTGCGCTGTCCTGTCTTTGGATAAATAAGTCTTTAGTAGTCTTCGTCGTAGTAGCTGTCGTCGTATGAATCATCGTAGGAATCATCATAGGACGAGTCATCGTATGATGAATCCTCAGAATCCTCGGAGGAGTCCCCGGAACTGTCGCTGCCGTCGGAATTTCCCTGCTGTGCAAGGTATTCGTCGGCGCTGGTGGACCAGATGTCGTCTACGATGTCTCCGTCTGAGTTGATCATGTTGAGTTCATAATCGAAGGATACATCGAGAAGGTCTGTTCTGGTGGATGGTTCTACATTCATGGACATGATCTCTTTAAATTTGGCCTGGAGGTTTGCCAGGGTGAATTCGTCTCCGATGATGTCTTTCACACCGTGCTGAGAAGCGAGTTCTTCGGTGTAGTCTTCGAGCATATATGGATTAAACACGCCTTCATCTTTGTTATAATGCATGACCATTGGTTTGACAGTCGGATCGAGGATATCGATCGTTGTTTCACCGTTCTTGACAGTTTTCTGGATGGTGAAGCTTGCCATTCCTTCCAGAAGCCGGTAAGGGTCTGCTGAGTGGAAACGAAGTTTCCAAGGGAGTAGAAGATCAGCATATTGTGTCCCTGATCGTCAGACATCCGTCCATAAGGCTGCAGGATATGTGGATGACCGCCGACTACGACATCAACACCCTGCTGCATCAGGAAGGTGGCCCATTCTTTCTCATATTCCGTAGGCATCGGTTCTTCTTCCTTGCCCCAGTGAGCGACAAAGATCAGCACGTCGCTGGAGGCCTTGGCTTTCTGGATCATGGTGGAGACTTTATTCTTGTCGAAGAGATCAATCATGTATTCATTTCCTTCGCCGACCCCGCCGTTGTTGGTTCCGTATGTATAATCCAGAAAAGAAATCGTAATCCCGTTTACTTCCAGTGTCTTGACTGTATCAGCATCTTCCTGTGTCGGGTGGATTCCAAGGACAGGAACATCCGGATATTTGCTGCTCCAGAAATTAAAGGTTTCCTGAAGAAAATCAATTCCATAATCATCGATATGGTTTGTTGCGGATTCTACGACATCGAATCCTGCATTCATCAGTGCATCACCGACTTCCGTAGGAGTTGCAAAAGACGGGTAAGAGCTGACAGCATCATGTTCTGTAGTAAAAACAGTCTCCTGGTCGACCATTGCCACATCAGCAGCCTGGATCTCATCACGTACTTTGTCATAAATCTGATCATAATTCCAGGTTCCGGAATCATTTTCGCCGGATTCGATCAGACTTCCGTGATAAAGATTGTCGCCGACAGCGATCACACTTGCTGTGGAAACTTCCGGTTCTTCAGCAGCTTTCTTTGCCGCTTCTGCTTCCTTCTGGGCGACTTTGGCAGCTTCTTCTTTGGGTTTCTCGATAAGGTTGTAGTCAAGCTGACGTAACCCTGCAACGAGAAGCAGCAGTAAAATAACGGAGCAGATCAGACCAATACGGGAATTCATCTGTTCCCTGAGATTCAGTGGTATATTCTTATTTTTTTTCATAAATTTATTTCCTTTCATTTCCCCATTATAGCAAATTAAACTCAGCAAAAAAAGATGTTGTTAAAAAAATTGCTTTGTGTTTCAAATTACTTTACGCTATAATAAAGAAACAGACAGGGAAGGGGTATGCTGATGAATTCATACGAAACTGTAAATGATGTTCTGGTAAAACTGTTCAACGAGATCATGGATGTGGAAGAGCGTGCGCTGCTCACCTCAGAATATAAGGATATTTCCGTAAACGACATGCATGTGATCGAAGCGATCGGAATCCGGGAACCGAAGAATATGTCCACGGTGGCACGTGCGGTATCTGTGACGGTGGGAACTTTGACGATCGCGATCAATCACCTGGTCAAGAAGGGATATGTAGAGCGCAGCCGAAGCGAGGAGGACCGCAGGGTTGTACTGGTATCTCTTTCTGAAAAGGGGGAGAAAGCATATTTCCATCATCGGATGTTCCACGAGAAGATGGTCATGGAAGTGCTTGATGGCATGGACAAAGAAGAGACAGAGGTGCTGACAAGGGCATTGACGAAACTCCAGAAGTTTTTCCGGACTTATGGAAATGACAAATAAAAGAAATACAGAAAGCAGACATATCATCAGAACGATGGACATGCCTGCTTTTTTTATGCACAGCGAGGAGGTAGCATTATGAAGAACTGTCGGCAGCAGGCTGCATATATTTTGCAAGAACAGGAAACTGCACCGGGCCGATCTCCAGGACCTGGCGGTGGAATTCTCTGAGGTCAAAAGAATCTCCAAGTTTTTTCTGCTGAGAGGTCTTAAGGTCGAGAAAATTCAGATAGCCGAGATAGTATTTGAGATAGTTTCCGGGAGTTTCCACGATATACTGGTAAATCTCTGCGATTACTTTTTCATCCTGGATACCGAAAGCATTCAGGAACTTTGCGGCGGCAGCCTGATTCCAGCCCTGATAGTGGATACCGGTATCAAGCAGAGAATAAATACAGAGGTTGATACTGCGGTTTTTCCACATCAGGGTGGTGATATCAGCAGCAGCCTTGTCGGAGAGAAGGGAAGCGGCATACTGATATCCGTAGGATTCGACATAAGTCGCCCAGCCTTCAACATAGCCGCCCGAGGTGATCAGATATCGGATGTCGTCCGGCTGTGTCTTTCCGAAAAAAACAGTCTGGTACAGATGCCCCGGAAATCCTTCGTGGGATAGCGTTGTAAAAAGCTCCAGATTGGACCGGCTACCTGCACGGTTGATGTAGATCACATTCGGCCTGCCCGTATCCAGTGGCGGTGTGAGATAAAATGCAGGACTCAGAAAATCCTCCATGGATTCGTGAACATAGCGGATCTCATAATCGGTGGTATCGAGAGCAGGAAAATCCTTCTGCATCTGCTGGTTCAGATACTGAAGGGCAGACGCCGGTTCAAAATCTTTTATTTCTGCACCATTCGTGAGTTTTCGAAGGAGTGATGGCTGCTCTTTGAGCATCTGCTGGACCGTGTGCATATCTCCTGCAAGCTGAGAAGTAAGTCGCTGCTGGATCTTTTCGACGGAGAGATAAGAACCAGTCTGAGACTGCAGAAGATAACGGTAATATTCCTTCCCTCCTTTGAAATGACTGAGCCCACGGCTGGAAGTTCCGGTATTTTTTAATTCATTCAGCCCTGTCATCAGTTCCTGATAAGCAGGAATCACACTGGTGAGCAGGATCTCTTTGTGGCGTTCATTCAGCTTTGCCTGTTCTTTTTCAGAAAAACGGCCGTAATCTTTGAGTTTCCGGGCAAAAACATCCAGCATATAGTTGTTCTGTGGATCTTTGATAAAGGTACTGCACTGTTCCAGAATGCGGTTTAAAGTTGCATTGCTCATGAAATATCCTGCATCAGATCTGCGGCGTTCATAGGCGAGAATACTCTGAAAATATGGCTTTACCGAGGTGAGAAGGTTCAGATAGTCCGCAATATCCTGATCGTCATAAAAGGCATATTCTGCCAGCAGAACAGGAAGCTGTGCCTGGATGCCAAGACTTGCTTAACGGTTCGTCGAGAAGCGTATAATCTCTGGCAGAAAGCTGTGTCTGATAGTAAAGGAGCAGCATATCCCGCGTGATCTGATTTTGACGGGTCAGACCGGAAGGAGTGAAATCTTTCAGCTTCCGGAGATACTGCTCATATTTCTGATATGTAGCACTGGTGTCATCGGAGATCGTTCCGAGGGTGGGAGAAGGTCTGGAAATATGTTTTTTTTCGGGATAAGCAAGGGAATAATGGAGTGTCAGCATGCTTCCGGATATTTCTTCCTGAAAGATTTTTCGGGTGAGGGAGCGGAAAGCTTTGTCCTTAGATATTACACTTCCGGACAGCCATCCCATAAAAAGCCCGATAACCAGTGTGAGAGACAAAAGAAGTGCGATAACGATCGGAGAACGGGGTCTGCGAAGAGAAGGTTTCATAGATTCCTCTCAAAAGAAAGGTTTTTACTATCTTATTGGAAAAAACGGGATTGTATGCTAAACTTGGTTTCAGGAGTTAAGAAAGCGAGGTTGATCTAATGGAAGAAATATATGATCTGGCGATTCTGGGTGCAGGACCAGCAGGAATCTGCGCAGCGATCTATGCGACAAGAGGCAAGCTGAATACTCTGTGGCTTGAGAAGAAATTTGTGCAGGGCGGACAGATCGTGGATACTTATGAGGTGGACAACTATCCAGGACTTCCGGGAATCACAGGTCTGGATCTCGGAGAAACCATGGTAAATCACGCGGAGAAACTGGGAATCAAGCCAAAGAGAGAGCCGGTACTTTCCATCGAAGAGGAAAACGGGCTTAAAGTGATCCGCACAAAGAAGAACAGATATATGGCGAAAGCGGTGATCCTTGCATGTGGTGCGGCACACCGCCAGCTTGGGATTCCGGGGGAAGAAGAACTCAGTGGAATGGGCGTGTCCTACTGCGCGACCTGTGATGGAGCTTTTTTCCAGGATGGAACAGTTGCTGTAGTCGGAGGAGGAAATGTGGCAGTAGAGGATGCGATCCTTCTTTCCAGAACATGTAAGAAGTTTATCTTGTTCACAGAAGGGATGAACTTCGCGCCGACAAGGTGCTTCAGGACAAGCTGTTTAAGTGTGCAAATGTGGAAATGGTCTGGGATAGCGTACCGACGGTTATCGAGGGAACTGACAAGTAGAAGATATCAAAGTCCACAATGTCAAAACAGATGAGGGAAAAACGATCGCAGTTGATGGAGTTTTTATCGCTGTTGGAATTCTTCCGAATACAGAGAAATTCAAAGGGCTGGTTGATCTGGATGAGAGCGGTTATATCATCGCAGGAGAGGACGGTGTGACAAGTACACCGGGAATCTTTGCAGCAGGTGATATCCGTACCAAAAATCTTCGCCAGGTTGTGACAGCAGTGGCTGACGGGGCAAATGCAGTCGCCTCCGTGCAACGCTACCTGATAGAAAAATAAGCAGAAAATATGTAAAAAAGGCAGTTCTAGTGGATGGCTGGAGCTGCTTTTTTATTGCATGTCAAGACGTAAAATTTGCCTCGCTGCTACGGTAAATTGACAGGTGCGGGCGATTGTGATACCATAGGGCAGTATTTTGGCAAAAAATGTCAGTTTTTTATAAAGGAGAATTTGATGAAAAAAAGAATAACAGTGATGTTATTATGTGCATGCATGAGCGTTTCTGCATATACCGGTGTTCAGGCAGCGGACTTGAGTTCAGGAAGCTCAGACAGCGATGTTCAGATTGAAATGGAAGAAGTTGATGACAGTGAAGATGAGGCAGATTTCACAGATGCCGAGGACGGACTGTTCAGCGACGGAAGTGATGATACTCAGACTGGCGATATCAGCGCGATCGCAAACCAGATCGTAGCGCAGGCGCAGAGCCAGGCACAGGATTACCAGGAAAAGAAACAGGCATCCCGGAAAGTGATCGATGCCCGTGAAGTAGAGCGCAGAGCGCAGGAGATCAAGGAAGAGACCACAAGGATCCGCGAGGAAGCCCAGGAGGCAGCCAGAAAAAAAGCAGAGGAAGAAGCTCGCAAGGCAGAGCAGGCGCGTGTGGAACACAGAGAAAATATTGCACAGTTCGCCGTTCAGTTTGTAGGAAATCCATACGTCTACGGTGGTACAAGTCTGACAAACGGTGCTGACTGCTCCGGATTTGTAATGTCAGTCTTTAAAGAGTTTGGATATGACCTTCCACGAGTGGCAGCAGCTCAGTATGAAGCATCCCAGAAAAAAGATATCAGCCAGATGGAGACAGGCGACCTGGTATTCTACGGAGCAGGTGGGATCAACCACGTTGCTCTCTATATCGGCGATGGTAAAGTTGTCCACGCGCTGAACTCCAATAAAGGAATCGTGATCACAGATTACAATTACGATACACCGGTTGGAGTCGGAACCTACGTGAAATAAAATATACGAAAAACTATCAAAGATAAGGCCCCGGAACGCAAGATTCTGCGGGCTTTTTTGGTATAAAAAAAGCTGAGCCAGGGGAAAATATCTGCATGTATATTTTTATAACAAAAAACTGTGTGACAGTAATTTTGTCGAAGAAAATCGGACAAAATCGACCATCTGGCAAATTGCACAAAACTTGTCGGAAAATGTGGATAATGTCGATTTAGGTGCAAAAGTTATCCACATTTCAGAATGGTTGATTTTACTGGAAAATTGAGTTATACACAAAGTTATCCACATTATCCACAAAAATTGGATGTGGAATACCAGATTTACATAAAATGAAAAGAAACAAATGTTTTGGTCAATAATAATGAAAATAAAAAAATGACGAAAAAGATAATAAATCCTATTGACATTTTCATAGTGCAAATATTAAAAAGTTTTTCAGCCAAAAGGATTATTTTAAGGTTTCAAACAATAATTATCTGATAATTTTGCAAATAAATACAGCCCACCCGCATATTTGCGGTGTGGGCTGTATCCTATCTCCCGGAGGAGTTCTGTTTCATTCGTTTGATAACCTTCAACCTCGTAAATTCTTCACGTTCCTTTTCCTCAAGTGCATTCTGGATATCCTTAGTAAGTGCCTCATACTTAGGAATCGTGATGTTCTTGAGTGCATTGGCACGTTTCTGTGTCTTCTTGATATTGGCAGCCAGACGGATCGCGGCGTTTTCGATGCCGGATAACTGGATGGAAAGCTCTTTTACCTTTTCAAAAGCGGCCTTGGCTTCATCCAGTGACATTCTGGTGCTGTAATAAGCGTAGGTTGGTGTATTTGTCGTCTGCTTGTCATATTCCACAAGCGGGATCTCTGTACCCATAACGCTTCTGGTCTTGATGCGGATGGAGTTTTCCACAGGAACTGTGTACGAAACCTGTTCGACGAAGGCAATACCGAGTTCCATGTTGGCTTTCTGGAGTGCTGCATAGGCGGCACGGAAAGTTTCATCGATCTGGGACTGGATGTCCTTTGCCTGGTCGATCAGCTCCATCATTTCACGGATCAGAATGTTACGCTTCTTGTCCATCAGCTCAAATCCCTGGCGGGAGAGAGCGAGAGAGTTTTTTGCAAGGATGAGGTTTCCCTTGGTGGGGAAGGTATTAGGATCCATAAAATGTCACCTCCCCTCAGCGAACAGTTTCTTTGTAATACTTGTTCAGGATCTTGGTGTCGATACGGTCAAGTTCGTCCTTCGGAAGCAGTCCGAGAAGTTCCCAGCCTTTGTCCAGGGTTTCGGTGATGCTTCGGTTTTCGGTTTCAGACTGACCGACAAACTCTGCCTCAAAAGCTTTTCCAAATACCAGATAACGCTTATCCAGAGGAGAAAGCTCATCTTCACCGATAACAGAGGCAAGTGCTCTGGCATCTCCAACCTTTGCGTAGCAGGAGAAAAGCTGGTTTGCAACGTCCTGATGATCCTCTCTTGTAAAGCCCTCACCGATACCGTCCTTCATCAGACGGGAGAGGGAAGGAAGTACATTGATCGGCGGATAGATTGCCTGACCGTGAAGCTGGCGGTCCAGAACGATCTGTCCCTCGGTGATATACCGGTAAGGTCAGGAATAGGATGAGTGATATCGTCGTTCGGCATGGTCAGGATCGGGATCTGTGTGACAGAACCTTTGCCGCCCTGCACGATACCTGCACGCTCATAAAGAGTAGCAAGTTCACTGTAAAGATAGCCCGGATAACCTTTACGGGAAGGAATCTCACCCTTGGAGGAAGAAACCTCACGCATTGCCTCGCAGAAAGAAGTGATATCTGTCAGGATAACAAGGATGTGCATGCCTTTTTCAAAAGCAAGATATTCTGCGGCGGTCAGTGCGATCTTCGGAGTCAGAAGTCGTTCTACGACCGGATCATTGGCAAGGTTCAGAAACATAACTACGTGGTCAGATGCGCCGCTCTCTTCGAAAGTACGGCGGAAAAATTCAGCGACATCGTATTTAACACCCATTGCAGCAAACACGATTGCAAAGTCCTCATCGGAGTCATCACCCAGAGAAGCCTGCTGTACGATCTGTGCGGCAAGCTTGTCATGCGGGAGACCGTTTCCGGAAAAGATCGGAAGTTTCTGTCCACGGATCAGGGTGGTCAAACCATCGATCGCGGAGATTCCGGTGTTGATATAGTTTCGCGGATATTCACGTTTTACAGGGTTCAGAGGAAGTCCGTTGATATTAAGCTTACCTCCGGAGTGATCTCGCCCAGACCGTCGATCGGCTGTCCGATACCATTGAAGGTACGTCCGAGGATCTCCTCGGAAAGACCGATCTCCATCGGATGCCCTGTAAGGCGTGTGTGTGTATTGCTCAAGGACATGTTGTCTGTTCCCTCAAAAACCTGGATAACAGCTTTGTCCTCATAGATTTCTACGATACGACCGATCTTCTGTGTTCCGTCATCCATGTGAAATTCTACGATCTCTTCATAGGATGCGTTTTTTACCCCTTCCAGAACTACCAGAGGCCGTTTATCTCGCTTAATCCCAGATATTCGATTGCCATAAATAAGTCCCTCCTGTCAGCCGTTTTTCTCTAATACTTTGTTGTAGAATGTGTCGATGTCCTGTCTGTATTGTTCAAATTTGTCCAGCTCATTGTTCGGAACATCGTATTTGATCGAAATGATACGTTCAAAAATATTGTCCTCTTTTAATACGGAAACAGGCATACCTCTGTTGATGAGTGCCTTGGATTTCTCATACAGATAAAGGATTGTTTCCATCATCTGGAACTGTTTTTCCATTGGAACGCAGGTATCTTCCTGATGGAAAGCGTTCTGCTGGAGGAATCCCAGACGGATGACTCTTGCAATCTCAAGTGTCAGTTTCTGGTCATCCGGGAGGACGTCACTACCGATCAGTTTGACGATCTCCATAAGAGAACTTTCCTGGTTGAGAATCGCCATGAGCTGGTTGCGTCTGCGACAAATTTCGGGGAAACGTGAGTCCTGTACCACGGAGTCAGGTCTTCCAGATATTCACTGTAACTGGTCAGCCAGTGGATTGCCGGGAAATGTCTCGCGTAGGCAAGAGATTTGTCAAGTCCCCAGAAACAGCGGACGAAACGTTTGGTGTTCTGTGTGACCGGTTCGGAGAAATCACCGCCCTGTGGAGAAACAGCACCGATAATAGAAACAGAACCTTCTGTTCCGTTGAGATTCTGCATCATGCCGGCTCTCTCATAAAAGGCGGAAAGCTTGGAAGCAAGATAAGCAGGGAAACCTTCCTCAGCAGGCATTTCTTCCAGACGGCCGGATAACTCTCGAAGAGCTTCTGCCAACGGGAAGTGGAGTCTGCCATGATGCTACATCATAACCCATGTCGCGGTAATATTCAGCCAGGGTGACACCAGTGTAGATAGATGCTTCACGGGCTGCTACAGGCATGTTGGAAGTGTTGGCAATCAGAGTGGTACGGTCCATCATCAGGTTTCCGGATTTCGGGTCGATCAGTTTGCTGAAGTCTTCGAGAACCTGTGTCATTTCGTTTCCACGCTCTCCGCATCCGATGTAGATGATGATATCCGCATCGGACCATTTGGCGATCTGATGCTGTGTCATGGTCTTTCCTGTACCGAAACCGCCCGGAACAGCAGCAGTGCCGCCCTTTGCGATCGGGAACAGGGTGTCAAGGATTCGCTGACCGGTAATAAGTGGAACGCTTGCCGGGTAGCGGAGCTGTGTCGGCCTTGGGATACGGATCGGCCATTTCTGGGCGAGTGCCAGATCTCTGGTTGTTCCATCGTCCAGCTGGACAGTTACGATTGGTTCCAGGATCGTGTAATCGCCATCCGGAACAGCTTTGATAACAGTTCCACCCGGGACATCCGGAGGAACCATGGATTTGTGAAGGATAGAAGCAGTTTCCTGTGTTTCTGCAATGATCGAGCCAGGCTGGACGATATCGCCCTCCTTTACGGTCATATGGACGGACCATTTCTTCTGGGTGTCGAGAGAGTCTACGCTGACACCACGGGAGATATATTTGCCGGAAGATTTTGCAATCTCTTCCAGTGGACGCTGGATACCGTCAAAAATATTGTGGATGATACCAGGTCCGAGAAGAACAGAGATGGCATCGCCGGTGCCGGTAACAGTCTCGCCCGGACGGAGACCGGTGGTCTCCTCAAAAACCTGAACGGTGGTCATGCCCTTTTTGAGTCCGATGACTTCGCCTACCAGGTTGTCTTTGCCGACATAGACCATCTCGGAGATCTTGAAGCCGGGATCGCCTTTCAGATAGATGACGGGACCGTTGACACCGTAAATAATACCTGTTTTATTCATGATTCAGTCCTCCGTCAAATTTGAATTCTTTGCGCATTGCGGCCAGATTTGTGGCAAAGGAGTTATCGATCAGGATGTTTTTGCCCGGAATCTCCGCGCGGATCCCTCCGAGAAAATCTTCGGAAGAAACGAGGAGTGTACAGCCTGTCTTTGCACTGAGTGCATCTGCAAGTTCTTTGTCCCCGGCAGAAAGATAGATCTGGATCTCGTCATCTTCTGCGAAATCTTTTGCTTCTTTGATGCGGCGGCAGAGATAATCGCTGTATTCCGGGGTGGAAGTAAACCTGAGGGCTTTGTCTCTGACTTCAGCAAAAAGTGATTCTTTGAGTTCATTCTGTCTGAGAGACCAGTCTCTCTTGAGAGTGATCTGTTCAGCAGAAAGCGCCTTGTTTACTTCTCTTCGTACATGTTCGGCCTCAGCTTTGACTTCAGCTTCGGCAGTCTGTGTTCTGGATTGTTTATGTTCCTCCAGGACCTGCTCAAGATATGCCTTGTGGTCCTGGATGGCTTTGGCGGCATCTTCACGGGCCTCATCCAGGGAGACCTCATAAAAGTGCTGCAACTTTTCATCTATTGTCATTACATTTCACCTGCCTATAGTTTCAATCCGATTGCTTCATTTACATATGAAGTGATAAAGTCCGGCTTGCGGCCGGTGCCGTGTCTGTCAGGGATTTCGATGATCAGCGGCGTTTTGTGATGGAGCCGGACTTCATCGATGATCTCAGGAAATTCTCGGCCGAATTTCTCGGTAAGGAGAATGATCCCAATTTCTTTGTCAGAAACTGCATATTCCAGAGATTCCTTCAGTTCACTTCGTTCATGGACAACAACGCCCTCCACACCTGCCAGACGCATTCCGGTGTAGGTATCGACGTTATCGCTGATAAGATACATTTTCATAGAAACCGCCTCTTAGATCAGAGTTTACCAAGGATCATAAAGGAAATGATCAGTCCGTAAAGTGCGATACCTTCTGCCATAGCTACGAAGATAATGGATTTACCAAACAGGGAACCATCTTCGCTCAGGGCACCGAGAGCTGCGCTTGCAGAGCTTGCAACGGCGATACCGGAACCAAGACCGGAGATACCTGTAACGAGAGCTGCACCAAGGTAGCCAAGACCTGTAGCGAGTCCGTCAGCAGAAGAGGAAGCAGCCTGTACGCTTGCTGTTCCTGCGAAACTTACGATGGTTGCTACGAGAAGCACGCCGAAGAAAAGGAAGCAGTTGGCGATCAGAGATTTTTTGTAGCGTTTTTTGCTCTTTTCTCCGAGGAAAAAGCAGCCAAAAGGTACGATAATGCTGAGTGTCAGTGCGATTGCGGTTACGATTTGAATGATCATGTTCATGGTGATATCCTCCTGATATAAAATAAAATCTGTTATTTTACTGAGCTGTTTTGCTGTTTTTTTTCATAAAAGGCTGGAACTCGCGTCCGTTTCCTGCATAGAAACGACTGAAGATCTCATAATATTCCAGACGTAAAACCTGAATACCAACGATCAGTCCCTCCATGGCACATACGAAGATGTTGCCGAGGATAACGACGATCCAATTGGGACTTCCTCCCTCTGTGCTCCGGCGAGCATCAGGACAACCTCCATCATGGCGGCGTGGCTGACGGCAAAAGCACCGATACGCAGGAAGGAAAGTGTGTTGGAAAGGTAACTCAGCAGAACTTCAAATAATTCAAAGAAGCTCTGGACAAAGAACATACCTTTCTGTTCCGGAAAGATCTGTGATTTTTTCTCTACCAGGTTGGTGAGAGGCTCTTTGAGGAACATCAGGATCAGCGGAACTGCAAACATTACAGTCAGGACTGCGGCTGCCGGAAGTTTTTTGCCGGAGATGAACAGTCCGACGGTCAGTACGATAGATCCATAAAATACAAGTCCGGCTACGGCATTGCTGTCGAACCAGGTTCTCTCGACATCTTTGTTCCGTATGGAATTGATGATGTTAAATACCATACAGATCAGAATGATAAACATTCCGAAGCCGATCGCGATCACGAATACGGCATTCAGACGTCCTACAAGCGGCACATCCATCATGGCATTCATAGGTTTGAGCACCGTGCCTTGAGGACATCTTCGAATCCAAAGAAGCTTCCGTACATAAAACCGAAGAAAACGGAGAAAACACCGGCACAGCCGATGATGCCTGCGAGATCCATCTTTTTGGTTTTGTAGAGGAACAGTCCGCCGAGGAACAGGACCAGTCCCTGTCCGACATCTCCGAACATGGCTCCGAAGATAAAGGAGTAAGTGATCGCCACAAACCAGGTCGGGTCCATTTCGTTGTAAGCCGGAAGACCGTACATCTTGACATACATTTCAAATGGTTTAAAAAGTTTCGGGTTTCGAAGCTTGGTCGGCGGTTTTTTCTTCGCCGGTGCCTGCTGATCTTCCATGAGACAGAAGATCTTGTCATCATCCTGGATGTCCTTCTGGAATGCGAGGGCATCTTTTTCGGTCATCCAGCCGCAGAGGATGTAGAATGTGTTCGCTTCACCCTGTGTGCAGGCTGCAAGTTTACGGATATCGAAATTTCTTGAGCAGGCTTCCAGGGCTGCCTTGGCAGAAACAATCTTGTCGGCGTAGCTTGTGAGGAAATGCTGATATTCTGCCTTGTTTGCATCTAATCCTGCGTGGATATCGCGGTGGCGTTTGTCGAGTTTCTCGAAAGCCTGTCTGGCGGTACCCTGGTATTCATCCGGAACGAAGATACGTTCAAAATGCATGGAAGAATAAACAGCATGTACCTTATGAGCTTCGTGTTCAGGGACAAAATAAACGCCGTAGACGTACTGGTCATCTTCTCCGCATTTGATGAATAAGGTGTCCAGATTGTCATAAATGTATTTCTCAAATTTCTGCAGATATTGTTTCTCGATACGTCCGAACCGATAATGGATATATTTGAAGTTCAGGATTGTTGAGATATCGTAATCCAGATCTTTGAAAGGCCGGATGATCTTGAGTGATTCTACCATTCCGGCATGTTCTTCCTGAAGTTTCTGTTTCTGCTCCTCCAGGATATTGGCATGTTTCTGGATCCTGTCGACAGTGGCGAGAGCAGTTTCAACATCCATCTGTTCGGAAGTGGCTCTCTCGGATTCATCGAGCTGTTCGTAGAAACTGTCAATGATCGTTAATGCTTCCCGATAGGGTTGATCTCCAGAAAAGGCGACAGGTTGGCGACATCCGTGAGCTCTGCGAGAGCACTTTCCAGATGGATCTCGTACCTGGAAAGGTAGGTCTTGGTCAGTCTGTCAATATCCGCCTTTGGCCCGGTGATGCTTAAAAATTTCATTTTTTCAATCAAAGTAAAATACCTCCGGGATTTTAATTGTTACGAATATACCGTATTGCTTCTTCCGCCGGGATACCATAACGGACACACTCGATGGCAATGGTCAGGCGGTTTACTTCGTGTTCTTTGTGATACAGGTAGGAGTACAGGACTGCCACAGAATAAGGATCCTTGCGTGCTTCTTTTTCCAGAGTGGTGCGAAGCATGTAGTTATAGAATTCTTCGATATTCTGGGCGGAAATATGACTGTATTTCCTGCGTAGTAGGTCTTGCGGAAAATAGACTGGGTCTCTTCATAGGATGCGGCTTCCACAAGAGAAGAGATTTCTTCTTTTTTGAGTTTGTAATTCATTGGGATCAGCAGCGCGTAAATGTCAGCCGATGCCATATTGAAATAACGCTTGGAGCGGAAGATAAACTGAAGGTTCAGCATATCGAATTTCTCTCCATAAGCTTTGGTGATCTCTGCGAGATCATTTCCGGAAAAAAGTTTCTTACGCACATGCCAGATCAGGGAAAAATAATAAAGGTCGAGAGCCATTCCATAATCAAACAGAAGTGCATTTTCGCGATTCTGGATTCTGGAGAGCGGACCATAGAATTCATTTCCCTTCAGAGCATTGATAAATTCCTCCATATTGGTGCAGGCGACCAGTCGGTCAATATCCAGCCGGGAATGTCTGCGAAAAAACTCCCGATAAGGAGAAACATCGACGGGATCCGTGTCGCGGTGATCAAACAGGTTGGTCATGATCTCCTTGAGAACACGGATCTCGTAGCGCCTGGAATAAAGATCCAGGAATTTACGCTGTTCCGGGTTCGCAAACTGATATATTTTTGAAAAATTGTGAAAGATCGAGGTTTTCAGTGATTTTTCAAGCAGTCCTCTGTGGCTCGTCGTCTCATCCAGAGAAGCCCAGAGTTTGGAATATTCCGGTGTTTTTTTGAGGTAGGCTGCTACCTGTGGGACACTGGAAAGTTCCAGGATTTCACGGATCTGTTCTTCGCGGGTCAGCTTGCTCTGCATGGCACGGATCTTGGTGGAGATTCCGCTGTAAGAAAGGAGATTTCCCATATTGCGTCACTCCTTTCAGCATTCAAGGAGCCTGTGGAATAAATCTTCCGAGAGCTGCTGGTGGTTTTGTCTGTAATAAGCATCCAGATCGTTAAGAGTCTTCTCTGTTTTTTGTCGGAGAAGTGTAAGTTCCTGGTCTTTCTGCTCTTCAAGACTGTTGCGAAGTTCCTGTATTTTTTTGTTGGTTTCCTGCTCCAGAGCTGCATCGAAATCCCTGCATTGCTGTTCCATTTCTGAGGAAAGAGCTGCTTTCGTCCGGTCCGCATCTTCCATGATACGTCGGGCAGTCGTTTCTATTTCAGATAACTTGTTAAGTATCTGCTCCATTTTTTACCCTCCTTTGACCTGGTTTTATTGGAACTTGACCATATAATACACCTTTTACGTGTGGATTTCTAGTATATATTGCATAAAAAGTGGTCGAATTCTTTATATTAAATATACAAAATACAAAAGAAACAATAATTACGAATAATACTTGTTCCAAATATAAAAAACATGTATGATAGAAAGAAACAGGATAGAAAAATGGAGAATATTATAGATTATGAGATTAAGAAATATACCAGGCGCGAAGGACGCCATTACAGGAAGTAACTATGTAGTGCAGGAACCGGCATCACATAAGGGCAAATGGACTCAGGTGTTCCCGAAAGACCAGCCGCTTCATATCGAAGTTGGTATGGGAAAAGGCCGCTTTCTTATGGATATGGCGAAGCTTCATCCGGAGATCAATTATGTAGGGATCGAGATGTATGACAGTGTGCTTCTCCGTGCACTCCAGAAGAGAGAGAGACTGGAGGAAGAAGGAGAGAAGCTTACAAATCTGATGTTCATGTGCATCGATGCAAGACTGCTCCCGGAGATCTTTGAGAAGGGTGAAGTGCAGAAGATTTATCTGAATTTCTCCGATCCGTGGCCGAAGGCACGCCATGCGAAGCGCAGACTGACGTCCCGTGAATTCCTTGCGCGTTATGAGCAGATCCTGGCAGATGACGGAGTGGTGGAATTTAAGACAGATAATAAGGGATTATTTGAGTTTTCTCTGGAGGAAGTCGAGGCGGCAGGATGGAAGCTCCTGGCACATACCTTTGACCTTCATAATCAGGCAGAGATGATGGAAGGTAATGTGATGACGGAGTATGAGGAGAAGTTTTCTTCTATGGGAAATCCTATTTGCAAATTGATCGCGAAGCAGGGCGCACATACGAAATAGAAAGAGCATATTATATAGGAAGAATCTTGCAGCGTGGCTGATGCCGGCTGCGGGGTACAACTTCCGGAGGATATGCCATGCCAGCCAGAAAAGGAAACAACCGCGTTCAGAACAAAGCTCGCCCAGTTTACCTACGACCACAGGCCAATTGAATGATCGCATGTCAAAAATCAGGAAAAACGCC
>ENA-OQCX01000486-OQCX01000486.1-human-gut-metagenome-genome-assembly--contig:-NODE-486-length-20507-cov-1.956771_pt1 | contig 20507 bp, 30 predicted proteins | sample MGYA00242762_ERZ504587 | MGnify/ENA primary metagenome ERZ504587 (study PRJEB26092, sample SAMD00036337) | human gut metagenome | host: Homo sapiens | study: EMG produced TPA metagenomics assembly of... | reverse complement strand
CTGAACAAGAAGCCTTATCTATTGTTTCCTTCAAGGACTGAGAGGCCGCTTCCCCAGTTAATAAATTAAATCCCAATTAAATTTAAATAACGGGTCGCACAGTGCGCCAGACACGCAGCCCCGATCGGACACACATCCTCATTAAACTGTACCTTTGGGTTATGTGCAGAATACTTCCCGCGATCATCCATATATCCGGCAGACAGATACATGAAAGCGGATGGTACCTGTTCTGCAATATTTGCAAAATCTTCAGAAGCACTTGCGGATATGCCTGGGTAAGGGGTTAGTTTCGGAATATCCAGTTCCTTCATGAAGCCGACGATCTGTTCGGTAAATTCCGGATTGCAGATCAGAGGCGGTACTTCCGAGATCATAGTGATTTTGGCTGTTCCTCCGAAAGTTTCGGCTGTCCGGATTGCCGTTTCTTTCATTCTTCGTACCAGAAGTTCTCTGGAATCTTTATCGTTCGTTCGAATAGTTCCTTCGAGAACGGCAGTATCAGGAATGATATTGGCGGCGGTTCCGGCCTGGAATTTACCGACGGTCATAAGACAGGCTTTGGAAGGATCTGCCTCACGGGCGATTACAGACTGCAGTGCAAAATATACATGGGCTGCAATATTGATCGGATCAACGGAATTCTGAGGATAGGCACCATGTGCTCCCTTTCCTTTGATTTCGATATGAAAACCGTCAACGGAGTACATCATAGTTCCTGTACTGTTATACATGTAGATTCCAACCGGCATCTGCCCTGGAGATACATGATAGGCCAGTGCCGCATCTACTTCGGATTCTCCAGGATACCATGTTCTATCATATTTTTACTGCCTTCGAATGTTTCTTCCGCAGGCTGGAACATAAATTTGACTGTGCCTTTTAACTCGGCCTCATTTTCTTTTAGCATTTTTGCAGCGGTCAGTAACATGGCAGCGTGAAAATCATGTCCGCAGGCATGTGCTTCTTTTCCGGTCGGGCAGGCAAATGGAAGGCCGCTTTCTTCCGGCATTGGGAGGGCATCCATGTCCGCACGTAATAATATACTTACCGCCATTTCCGACAGTAGCAGTCACACCTTCTCCGCACCTCGAAGGCACCAATCCATATTCGGTTAATTTGTCCATTACATATACGCAGGCCATTGGCATATGAAGACCGGCCTCTGCATTCATATGAAAGTAACGTCTGTTTTTTATTGTTTCATCGTTGAGTTCAAGAGCTCTCTTATAATAATCCATTTATTGATCCCTTTCTTTCTATAATTCAATATCCAATTTTGATGATAAAAGGTATTATACCAACCAGATCATATATTATCAAACTTCTGATAAATATTTTTGAAAATATTGATTTTGCATGGATGTTTAGTAGAATAAATTCAGTAATATTAGGAGGAATAAATATGTCAGAAATTACGGTGATCGCATTGGACGCTATGGGCGGGGACAATGCACCGGGTGAGATGGTAAAAGGGGCAGTCGATGCCCTTGGACGTGAACAGGACATAAAAGTATATCTGCTTGGCAAAGAAGATATGGTGAATGCTGAATTACAGAAGTACACTTATGACAAGAACAGACTGGAAGTTGTGAATACAACCGAAGTTATAGAAACTGCTGAGCCGCCGGTGAATGCGATCAGAAGAAAGAAAGACTCTTCCATCGTAGTCGGAATGAAGATGGTAAAGGAAGGAAAGGCTGATGCATTTGTATCTGCCGGAAGTTCCGGAGCAATTCTGGTGGGCGGACAGGTAATCGTTGGAAGAATCAAAGGTGTAGAGAGACCACCTCTTGCGTCTCTGATCCCGACAGAGAAGGGGGTAGCACTTTTGATTGACTGCGGTGCAAATGTAGATGCCAGAGCATCACACCTGGTTCAGTTTGCCAAGATGGGTTCTATTTACATGGAGCATGTGATTGGTATTAAGAGTCCAAAAGTCGGAATTGTAAATATCGGAGCAGAAGAAGAAAAGGGTAATGCATTGGTAAAAGAAACATTCCCTCTATTAAAAGAAGAAAAAGAACTGAATTTTATCGGCAGTGTGGAAGCAAGAGAGATTCCGCATGGGCAGGCAGATGTCATTGTGACAGAAGCATTTTCGGGCAATGTAATCCTTAAGTTATATGAAGCGTCGGTGCGGTATTGATCAGTAAGGTGAAAGAAGGACTGATGTCCACCCTCAGAAGTAAGATTGGTGCATTGCTTATCAAGCCGGCGTTGAAATCAACTTTAAAATCGTTTGATGCAAGTGAGTATGGCGGAGCGCCGCTGCTTGGATTAAATGGTCTGGTTGTAAAGACGCATGGAAGCTCGAAAGCAAAAGAAGTCAGCAATACATTAATCCAATGTGTAACATTTAAGAAGCAGAAGATCAATGAAAAGATCAGGGAAAGTATTCAATCGGAGCAAAAATCCGCTGAATAATATATTACTAACTATGATAAGAAAAGGAGATTTGATATGGAACTTGAAAAATTAAAAGAAATCATCGCTGATGTATTAAATGTAGAAGTGAATGATATTACAGAGGACACAACATTTGTAGATGATCTGGGAGCAGACTCCTTGATATCTTCCAGATTATTATGGGAATAGAAGAAACATTTGACATTGAGATCGATAATGATGACGCTGAGCAGATCTCTACAGTTGGAGATGCTGTTGAGCAGATCAAGAATGCAACAAACAATAACTAGGCAGATATAAAAAGAACGAAAGGGCCCTGCCAGGGGCTTTTTTCGTTCTTTAGGATGGAGTTTACGATGAGCAAAGACCTTAAAGAATTAGAAGGAAAGATTGGTTACAAATTTGATGACTTTACCCTGTTTACAAAGGCGATGATTCATAGTTCTTACGCCAATGAAAAACATCTTCCGAAGTATGAATGTAATGAACGGCTGGAATTTCTGGGGGATGCAGTTCTTGAACTGGTATCCAGTGAATTTCTGTTTCACAATAATCCAAAGCTTCCGGAAGGGGAACTTACGAAGACGAGGGCAAGTATGGTATGTGAACCGGCGCTGGCATTCTGTGCAAGAGATCTGGATCTTGGTGAATACCTTCTGCTTGGTAAAGGAGAAGACGCTACCGGGGGACGAAAGAGAGAATCTGTAACATCGGATGCAATGGAGGCTCTGATCGGAGCAATTTATCTTGATGGTGGTTTTGCTAATGCAAAAGAGTTTATACATCGATTTATTTTGAAAGATTTGGAGAACAAGAAACTCTTTTTTGATAGCAAGACTATCCTGCAGGAAATCGTGCAGGCGAATTTTAAAGAAGTAATCTCGTATCATCTGATTGGTGAAGAGGGACCGGATCATAATAAGACTTTCCGTGTTGCGGTACATATCGGAGAAGAAGAATACGGAGTCGGAGAAGGCCGGACGAAGAAAGCAGCAGAGCAGGAGGCTGCATATATCAGCATTTTGAAACTGCATGAAAAGAATATAAAGTAGGTGTGGAATGTATTTAAAAAGCATAGAAGTGCAGGGATTTAAATCATTTGCCAATAAAATTAAATTCGAATTCCATAATGGAATCACCGGCATTGTCGGTCCGAACGGAAGTGGAAAAAGTAACGTAGCAGATGCGGTCAGATGGGTGCTTGGGGAACAGCGTGTGAAGCAGTTAAGAGGCGGCAACATGCAGGATGTTATTTTTTCCGGTACTGAGAACAGAAAGCCGCTTAGTTATGCATCGGTGGCGATCACTCTGGACAATTCAGACCATAAGCTTCCGGTTGATTACGAAGAAGTTACGGTAGCAAGAAAGCTATACCGTTCCGGAGAAAGCGAATATCTGATCAATGGAAGAGCATGCAGATTAAAAAGATGTAAATGAACTTTTCTATGATACAGGTATCGGAAAAGAAGGGTATTCGATTATCGGACAGGGACAGATTGATAAGATCTTAAGTGGTAAGCCGGATGAGAGGCGGGAACTTTTGATGAGGCGGCAGGAATTGTTAAATTCAAACGAAGAAAAAGTATGTCAGTCAAAAAGCTGGAAGACGAACGCCAGAATCTGGTCCGTGTCAATGATATTCTGTCTGAACTGGAAAAACAGGTCGGACCGTTAGAACGTCAGTCTGAAAAGGCGCGGGAATATCTGAAACGCAAAGAAGAATTAAAAACATACGATATCAATATGTTTCTTTTGGAAATGGAACGTATCCGGGATCAGATCCGGAATCTGGATGAAAAACTGCGTATTACAAAAGGAGAACTAGAAGAAGCAACCAGAAGTATGCAGATACAAAGACAGAATATGAGTCGATTGAAGAACAGGTGGAAGTGATCGATGATTCCATTGAAAAAGCGAACCGTCAGTTAAATGAGACAACCATTCTGAAGCAACAGTTAGAGAACCAGATCGCATTGTTAAAAGAACAGATCCACAGTGCGCGGATGAATGATGAACACTTCGATCAGCGTGCCGGTGTTATTGATTCGGAGATAGATGTCCGTGAAGGACAGCTGAAAGAACTTCACACGGAAAAAGATTCCATTGAAAAACAGATGGAAGAAAAGCGGTCAGAAGAAGATAAGATCAAAAATGAACTGACGGAATTGCAGGAGAAGATTGCTCAGATTACCGGTCTGTCGATGAAAAAAGAATCATATTATGGAAATACTGAATAACAGAGCATCTACGAAAGCTCAGATTCAGAAATTCGATACAATGATGGAGCAGATCCAGGTAAGAAAATCGCAGATTAACCGTGAAATCCTTGCAAATGACAGTGAGATCGCAGAAGAGAATGAGAGCCTGAATAAATTCCAAATGGAATTGAAAGTTATTTCCGACAAGATCATTTCACTGAATGACGAGAATAAAGAATATGAACGCAGGATCAGGGAATTGCAGACTAAGATTTCGAAAGAATCCCAGAAGCTGCAGATCGGACAATCTGCTTTTCACAGGGAACAGTCCAGACTGGAATCATTAAAGAATATTACGGAACGGTATGACGGATACGGTAACAGTATTCGTAAAGTCATGGATAATAAGGACCGGGAGCAGGGACTTTTGGGTGTAGTAGCAGATATCGTGAAGGTTGAAAAAGACTATGAGATCGCTATTGAGACTGCACTTGGAGGAAATATCCAGAATATCGTAACGGAGGATGAGGATACAGCAAAACGAATGATTCATTTCCTGAAGAAGAATAAGTTTGGACGTGCAACCTTTCTGCCGTTAACGTCGATCCGTGCGAATTCCGGGATTAACCGGCCGGAAGTACTGAAAGAAACGGGAGTTATCGGGACAGCCAACAAATTGATCCAGGTGGAGAGCAAATATAAAACCTTGCAGATTATCTGCTGGGAAGAACACTGGTAGTAGATCATATTGATCATGCAACAATGATTGCAAGGAAATACCACCAGTCTATCCGTATCGTAACACTGGAAGGCGAGCTGATCAATCCAGGTGGTTCGATGACTGGTGGAGCATTTAAAAACTCAAGTAATCTTCTGAGCAGACGACGGGAAATCGAAGAATTTGAAAAGACCGTGCAGAAGCTTAAGCAGGAGATGACGGAGATGGAACAACAGATCTCCGGTCTGAAAGAAGAACGTGCAGGGTATTATGAGAAGACCGATGCAATCAGTACAGAACTGCAGAAAGCATATGTCGTACAGAATACGGCGAAGATGAATGCAGATCAGTCATCAGCCAGGATCAGAAGCTTCAGACAGCAGTTTGATAATCTGCGGAATGAAGCTGCGAAACTCGATGCACAGATCACGGAGATCATGGACAATCAGGAATCTATTAATATTGAGCTGGATACATCCGAAAGTCTGGAGAATGATCTGAATCTCACCATTGAGAAAGAGCAGAAAGAACTGGAAGATGTTCATACAAAAGAGAGTATTAAGACCAGAAAATCAGAACAGATTCATCTGGAATATGCAGGATTAGAGCAAAAATATACATTTATCACGGAAAATATTACCCGTATCTGCGAAGAGGTCGATAAATTCCGGACTGAATTGGAAGAGCTGACAAAGAATAAAGGCGGCAATTCCAGGGAGATCACCGAAAAAGAGGAGAAGATCCACGAGTTAAAAACAACAATTGATCATTCCGGAGATTTGTTTGAAGAGATCAAACTTCAGATCGAACATTCAAAAAGTGAACGAATGGAACTGAATAAACGTCACAAAGCGTTCTTTGAAAAACGTGAAGAGATCTCGAAACATATGGCGGATCTTGATAAAGAAGTTTACCGTCTGGAAAGCCAGAAAGAAGGCTGCGAAGAAGCTTCCGAGAAGCAGATTAATTATATGTGGGAGGAATATGAACTCACACTGAATCATGCAAAAGAGCTTAGGAATCCGAATCTGACCGATCTTGCAGATATGAAGAGACGGATCCAGGAATTAAAAAGTGAGATCCGTGCACTGGGAAATGTCAATGTCAATGCGATAGAAGAATATAAAAGTGTATCTGAACGTTATGAATTTCTGAAAGGACAGCATGATGATCTGGTCGAAGCAGCCGAAACAACTGGAGCAGATCATCGAGGAACTTGATAATGCCATGCGCAAGCAGTTTAAAGAGCAGTTTGCCAGAATTGCCGCAGAGTTTGATCAGGTATTCAAGGAGATGTTCGGCGGTGGAAAAGGAACGCTGGAACTTATGGAAGATGAGGATATTCTGGAAGCAGGTATCCGGATTATTGCCCAGCCGCCAGGAAAGAAGCTGCAGAACATGATGCAGTTATCCGGAGGCGAAAAGGCACTGACAGCAATAGCACTTCTTTTTGCAATCCAGAATCTGAAACCGTCACCATTCTGCCTGCTGGATGAGATAGAGGCGGCGCTTGATGATAATAACGTAGACCGTTTTGCGCAATATTTGCACAAATTAACAAAATATACGCAGTTCATTGTAATTACACACCGACGAGGAACAATGACCGCAGCAGACAGACTGTATGGTATTACTATGCAGGAAAAAGGTGTCTCTACACTGGTATCTGTCAGCCTGCTGGAAAATGAACTGGATAAATAGGAGGAAGGTATGGGATTTTTTGAAAAACTGGTTGCCGGTCTTGGCAAGACCAGAGATAATATTGTATCAGGAATGGACAGCATCTTTCACGGATTCTCCCGTATCGATGATGACTTTTACGAGGAATTGGAGGAAGTACTGATCATGGGAGACCTTGGTGTACAGGCAACCTATGATATTCTGGATGATCTGAAAGCAAAGGTAAAAGAAAAACACATCAAAAGAACCGATGGAGTGCCGGGAACTTCTGATTGAAAGTATCAAAGAACAGATGGATATCGGGGAAACGGCATATGAATTTGAAAACCATACATCCGTAGTGATGGTGATCGGTGTCAATGGTGTGGGAAAGACTACAACGATCGGAAAGCTGGCCGGAAAACTCCGCGCAGAGGATAAGAAAGTGGTAATTGCAGCGGCTGATACATTCCGTGCTGCAGCAGGAGAACAGTTAAAAGAATGGGCGAACCGTTCGCAGGCTGAGCTGATCGGCGGACAGGAAGGCTCTGACCCGGCATCGGTAGTGTTTGATGCTGTTGCGGCAGCAAAAGCACGGCACGCAGATGTATTAATGATAGATACAGCCGGTCGTCTGCATAATAAAAAGAATCTGATGGAAGAACTCAGAAAGATGAATAAGATCATCGACCGGGAATTTCCTGAGGCATACAGAGAGACGCTGGTGGTTCTGGATGCAACAACAGGGCAGAATGCTCTGCAGCAGGCAAAAGAATTCAACGATGTGGCAGAAATTACAGGAATTGTTCTGACAAAGATGGACGGAACCGCAAAAGGCGGTATCGCAGTTGCAATCCATGCAGAACTTGGCGTTCCGGTAAAATATATCGGTGTAGGAGAGACCATTGATGATCTGCAGAAATTTGATGCGGATGATTTCGTGAATGCGTTATTCGAAAGACCAAAAGATGATGAGACTTCAGAAGAGGTTTCAGAAAACAAATAAAAGGAAGAGAGGAAATACGAGATGTTAACATTAGAAAAATTCAAGCAGGCGAGTGAAATCGTAAAAGAAGTAACCCTTCCAACCAAGCTGGTATACAGTGAATATTTAAGCAACCAGACAGGTGCAGAAGTATATCTGAAACCAGAAAATATGCAGTACACGGGTGCTTACAAAGTACGTGGCGCATATTATAAAATCAGCACAATGAGCGAAGAAAACAGAAAGAAAGGTCTTGTTACAGCATCGGCCGGTAACCATGCACAGGGCGTAGCATATGCAGCAAAAATTTGGCTGCAAAGCAACGGTCGTTATGCCGACAGTTACCCCACTGATCAAAGTTAACCGTACCAAGAGTTATGGTGCAGAAGTTGTATTACACGGGGATGTCTATGATGATGCCTGCGCATATGCGATGAAATTAGCAGAAGAAAACGGATATACGTTTGTCCATCCGTTCGATGATCTGGATGTCGCAACCGGACAGGGCAGTATTGCTATGGAATCTTTGATGAACTTCCGGATGTAGATTATATCCTCGCACCGATCGGTGGCGGCGGACTGATTACAGGTGTATCTACACTTACAAAACTTCTGAATCCAAATGTAAAAGTAATCGGTGTAGAACCGGCAGCTGCTGCAAGTATGACAGAAGCATTAAAGGAAAGACATCCTGTAACACTTTCCAGTGCAAACACCATCGCAGATGGTACTGCTGTGAAACGTGTAGGAGAGAAGATATTCCCATATGCAGAGAAAAATATTGATGAAGTGATCACCGTTGCAGATGATGATTTGATTGGGGCATTCCTCGATGTAGTAGAAAATCATAAGATGATAGTAGAAAATTCCGGACTTCTGACGGTGGCAGCCCTCAGACAGCTTGATCTGAAAGGAAAGAAAGTCGTAATCTATCTTAAGCGGCGGAAATATGGATGTGATCACAATGTCGTCAATCGTACAGCATGGATTAATACAGCGAGACAGAATCTTCTCTGTATCGGTACTGCTTCCTGACAAACCAGGTGAACTGGTACGTGTTGCATCTACGATTGCCAAAGCAAACGGTAATGTAATTAAACTGGAACACAACCAGTTTGTAAGTACCAATCGAAACGCAGCAGTAGAACTTCGAATCACACTGGAAGCCTTCGGAACCGAACACAAGCACCAGATTATGAAAGCGTTAGAAGACGAAGGCTTAAGTCCTAGAGAAGTCAATGCCAAGCTTTATTAATACGATACCAGAGAACTTTTTCAGCGACTATTCAAAAATGATTATGGAAATCCCATAATCATTTTTTTTGAATAAATATCCATAATAATACTTGACAACACATGTATCATTGTATACAATTATACATATTAAATTTAGTACTTTACTACGAAAAATTATTTTTAGAAAGCAGGCGATGAAAGAATGGAAAACAGGAAAGTATACCTGGATGATCATACAAATTTATTGCAACTGGAAGAACACATGTACCCGTTGGTAGATGTAAAGACGCCGAATGTGTTTCGTAATCTGTTCCATTATGATGAGATTCCGAAAATCGCATTCAATGACCGAATTGTTCCGCATTGTATGCCGGATGAAATCTGGATTACAGATACAACATTCCGGGATGGTCAACAGTCACGTGCCCCATACAGTACGGAGCAGATCGTAACATTATATGATTATTTCCATCGTCTGGGTGGTCCAAAAGGAAAGATCAGACAGTGCGAATTCTTTCTTTACAGTAAAAAAGACAGAGATGCTGTATACAAATGTATGGAAAGAGATTATAAATTTCCGGAAGTAACAAGCTGGATCCGCGCAAGCAAGAAAGATTTCCAACTGGTAAAAGAGATTGGAATGAAAGAAACAGGTATTCTGGTGAGCTGTTCGGACTATCATATTTTCTATAAATTAAAAATGACCAGACGTGAGGCAATGGAGCATTATCTGTCTATTGTAAGGGAATGCCTTGAGACAGGAATCAGTCCGAGATGTCATCTGGAAGATATCACCCGTTCCGACATCTACGGATTCGTGATCCCGTTCTGCCTGGAACTGATGAAACTGATGGATGAGTATAAGATTCCGGTTAAGATACGTGCCTGTGATACGATGGGATATGGAGTAAATTATCCGGGAGCAGTAATTCCAAGATCTATTCCGGGAATTATCTATGGTCTGCGTGTACATGCAGGTGTTCCGAGTGAACTGATCGAATTCCACGGACACAATGATTTCTACAAAGCAGTCAGCAACTCTTCAACCGCATGGTTATATGGTGCTTGTGGCGTAAACTGTTCGCTTTTTGGAATCGGGGAACGTACCGGCAATACACCACTGGAAGCGATGGTATTCGAATATGCACAGCTTCGCGGTACACTGGATGGCATGGATACAACAGTCATCACAGAGATGGCAGATTATTATGAAAAAGAGATTGGTTACCGGGTTCCTTCCAGGACACCATTCGTTGGCAAGAACTTTAATGTGACCAGAGCCGGAATCCATGCAGATGGACTCTTGAAAAACGAAGAGATTTATAATGTATTTGATACCGATAAATTCCTGAACCGTCCGCCGCTTGTGGCAATTTCCAATACTTCGGGACTTGCAGGTATTGCTCACTGGATCAATACATATTTTAAGCTTCCGGATGATAAGAAAGTGGATAAGAATTCAGAACTGGTAAACGCAGTAAAAGACTGGGTAGATGAACAGTACGAAGAAGGACGTGTAACCGTTCTTACAGATGATGAGCTGATCGCAGTTATTGATCAGAACTGCAAAAGACTGGGTATAGATTTGATTTAATTGGGGTGTTTTTATGGAAGAATATCAGGACAGATCCTTACGAGGAAGAGTGTTCCGGCATCTGCGGGAAGATATTCTGAATGGGGTATATAAAGATCATGAAGAATTAAGGGAAGTAACAATCGGTGAAGAACTGGGGGTAAGCAGAACACCGGTAAGAGAAGCCTTAAGACAATTGGAGTTAGAAGGACTGGTTACGATCATTCCGAATAAAGGTGCGTATGTGACAGCCATTACCAGAAAAGATGTGAAAGATATCTATAAGATACGTTCGCAACTGGAAGGGCTGTGTGCCAACTGGGCAACGAAATATATTACGGATGCGCAGATTGAAGAACTGGAAGAAGTGATTCTTCTGTCAGAATTTCATTTGCATAAGAAGGGATCCGGACAGATTGAACAGATGTCAGAAATGGATGGTAAGTTTCATAAGATATTGTATGAGGCATCCAACAGCAGGATCCTGGAACATGTATTAACAGATTTTCACAAGTATGTACAGCTTGCCAGGACGATGTCGATTGAAGCACCGGAGCGTGCCGAAAAGTCAATAGAAGAACACCGAGAAATACTGGAAGCAATCAAGGCAAAAGATGCGGCAAAAGCAGAACAGCTTGCAAACGAACATATATTACATGTGATGGAAAATCTGCATCTGGAAGAATAATAAAAGATGCCGCGAACAGATAGAAAGGAGACAAATACCATGGCAAAAATTAAAATGACAACACCGATTGTAGAGATGGACGGGGACGAAATGACAAGAATTCTCTGGAAGATGATCAAAGAAGACCTTCTGGAGCCATATATTGAACTGAACACAGAATATTATGATCTGGGTCTGGAGCACAGAAATGAGACGAATGATCAGGTGACTATCGATGCAGCCAATGCGACCAAGAAATATAAAGTAGCCGTAAAAATGTGCAACCATCACACCAAATGCGGCACGTATGACAGAGTATGATCTGAAAAGAAATGTGGAAGAGCCCGAACGGAACGATCCGTGCAATACTGGACGGAACAGTATTCCGTGCACCGATCGTTGTAAAAGGAATTGAGCCATGTGTAAAGAACTGGAAAAAACCAATCACGATTGCAAGACATGCATATGGCGATGTATATAAAAATACAGAGATGAAGATTCCCGGACCTGGAAAAGTAGAACTGGTATACACTGCAGAAGACGGCACAGAGACCAGAGAACTGGTACACAATTATGCCGGACCGGGTGTTGCACAGGGAATGCATAACTTATGCGGATCTATTGAAAGCTTTGCGAGAAGCTGCTTTAATTATGCATTAGATACCAGGCAGGATCTGTGGTTCGCAACAAAAGATACAATCTCTAAGAAATATGATCATACATTCAAAGATATATTTCAGGAAATCTTTGATAAAGATTATGCAGATAAATTCAAAGAAGCCGGAATTACATACTTCTATACTCTGATCGATGATGCGGTTGCAAGAGTTATGAAATCAGAAGGCGGATATATCTGGGCATGTAAGAACTATGACGGAGATGTAATGAGTGATATGGTTTCTTCCGCATTTGGTTCTCTTGCAATGATGACATCTGTTCTGGTATCACCGGATGGAAATTATGAATATGAGGCAGCTCATGGAACGGTACAACGTCATTATTACAAGCATCTGAAAGGAGAAGAGACCTCTACAAACTCTGTAGCTACGATTTTTGCATGGACAGGTGCTCTCAGAAAACGTGGTGAGATGGATGGAAATTCCGAATTGACAGCGTTCGCAGATAAGCTTGAAAAAGCAACCATCGATACCATTGAAGAAGGTAAGATGACAAAAGACCTGGCATTGATCACGACACTGGAAAATCCAACTGTATTGAACAGCGAGGAATTTATTAAGCAATTGCCGAGAAATTAAAGTAGATAATATATGACAAAAACACCATACAATGTGAAAATTCCCGAATGAATTTGACGGATCACAGTGTATGGTGTTTTTATGTATGAATGAACAGCGTATAAATTAAGCGTCTTCCGCTAATTCCTCCCATTTCATATATAATTCTTCTAATTCTTCCGCTATGGCGGCTTTTTCTTTTGCCAATTCCTGGCATTTTACAGAGTTGGTGAAGATTTCTTCCTGAACCATCAGGCATCAATCTCACCGTCGCGGTCTTCCAGTTCACCGATACGTTCTTCCGTCTTTTTAAGCTCATTCTGACGTTTGCGGAGTCTTGCCTGGGCTTCCTTTTGCTCCTGCCAGCTGAGTTTTGACTCGGATACATTCTTGTCTGTACTGTTATCTGAAACGGATGAGGGTGTAGAGGCTTCTCCGGCATATGCAGTAGTGAGTTCTTCTTTTTTCTCCAGATAATAGTCATAATTTCCGATATAATTTACAAATGTATGATTGACAAGATCCAGAATCCGTGATGCAGTCTGATTGATGAAATAACGGTCATGAGAGACATAAAGTACGGTGCCGGTATAATCATTCAAAGCATTCTCAAGGATTTCTTTGGATGCGATGTCCAAATGGTTGGTCGGCTCGTCGAGGATCAGGAAATTTGCTTCAGAGAGCATCAGTCGCAAGAGATACACGTCCGCGTTCCCCACCGCTCAAAGAACTGATCTGTTTGAAGACATCATCACCGGTAAAAAGAAATGCTGCAAGCACATTCCGGATTTCCGTATTCGTAAGAGTCGGATAATCATCGGAAATCTCGTCAAAAATTGTTTTCTCCATATGAAGGACATGATGTTCCTGGTCGTAGTAGCAATCTTAACATTGGAGCCAAGTGTATAAGTACCGGAATCAGCAGATACCACTCGGTTTAAGATCTTAAGAAGCGTAGTCTTTCCTGTTCCGTTATCACCGATTACTGCGACATGTTCACCACGTTTGATCTCGAGATTAACGTCTGTAAAAAGCTCCTGTCCGGGGAAAGATTTGCTTAAATGTTCAACAGTCAGGACATCATTGCCGCTTACACAGGATGGTTCCAGTTTCAGATGTATATCTGTATTAACTTCTATCGGTTTTTCGATGGTCTGCATCTTTTCCAACATCTTTTCACGGCTTTCGGCACGTTTGATGGATTTTTCACGGTTGAAAGAACGAAGCTTTTCGATAACTGCCTCCTGATGCTTGATTTCCTGCTGCTGGTTAAGATACTCCTTCAGGCGTATGTCGCGAAGCTGCTGCTTCTTTGCTGCATAGTCACTGTAGTTTCCCATATAAGTACGAAGTTCTCCAAGCTCGATTTCAAGAACTTTCGTGACAACTTTGTTCAAAAAATAACGGTCGTGAGACACGATCAGCACAGCTCCCTGGTAGTTTAGAATATAGGTTTCAAGCCATGCAATGGAATTCAGATCTAGATGGTTGGTTGGCTCATCAAGAAGCAAAATGTCTGGTTTCGTTAACAGAAGCTTGCCAAGAGATACACGGGTTTTCTGTCCTCCGGAGAGAGTGTCGACCGGTTTGGTGAAATCATTTTCCGTAAATCCAAGTCCTTTTAACACACCGGTAATCTCACTTTCGCAAGAATAGCCATTCTCACGTTCAAAAGTGCCATAAGGCGATTGTAAGTTTCCAGACGGTCGTTCAGGCGTCGCCGGAGAGATGCTTAAGTTCCATCTCAATCTCGCGGATACGGCGCTCCATAGCGATTATATCGGCCTTTGCGGTGCGGACTTCTTCATAGATCGTATTACCGCTTTGCATCTCTTGATGCTGGGCAAGATAGCCAAGTGTCTTACCTTTTGTCAGGATGACGTTGCCGTCATCCGGGGCTAATTCGCTACAATCATTTTGAGCAGAGTGGACTTACCGGCACCGTTCGGTCCGACAAGAGCTGCTTTTTCGTGATCTTCTATATGGAAGGATCCATCTCTGACGATGAGGTGTTCACCGAAAGATTTCTGGATCCCGTGACATGCTAATATCATATATTTCCTCCTGCGTTGTGGATAATTGATACATTTGTATTCGCAAAATGCATTTGTACATGCTATTTTATTATAACGGAAATTGTATAAAATTCAACAATAGTTTGACAATAATCTTTCAATTTTATATAATTATTTCAGACTATGATTGGAAGGGTGAATATAGTGGAAGAAAGAGAGATTTCTCGTGCAGTCATTCGTAGATTGCCGAGGTATTACAGATATTTGGGTGAATTGCTGGAAAATGGTGTAGAGCGTATATCTTCGAACGATCTGAGTAAGCGTATGAAGGTAACTGCATCACAGATCCGTCAGGATCTGAATAACTTTGGCGGATTCGGCCAGCAGGGATATGGTTATAACGTAAAGTATTTATACACAGAGATCGGAAAAATTTTAGGATTGGAAGAAGATCATAATATCATTATCATCGGTGCCGGTAATCTTGGACAGGCACTGGCAAATTATGCGGCTTTTGAGAACCGTGGATTTATCCTGAAAGGAATTTTTGATGTGAATCCAAGACTTCAGGGAGTCTCTATCCGAGGCGTACCGATCCGCATGATGGATGACCTGAAAGCATTTGTACAGAACAATAATATTGATATTGCAGTGCTGACGATTCCAAAAGAGAAAGCAATTGAAGTGGCGAATATGCTGGTTGATAACGGAGTGCGTGCAATTTGGAACTTTGCGCACACAGATCTGAATCTTCCGGATAATATTGTTGTCGAGAATGTACATCTGTCAGAAAGCCTGATGCAGCTGTCATACAATATCAGTCGTTACAAAGAGGATCATAAGTAAATTATTATAAAAGAAAAAAGGCGTGTAGGAGTAGTCCGGAAGATGGACATATTTTTACACGTTCTTTTGTTGCGGTAAGTATAAAGCAGGACTTGATGGGAGATGATTGGATGCAGCTTTGGGTGAATGCAGCACAGATGAAAGCAGCAGATCAGTATACAATTCAAAATTAGGGGTTCCTCCCTGGAATTGATGGAACATGCAGCGCAGGCGTGTGTACAGGTATTAGAAGATGAAAAGGTTGATCTTTCGCATGTCTGCGTTGTTTGTGGTTCGGGTAATAATGGAGGGGACGGTTTCGCAATTGCCCGCATTTTACAAAATAACAGATACTCCGTAGAGACATTTTGTGTGGGAAACCCGGAGCATTATACCGAGGAAACACAGGAACAGATGCACCGCTTACAGGAATGCGGCGGGAAGATTACTTATGGAATGCCGCAGGAAGACTCCTATAGTGTGATCATAGATGCCGTCTTTGGAGTGGGATTGAGCCGCAAAGTAGAGGGTAGATATCGTCAGGTGATCGAACAGATGAACCGGATGAGGGGAACAAAATTTGCGGTAGATATCCCGTCCGGACTTTCTGCCACAACAGGCTGTATTCTGGGCTGCGCTTTCAAAGCGGACTATACAGTGACATTCCAGTTAAAAAAGATTGGTCTGGAACTGTCACAGGGCAGAACTATGGCCGGCAGGGTTATCGTGCCGGATATCGGCATTTCTACAGATTCTATCTGTGAGGATCAGGAAATAGTCCGGACAGCCGGAAAAGATATCTACCGGAAGATGCTGCCGGACAGACCGGAAGATTCAAATAAAGGCACGTACGGAAGACTCCTTGTGATTGCCGGAAGCAAAGGAATGGCCGGGGCCGCTTATCTGAATGCGCATGCCGCTTACATGACAGGAGCAGGGCTGGTGAGAATATACACTTCCTCAGATAATCGGGAAATCTTACAGACACTCCTTCCGGAAGCAATTATCACAACATATGAGGAATATAATAAAGAAGAACTGTTATCACTTCTTACATGGCAGATAGCGTATGTATCGGTTCAGGCCTTGGAATGAGCAGGCTTTCCGAAAAAATATTAAAAACTGTGATTGAATATGTAAAAGTACCGTGTCTGATCGATGCAGACGGACTGAATCTTCTTGCAGAAAATAAAAATTATCTGAATCAGATGGCCGAGCGCAGATTTGTGATCACACCGCATATGAAAGAAATGTCAAGACTTACAGGCACTCCTGTAGAGGAACTGAAAGCAGACAGGATCCAGATCCTGAAAGATTTTATTTCAAGATACCGGATTACCTGTGTATTGAAGGATTCGAGAACTCTGATCGCAAGCGAAGAAAAAGGCATACGTATGAACCTTACCGGGAACAGTGCGATGCAAAAGCCGGATCGGGAGATGTTCTCGCTGGCGTGATCTCCGGATGGATGGTGCAGGGAAAGAAGCGGAAGATGCTGCAGAATTAGGCACATATATACATGGATTGTCCGGTGACCTTGCAAAATTTGAAAAAGGCGTATATAGTGTAATGGCGAGAGATCTGATAGAATATATCAGTAAAGCATTAATGAAACTGGAGGAAGAATAACAGTGAAGCAATATACAAGAGTTTTAGCCAGAGTCAATTTAGATGCGGTTGAATATAATATAGAAATGATGAAAAAAATATTCATAAGAATACCCAGATGATGCAGTCATCAAAATGGATGGTTATGGGCACGGGGCTGTCCAGATCGCAAAACTTTTGGAGCCGATGGATTACATCTGGGGATATGCCGTTGCCACATTGGACGAGGCGATACTGATCAAGGATGCATGCCTGAAAAAGCCAGTACTGGTACTGGGATGCATTTTCCCTGATCAGTGGGATGTAATGATCCGTAACGAGATACGTATGACCGTTTACAGCTATGAGATGGCAAAAGAAGTATCTGAGCTTGCCGAAGCTATGGGATGTAACGTCTATGTCCATATTAAGCTTGATACAGGAATGGCAAGACTTGGTTTCCAGATTACGAAGGAAAATGCAGATGAGATCGCCAGAATCAGCAAGCTGCCGAATCTGGTAATGGAAGGTATGTTCACGCATTTTGCCAAATCCGATGAAGAAGATAAGACATTTACAAAAGAACAGCTGGAGAAATACCTCTGGATGAAAGAGGAATTGAAAAAGCGTAACGTTACATTCACGTATTATCATTGTTCCAACAGTGCCGGCATCATTGATCTGGAAGAAGCTAATATGGATATTGTGCGTGCGGGAATTACAACATATGGAATGTATCCGTCCGATGAGGTGGAAAAAGATAAAGTACCATTAAAACCTGCAATGGAACTGATCAGCCATGTTGCACATGTAAAATGGCTGACGGAGGGAAAGCCGGTAAGTTATGGAGGAACTTATATCACAACACGTCCGACAAAGGTGGCGACGATCCCAGTCGGATACGGAGACGGGTATCCAAGAAGTCTGTCCAATAAAGGCTACGTCCTGATCCATGGACAAAAAGCACCGATCATCGGTCGTGTATGCATGGATCAGTTCATGGTTGATGTAACGGCAATTGAAGATGTAGAATTCGGAGATAAGGTTGTCATCTTCGGACGTGATGGAAAAGAGTTCCTTTCTGTTGATAAACTGGGAGAACTTTCCGGTAGATTCAATTATGAATTTGTGTGTGTGTTAAATAAACGTATTCCGAGAGAATACATCCGGCATGGAGAAGTCGTAGAACAGGTCGACAGTTTTTAAATCGCCGTGTGTTCTTGAAATTTTGCAGAATACATCCGAGAAAAAGGGAAATACTTAGTATATCTTAAGAATCGGAGTGTGAAGCAAGGTGCAGGTGAAACGAGGAGATATTTATTATGCGGATTTAAGTCCGGTAGTCGGATCGGAACAGGGTGGAATTCGTCCAGTTCTGATCATACAGAATGATGTTGGCAACAGGCATAGCCCGACCGTCATCTGTGCGGCGATCACCTCAAGGATGAACAAAGCGAAATTACCGACACATGTGGAAATTGACGCAAGAAGGTATCATATTGTCAGAAATTCCGTGGTTTTACTGGAACAGATCCGTACGATTGATAAGCAGAGACTTAAGGATCTGGTATGTCATCTGGACGAAGAGATAATGAACAAGTTGATGAAGCAATTCGAATCAGTTTCGAGCTTCATACATAGAGAAGGAGTTAAGGATAATTAATTATGGAAGAGGGAAGTTTATTCCAACGAATGAAACAGATATTTCACGAAGATGAAATGGACGAAGAGATGCAGAAAGAAGCGGCAGGTCTGATCCGCAATATTTTCCGTTATATGGATAAGGATGCAAAGGATATTATGACCCACCGAAAAATATTGTAGCAATCGATGGAGACTGGTCACTGGAAGAGGCTTTGCAATTCATGCTGGATGAACGCTTTTCAAGATTTCCGGTCTATCAGGAAGATATCGATGAGATCATCGGGATCATTCATCTGAGAGATGCAACGTCCGGCTATCTGGACAAGTCAAAACGGCAATGTCCGGTAAAAAATCTGGAGGAATACCTACGTCCGGTTACATATATTCCTGAAACAAAGAGCATTGATACTCTTTTCAAAGAAATGCAGGCGGCTAAAAATCATATGGTCGTTGTGCTGGACGAATACGGACAGACTTCTGGCCTTGTCGCAATGGAAGATATCCTGGAAGAGATCGTCGGAAATATTCTGGATGAATATGATGAAGAAGACGAAATGATCAAAAAACAGAATGACGGAAGTATGATTGTCAATGGTCTGACTGAACTGGAGGATCTGGAAGATCTGATTCCGGTAACATTTGACAAAGAAGATTATGAGACACTGAATGGATTTCTGATCGATAAACTGGAACACATCCCTGGAGAAGACGAAACCTGTGTTGTTGACTATGACGGCTATCGTTTCACGGTATTACAGATCGATAATAATATAATTCAGACAGTTAAGATTGAAAAAGTTTTCGAAGCGTGATAGAATAGACAACGTGTGTAATAATACAATTTTAAAAAAAGATAAAACAAATAGATAAAGAGAGGTAAAAGACATGTCAGGACATTCAAAATTTGCCAATATTAAGCATAAGAAAGAAAAAAATGATGCTGCAAAAGGAAAGATTTTTACAAAGATCGGTAAAGAGATTGCAGTAGCTGTAAAAGAAGGCGGAAGTTCTGATCCTTCTAACAACAGCAGATTACGTGACGTAATTGCAAAAGCAAAATCTAATAACATGCCGAATGATACCATCGAAAGAAATATCAAACGTGCATCCGGAGATATGAGTGCGGCAAACTATGAGCACATTACATACGAAGGCTATGGACCGAACGGTACAGCTATCATCGTAGAGACTCTTACAGATAACAAGAACCGTACAGCATCTAACGTAAAGAACGCATTTACAAAGGGAAGCGGTAATGTAGGAACACCTGGATGTGTATCATTCATGTTCGATAAGAAAGGTCAGATCGTAATCGATAAAGAAGAATACGAAAGGTGATGCCGATGAGCTGATGATGCAGGTACTCGATGCAGGAGCAGAAGATTTTGTAGAAGAGGAAGACAGCTTTGAAGTATTGACTGATCCGGACGATTTCAGTGCAGTCCGTCTTGCAATGGAAGAAGCAGGAATCCCGATGGCATCTGCAGAAGTAACAATGATCCCTCAGACATATGTAGAACTGACAGACGCAAAAGATATCGCCAATATTCAGAAAACTCTGGATATGCTGGATGATGACGATGACGTTCAGGATGTATATCACAACTGGGATGAATAAAAAGAATCCGATAACCTCCATACTAAAAAAAAAAGTTATGGAGGTAATTTTTTTTATGAAGTAGAAAGAGAAAAAAGGAAAAAAGAAAAAAAGTGCGGGAAACCGACTGAAAGAAACGTGAAAAGGAAAACATGGAAA
>ENA-OQCX01000484-OQCX01000484.1-human-gut-metagenome-genome-assembly--contig:-NODE-484-length-20553-cov-2.572604_pt1 | contig 20553 bp, 28 predicted proteins | sample MGYA00242762_ERZ504587 | MGnify/ENA primary metagenome ERZ504587 (study PRJEB26092, sample SAMD00036337) | human gut metagenome | host: Homo sapiens | study: EMG produced TPA metagenomics assembly of... | reverse complement strand
GACTGCGTATTGCGAGTTGTCTATGTGTGCATTATTTTAGTAAAGATAAGGTTTCTTTCCGGATTCTGCAAATGCTTTCCGGATTTAAATGCCGTCTTTTTCTTTTTCCTTTTCTTTTCTGTGTTTTTATTCTTAGTCTCAGTGCATATTCCCTTGTCTCTTATTTGTTTTCTACCTTTTCTTTTCTTATTTTTGTATGTTTGTAATTGGTTATTTACCCTTGTGATTAAGTCTGATCACAAAGGTGATTAAAATTAATCACAAGGGTAGTTAAGTTTAATCACGTCCGTGATTAACAGATATTGAACTTTCATCAATAAAAAAAGAACAGTATGGCAATACTATTTGATTGGTACGAGAATCCCAAAACCTCTGAGCAACAAGGGGAAGAGAATATGTTGCATCCGCGTCTCCGGCTGAATGGGAAAGTAAGCACGGCCCAGCTCCGTGCCCGTATACAGAAATATTGTACATTGACGGAAACGGATGTAATAGCCGTGCTCGATGCGCTGTCACACGCCATGGGCGAGGAATTGGCGGAAGGCAGGCAGGTGCATCTGGACGGCATCGGCTTTTTCCGTCCCAATCTGGTGAGCACCGAGCCGGTAACCGAAAAGACGAAACGTAAAAATACAAAGGTAAGGCTTAAGGGGATTGTTTACCGCCCCGACCGATTATTGATGGATGAGGTGGGGAAGGTAAAGGTGCAGCGTACCCGGTTCTCGTTTCATTCAAGTAAACTGACCGATGAGGAAATTGACGCATTGCTGACGGAGTTCTTCACAACTCATGATTTTGTGCAGCGGAAAAGTTTCCAGCTTCTTTGCAGTATGACACAAAGTACGGCCAGCCGCCATTTACACCGCTTGTGCGAGGAAGGAAAGCTGAAAAATGTGGGACTTCCCAAACAACCGGTTTATAAGCCAATAAATGGGTATTATGTTGTGAATGAATGATTTAAAGTGAGAGAAGCAAGAAATTAGGAGTGAGGGCATGAGGGCAATGCTCTCACTTTTTAGCATGCCCTCACTGTGGGTAGTGGTTTAATAATGAGTAGGTTATGGCTTTTAGTGAGGGCATGAGGGTATAAGTGGGTGCAACTTATTATAAAAAGTTGTTTTACCACCAGATTTGTTTACCATCAACGTATGTGAACGGACGTTCTTCTGTTTTCCGTGTGTGTGCAGAAATAGATAAAATAGTTGAAGTCCGTTACTAAAATAGGGAAATCCCTACCAACTAATAGGGATTTTCTTTGTTATGAACTGAAACCTCTGGCTATCTTTGCACTAGAAAAAGTAGATAGAATAACAAATAAAACAGGTACGAGTATGAAAAAGATTGTATTAGCTTCGCTTATGATGGTGTGCTTGCCTTATTGGGCAATGTCACAAAGCGTTGATGACGACCTTTATTTCATCCCTAAGAAAAAAGCTGAAAAGAAAGAGGAGGTTAAGCAAGAGGTGAAAGTGGTGGTTCCGCAGAAGCAGAACACGACTACCGTTTACGCAGCCCCCGGTTCTACAGTGGTGGTGAAGGATGTGAAAGGAAAAGTGCGCGATGTGGATGAGTATAATCGTCGTTATACTTCACGAGATAATAACTTCTCGATGGAGAATGATACCTTGTATATTGAGGAGAAACCTTTGAATGAGAGAGGGGAATGGGTTAATGGTTTTGAGGGCTCTCAAGACGATTATGAATACGCGATGCGTATCGTCCGTTTCCGCAATCCCCGTTACGCCATTCCGGTAAGCAGTCCGCTCTATTGGGATGTGGTTTACGGTTTGCCTTCATGGGATTGGAATGTATATGATGACGGATTGTATGCATACGTTTTCCCACTTACACGAACCGCTTGTGGTGGGATTGGCGTTGGAATTATCCATATGGCGCCAGCTGGGGATTCAGTTGGGGATGGAGTTCGCCGTGGTACTACAATAGCTGGTACTATCCCGGTTATTGGGGTGGCGGCTACTGGGGTGGCTATTGGGGCTACCATCATCACCACCACCATCATTATTATCCGCATTATTCCGGTCACGGTTGGGGCGGCGGCTACTGGGGAGGCGGTCATGGATGGTATGGCTCAAGCAGACGTAATCCGGGGATACATGCCGGAAGATACACCAACAGCTATGGCTCTTCACGCCCAAGCCGGAATAATTATGTGAATAGTTATGATAGGAATAGTCGTAATTCGTATGTAGGAAATTCCAGACAAAATGTCCGTAATAGTGCTAATAGCTATCGTACCGCAACACGTAACGGATCTTCATCAGGAAGAGTGGTTTCGGGATCTGACGGTGTAAATTCGGTTCGTCCTAATAGAAGCGCTATCAGAACCCGTACAGGAGCAACTCTTTCACCAAGTCAGGCTGCAGGAGTCCGTCCGGGTAATTCGTATTCACGTCCGACAGAAGGAAGGGGTTCTTCCTATACCAGACCAAGCAGTACCCGGAGAAGTGTGGGAAATGCAGCAGGATCTGCTTATCAGAGAACAGGGGCTGCAAGCCGTGGCGCCTATCGTAACAATAGTGGCGTTTCGAACTCTCGCAGCAGTTCATATTCCCGTAGCAGCAGTCCTTCCCGTAATAGTTCGTCTAACTCTTACCGTAGTAGTGGAACTTCTTCTTCCCGTAGTAGTTTTTCTAGTGGCGGTGGGGCTTCCCGTAGTTCCGGAGGCGGTGTTTCCCGTTCAAGTGGCGGTGGCAGATCGCGTACCAGATAAGTAGCAGATTAAACCAGACTGTTGTATTTAATAGAATTGATGTATGAAAAATAAAGTAATAGTAACCGCTTGTACGTTGCTGGCAATGGCAACGGCAAGCGCACAAAATGCTTATGATGCGGAAAAGTTGCTGGGGAATGACTTGAATGGAACAGCACGATTTGTTGGTATGGGTGGTGCATGGGAGCTTTGGGAGGTGATATATCTGTCATGAGTTCCAACCCTGCGGGTATCGGCATTTTTCGTAGTAATGACGTGTCCGTTTCTTTTGGTTTTAATAATACTTCGACAAAGAGTAACTTTAGTGGCGTGTCAATGAATGAAGACAAAACGCGCGCTTCATTTGACCAGATTGGATTTGTTTATAGCAATAAGATAGGCAACAATACTTCTTTGCGTTTTGTGAATTTCGGATTCAATTACCATAAAAGTAAAAACTTCAACCGCCTTTTCTCTATGGGAGGGGCGTTGGATAATATGTCACAAAGCTTCCAGCTGGCTCAGGAAATGGAACGATATGGATTGACGGAAAGCGAGTTTAATGACATACTGGATGCGAAGAATCCTTATACCAAATATTGGAACCAGTTACCTGTTTTAGGAGTAATGGGGGTGAGAACCGGTGTGGTTGACTGGTTTAATGATCCTGAAAAAAACATTCATGCTCCATGGGGGTGGAATGGTTTTAACAATAACTTCTTTAGTAAGGAAACTGGAGGTATCAGTCAATATGATTTTAATGTTTCATTCAATATTGAAGACAGGGTCTATTTAGGAGCTACCTTGGGGGTCTATGATGTGAATTATGACCGTTATACTTCTTATACGGAAAATTTGAATGATGATAAGGGTGCGGATAATGGGGGGTATACATTGGATAATTATTATAGACTGGAAGGAACTGGTATGGATTTGAAGTTGGGGGTTATTGTACGTCCTATAGAAAGTTCTCCTTTCCGTTTGGGATTTGCCGTTCACACGCCTACATGGTATGATTTAAGAGAAAGCTATAATGCCACTTTATCTTCTGATATTTTAGCTTATGAAAAACCTATATCCAGACATTGAGTGATTTTCTGGTAACTCCGGAGTTTGATTATTTGACCTATGATTATAATCTTACTACTCCGTGGAAATTTAATGTCAGTGCGGGTACTACTTTTGCGGGTGCGGTGGCAGTAGGTGCGGAATATGAATATCAGGATTATTCTTCCAGTAAGCTGAAGGATGTGGATGGTTATGAATTGGGAGATCAGCCTAGCGTTGAGAATTATCTGAAAGGTGTCCATACTTTCCGTATAGGAATGGAAACGCGGATCATACCTGAGTTTAGCATCCGTGCAGGGTATAATTATTCTTCGGCTGCATTTTCCAAAGATGCTTATAGTGCCTTGTCTTTATATAGCACGCGTACTGATTTTAATAATACGGAGTCTAAGAATACGTTTACGTTTGGTCTTGGATACCGTGGCAGTGTAATTTATGCGGATTTGGCATATAAATATGATATGTATAAATCAAACTTTTATGCTTTTGACGATATAGATCTTCCGGCAACTAAAGTGGACAATGAACGGCATCAGCTCTTGCTGACAGTCGGCGCCCGCTTCTAAGAATTTATTGTGAGTCTAATATAATTAACCTGTGATATACCGGAAGAACTTTATAGGCTTCCGGTATATTTTTTATTTATCGCGGAATTCTTTCCTTTTCCAGAAGTTGAATCCTGCATATACACGAACGGTTCCGAATGTATTAGTGAGAGAGAAATTCCTTTTCCGATAATCGTATGTATGCATCACCAGTGAAGCACCTACAAAGTACTTGTTGGTATTATAGACCACGGCGGCACGTGTTATCAGGTCAAAATTGATATCCTTTATCCAATGATTGTCGGTGTTAGGCGTATCGTCTATTTTTGATTTTTATAGGCAATGGCCGGTAAGAGTGAAAGATTGGAAACCCAGTTTTTTGCAAATACCCAGTTATAGCCATAGCCACGTTGATGCTGTAATCAGAATATTTCACTTTCTTGAAAAGCAGGGCATCATGCAGTTGGCTCTCACTTCACCGGGAAGCTTTTCGTAATCAAAAGATATGTTGTGCTGGGAATAAGAAAAGCCCGCCATCAGGGAACCCGCGCTTTTACGCTGGTTGGTGGACTGGCTATAGGCTGCCGGATAAGAGAATTTTTTATAATTGAAAATCCAATAGGCGTTCAGTCCTTTGATTTTACTTTGCAATCCGTTGAAATTCAGATTTTTAATGGGTGTGTTCAGATCAAATCCGCTGGAAGAACGTATCTTGAAATCGCTTCCTGTCTTTCTGTAATATAAATCCACACCAAATTTGGAACTATAAAGATTCAGTGCCATTTCGGTTTTCTTGGCCTTGTTCTTGTGTCCGCCGAAAATATCTTTTACATCGAAAGAATATCCTAGAAATATCCAGCGCCATCCGAAATAGACCCCCAGCTTGAAACTGGCATTGGGGGAGAATCCCAAACTTTGTTCGCCGTTGTTTCCTTTACTGCCTAACCGATAGTATTCGTACCAACTGCTGGATTCCAGCATGAAAGCCAGATTGTAGAGGTTAGGCGAGATATAGGTGGTATCGACCGCGTTGAATTCTTTTCCCACTTTCCTGATTTTTCTTCCGGTATGACGGACAGTTGTCGCTATTCCATCGGTCAATGTAATGAGAACACCCTTGTTGTCCTGTACTGTCGAGTCCTTCTGTTCCGCTTGTGCATATACACCGAGGGCGGAAAGGAAAGACAGACAAAACAGGCATAATTGACGGATGTCCATAGGCAGAAATCAGAGTTTGTCAAGTATACGGTCCATTACCCAGTTGGTGGGTGTCGCACTGATGCCGTCGCAGGTACAGACAGCTTTCCCTGCAAGTGTTCTACTACGGCTTTTATGAGCGGAAGTTGTACATGAGGGGGATTTTCGGGAAGAAACTCCTCGCGGCCTCTTTCAGTATGCAGGGCGATGGGATCGTAAGTGAAAACAGAGAAACAGATCATTCCCTTGTCTCCGATGATTTCTATACGGTCTTCCTTGGCCGATTCATGGGCAACGAAACACCATGATCCTGATCCCGGCAGACCGGAATCAAATTTGAAGCAGGCACTTATCGTATCTTCTGCCGGATATAACCCGCCACGGTTGCTCTTGTATCCTTGGGCTTCGAGAATGCAGCCGAACATATCTTGTAGCAAATCCAGCTGGTGAGGAGCCAGATCATAGAAATAACCGCCGCCGGCAATATCAGGTTGTACACGCCAGGGAAGGTTGGTACTGTTGTAATCCAAAGCGCGTGGAGGCTGGGCGAAACGTATCTGTATGTTGATGACATTGCCTATTTCTCCGTCCTCTACCATCTGGCGTACTTTTTGGAAATAAGGAAGATAGCGTCTGTAATAAGCTACGAAACAAGGAATTCCTGTTTCCTGTGATATGCGGTTGATGCGTGCACAGTCTTCATAGCTGGCCGCCATAGGTTTCTCGATGTATACGGGCTTTCCTGCCTTCATGGACATAATGGCAAAAGTGGCATGAGAAGAGGGGGGGAGTGGCTATATAAATAGCATTGACATCTTCATCTCCTATTAACTGCTGCGGATCGGAGTACCAGCGGGGAATGTTGTGTCTTTTGGCGTATGATTGAGCTTTTTCTTTGTCACGGCTCATTACGGCCACTACCTCTGAACCTTCGATCAGGCAAAGGCTGGTCCGCTTTTCTTCTCGGTCACTTCTCCGCAACCGATGAAGCCCCATTTTACTTTGTCTAATTTAACCATGGTAATAACTTTTTTGTCATTCCGCTTAAAATAATAACAATTTATATTGCAAAGATAGGACTATTTTGCAATTTCAGCCGGATAAAAATCAGTTATTGTAATATTTCTTGCGCAACAGTTTTGAATGCAGGAGTCTTGACGTAGTCATTTAACCAGGAATTCAGGCTGTCAAGCAATATTGGAGAATGTTTGCTTACTCCCCATGAATAGAATTGTGAGAAGCTGATGGCTGTTTCTATATCCAATTGTGGAAAATCATTGATGGAGGCTTTGGCAATGCTCTCGTCGCATACGGCATAGTCTATGTCACCATGTGCTACCATGGCCAGTAATTGTTCTTGTCCGTATTTCTCCACTTCTTTGATATAGATGGTATCGCCTATTTCGTTACTTAAATTATGTATGCGCAGGATGGCAGGTGAGTTTTTGACTAGATGAAGGGTCTTGCGGGCTAGTTCCAACTGGCTGTGAATGTACAGACTATCGTTTTCTTTTTCGGGTTTACGCTGTACCAGTACTTGTTTGTTCAGTATAATGGGGCGGGTAAACAACAGGGAGTCTTTGTATTCTGTGGTAACTACCGTGCTGTTGGCCAATATATCGTATGTTCCTTTTTGTACGCCTTCCAGTCTTTTGGAAAAGCTCATTTCAGGAGTGATTTCCGGTTTCAGTCCTTTGCTGTGTGCAAAAGCATGGAGCAGTTCGTAGTGGAAACCGGAAACGGTGTCGCCGTCGGCATAAAAACTGATAGAATTGTACTCGGTAACGGCACGCAGGATTCCCGATGCCGCTATTTCTGCATAATCGCGGGGCAGACTGGTTTCAGCCTCCGTTTTCTTTTTGAAGAAGATGGAGGATAGGGTTACTGCAAGGATACCCATCAGAATGTATTTCAGATATTTTCTCATATAGACCGTCAATCAAAGAAATTCCATGAAAGGCCGAACTTTATCATTCGCGGATTGATTGGGTAGTGAGGCGCCAGGAAGTAATTGGATTTTCCCGAACCGGCATTGAGTGATACATCATAATAAAGAAGCGGGTACGTTTTAAATGCAGGTTGGCATAGACGTTGACTATCGGAAAAGCTCCTATCTCGATTTTGTCATCAGGATTCTGGTTATAGAATTGTCCGATGACGGGGGAGTAGTCTGGCGCGTAATATTTACTGAAATAACGCACATCTGCTCCCATTTCTATCTGGAGTACTTTTTTGGCGAGACCGAATTTCATGTACAAGTTGCCGTAAGCCGACAATTCCGGTAAGGGCAGAATGTCTTGCTCACTTGATTTTTGATAGGCTACTTCACCGTCGAGATGAAATATTCCTACTTTCAATTTTTGTTGCAACATTGCTGTGAATATTTGTATATTGCCGGAGTGCTGTCTTACGGCTGCATTGTTCTTGAAACCGGTGACATTTCCTTCACTGTCTTTTACCGGTATGCTGGCATTGGCCAGATAAGTGTAGTTCTTTATATTTTCCACTCCGGCACGCAGTTGGGTTCCCCATCTGTTCAGACTTAGTTTTCCTTCCAGTCGGGTTCTCATTATTTTGGATAAATCGTTGTTGTCCCACCAGTAATGTTTGGATTGGAAATGCCTGAAATAGAATACGGGGTTCTGGTTCTTGATGAATGCATTTACATCCAGTCTCACCGTATCTCCGAATAAACGGAGATTCAGATCCCCTCTGCCTTCTACGCTGAATTGTCCTGCATCTTCACCGGCTATGGCCAATTCTCCTAGAATATTGTAATGTAATAGTTTTCCTTGTTTTTTGGATAGTTCGCCGCCAATGGAGAGTGAACTTTCCTTATAGTTGTTGATAATGCGCTGTCCCGGTATGTTTGTCGTGTCGGTCAAGGCGAAGTTTCGGTATTCATAACTTAAAAAGGCGGTAAGTCCGGCTTTCGCCCATTTGTTGAATCCTTCTTGTAAAGCAATGCCAATGGTATTTTTGATGGATGTGCGCTTCGTCTTGTCTATTGAGTCGGTCCCCAGATAGTTATGTTCAAAATACTTCTGATTCTGTGCGTCATCGTATGAGATGTATTTGCGATTGTTCAAGTCCACTTGTAATGTATGTATGAAGCTTGTGACAGGAACAAATACCTGCGTTATTTTTACGGAGTCCGTATCCACACTGTCCTGTTTTTCTTTATAGAACCCTAAGTTGTAACGATGTGTCAGGAAGGCATGGTAGCTGGTGTTGTGATTCCATATCTGACTCAGTCGCGTTGGGATTTCGTTGGCGGAATATTCTTTTTTGCCTTCTGCCATATCCAGCGGGTTGGTGATATACCGGTCGTCCGTGATACCTCCGTTTTCTGCCATCTTCAAGTTATCGTTGTTGAATATGAAATGCATGTCATATTTGTCTCCCCGGTAGCTGGAGAACAGGCCACCGTTGAAGAAGGCTGTGGACTGATCTTGGTAAAGCCCCCGGCCATACAGGTAATCTATGTAGAATCCAAACCCCAGTCTTTTGTTTGCATTGATGGCAAAATAGGATTTGAAGCGTTCTTCTCCGTCACGGCTGCCTCCTCCTTTGTAATAGCTCAGGTTCGTGAATGGAGAAAATGTATTGGTGAATATGACATCTTCCGGACGTTGTACGCAAAAGTCGTATGGGTCGGTGAAAAAGTATTGGCTGGGATCCCGACGGTCAAAAAAGATGCGTGAGAGGCGGGGGGAACCCAAATTTCCCAAGTAATTGTATTGTCCGGTGTAGCCGCCCATGTCATTTGAGTTCTGGAAAGCGTGCTGCAAGGTATCTACGGGGATATAAGTGACATTGCCAAAACGACTGTCCACTTTCCATGAGTACAGTCCGATGGGGATAGTGTTGGCATCTACTACGGCTGTCGTGTCTATGGGGTTTCCGTTACGGTCATATTGGTTTCTGTCCAGTCCGTTTGCCGAGGAACCGAACTGATTGTTCAGGGTATTCATTGTCCGCTGTGCCATCAAGGAAGTATGGAAGCACAGGAATAATAAAAAAATAATAGAGAATATTCTTTTCATAACGGCGGCAAAGATACAATATAAAAATAAAAGGAAGAGCTTTTCCGCTATGGAAAGTTCTTCCTTTTATTATTCGTTTAGAGTTATTTTAACTTACTGAGGTTTAATAATCTCCATTCCGATTCGGATGGCTTCTTCATTCATCGGTATCAGATGATGGTGACGTTCGGGCAATGTTTTGCGTAAAGCTTTTATTACACTTTCAATGGATACTACGGGACGCAGTTTCAGCAAGCCTCCTAAGACAATCATATTGAAGGTCTTTGCCATTCCTTTTTCGTTGGCGGCATCCATTGCGTCAATACGATAGATTTGTATGTCCTTACGTGTCGGAGGTCGATGATTCCGTATCCGTCATAAATGAGGATACCACCCGGTTTGATTTTGCCTTCAAACTTTTCCAATGAGGGTTGGTTCAGTATGATGGCTGTGTCATATTGGCTGAGAATGGGTGAAGAGATGCGTTCATCACTGACAATCACCGTTACGTTAGCGGTTCCTCCCCGTTGTTCGGGACCGTATGCCGGCATCCAGGTTACTTCCTTGTCTTCCATCAGTCCGGAATAGGCAAGTATCTTACCCATGGATAGCACACCCTGACCGCCGAATCCTGCTATAATGATTTCCTGTTTCATGGTTTCTGTCTTTTTATTCTTTATCTTTCAAATCACCCAGCGGATAGAAGGGGAACATGTGTTCCACCATCCAGTCATTGGATGCTTGCGGAGTCATTTTCCAACCGGAATTACAAGTCGATACAATTTCCACCAAATTGGATCCTTTGCCATTCATTGAGTTTTCGAATGCCTTGCGGATAGCCTTTTTTGCTTTGCGGATGGCAGGAACCGTATGTACGGCCTGGCGGGTAACGTAGGCGGTGCCTTCCAAAGTGGCGGCAATTTCTGTCATTTTCAGCGGATAGCCATGAATGGCTACATCACGACCATAGGGGCAGGTGGCTGTCTTCATGCCAACCAGCGTGGTAGGAGCCATTTGCCCACCGGTCATTCCATAAATGGCGTTGTTGATAAAGATGATAGTAATGTTTTCGCCACGATTTAAAGCATGGATGGTTTCGGCAGTGCCGATACATGCCAGGTCACCATCTCCCTGGTAGGTAAATACCAGACGTCCGGGCCATAAAGCTGATGGCGGTAGCTACGGCTGGTGCGCGTCCGTGGCGGCTTCTTGCCAATCGATGTCTAGATAGTTGTATGCAAAAACGGCACATCCTACCGGTGACACACCGATTGTCTTATCTTCCATGCCCATTTCTTCAATAACTTCGGCTATTAACTTGTGAACCACACCGTGGCTGCATCCGGGGCAGTAATGCATCGGATTGTCATTCATCAGTGTCGGTTTCTTATAAACCAGGTTTTCGGGTTTTATGATTTCTTCTTTTGTCATAGTTTCTCCTCCTATTGCTTATAACATGAACCGCATAAAGAATTCCATCAGCTTGAGAAAAATAGCTGCAGCACAGACATAGATGAATACTTTGAAGTCACTTGCCATGAAGTAAGTGATGACAGCCGCTAGTGCCAGTGCCATGAAAAGTATGTTCAATATGTTTCTGATCAGATCGATATTCATACGGTCTTATTTTATTAGTTTCTCTTTCAGTGCAGTGATTACTTCATCCGGATCGGGAACAATACCACCCAGACGTCCGAAGTGTTCTACAGGCACTTTGCATTCTACGGCCAGACGGACATCTTCTACCATTTGTCCGGCGTTCAATTCTACAGTGAGGATACCTTTTACCTGTGCGGCGCGTGCTGCAATAGCTTTCGACGGGAACGGCCATAGGGTAATAGGACGGAGCAAACCAACTTTGATGCCTTCTTCCCGAGCCATTTCCATTGCTTTTTGGGCAATGCGGGCACAAGAACCGAAAGCTACGATCAAATATTCGGCATCTTCGCAGTGAAGTTCTTCGAAACGTACTTCGTTTTCTTCTATTTCTGCATATTTTTTCTGAAGATGGATATTACGTTTTTCCATTTCGGCAGGATCGAGTTCCAATGAGGTGATGATGTTGGGAGTACGGTGGTGGTTCTGCCGGTAGTGGCCCACGGACAACGGGCTATGACTTCTTCATCTGTCAGGCGTGTGCGCTGTTCGGGCAATACTACTTTTTCCATCATCTGTCCGATAACGCCGTCTGCCAGAATAATGGCGGGATTGCGGTATTTGAAAGCCAGATCAAAAGCTATACCTACGAAATCTGCCATTTCCTGTACTGATGCAGGAGCCAGGGCTATGAGCGATAGTCTCCGTGACCGCCGCCTTTCACTGTTTGGAAATAGTCGGCCTGACTAGGTTGGATGGTTCCTAATCCGGGACCTCCGCGCATGACATTGACAATCAGGCAGGGGAGTTCGGCACCGGCAATGTACGAGATGCTTCCTGCTTTAAACTGACGCCGGGACTGGAGGATGAGGTCATTACCATTTTACCGCTCGCTGCACCGCCATATACCATGTTGATTGCTGCGACTTCACTTTCTGCCTGCAACACCACCATACCGGTAGTTTCCCAAGGTTTCTCTTCGGCCAGCGTTTCCAATATTTCCGATTGGGGAGTGATGGGATAGCCAAAGTAACCGTCTACTCCGATACGGATAGCGGCGTGGGCTATGGCTTCATTTCCCTTCATTAAAACGACTTCTTCTGCCATATTTGTTACATTTATTGTTGTTTTACTTTATACACAGTGATGCATCCGTCCGGACAGACTGTGGCACATGATGCGCAACCATTGCAGGTATCTTCTAATACCTGGTGGGCGAATGTGTATCCTTTTTTATTCACTTGTTTGGCATTGAGCGCGATTACATGCAGCGGACATGCCACTACACATAGATTGCAACCTTTGCAACGCTCTGTGTCTACTACAATAGCACCTTTAATCTTTGCCATGGGTTAGTTATTATTGATTATACATGTCTTTGTTATAGAAATTCAGAATATTCATAATCATGTCACGGGCGGAAACGGCCGGACTTTCCGGATTACGCTCGATGGCTTCCAGATAATTGTTCAAAGCTTGTTGCCAGTCTCCCATTTTGCGGTAGGCGTTACCCAGTAAGTAATAGGGTTCATCGTTGACGTGCGCATCGTTTCGGATGAAATTAGTTAGCGCATGAATGGCTCTTTCCGTATCACCCTGTTCGATAAGTGTCTTTATGTCCTGTAATTGTTCCGTCATAAGGCATGATTGTCTCATTGTTGTTTACAAAGATACTCTTTATTTGTTATGAAAGGGAAGATTGGAGCAGAAAAAACGGCTTTCTTGCTAAAAACATTTAAAAAAAGGAGAGAAAGATAGGGAAAAAATGGAAGAATGATTTCTTCTAATGGTTTGATTATTATAGAAATGGTTTCAAGTGAAACGGTTGATAGAGGAACGGTGTTATTTATTCTTAAAGGGGAGACATGTTTTGGAATGGTATTTGTCATGGTGCTTTGGGAAGTTATATGTAGTAGTCGTTTGTATGTTTTTAGGGGAGTTGTCAGGTTATCTCCCCCTAAGTTTTATGTATTATCAGAATAAACTGTCACGGTATAAATATATGGGAGAAAAGACTATTTTATTACTTCACCTACATACATAATTATATGCCTTCTGACCGTCATTACTGGGATTCATCTTTTTTGCTTCCTCACCGGTAACGGTCTGTTTCATCAGTTTCTTGCAGTTTACTATCAACCACGGCTCGCTATTACCTTGCTTGTAGAACGAAATTTTATAATTATCGCTCTGATCCATCAGCATATTGCCCATTGATTTGGCTTGGTCGATTACGCAGAATGCTACTTCTTTGCCGAATAACTGGCCGAAACCTCCCCAGCATTCTTTACCGATTTCGAATTGTTCATCGTTTCCGGCAGTAATTGTCATACGTGAGGATGCCTTGATTTGGTCATCTATGCTTTGTTCTTTGCTGGGAGTTGCATTATTGGCTGCTTTTATTTCGGTATTACCCTCAGAACCACCGATGACAGCCGGTTGGGCAGGGGGAGTTACCGGAGTGGCGGTAACGATTGTTGTTGCATTTGATATCGGAGTAGCTGTCACGCCCGGAGCAGGAGCAACTGCAATTTGTGAGTTGTTCAAGACCTTGTTGCCCAATGTATCTTGGATGGATTTGAACAGTGTGTCTTTCAAGTCAATAGTCTCTCTTCTGAATTTGCCGCAGATGGGAGCCAGCTTGGTCTTCGATTTGTTTAAAGCCATATCGTCTACAATCCATTCCTCTGCACTGTATTTTTCTCCTCCGTCACGAGCTTCATCATACCAATAACGGATACGGGTCATTTCGATATCACATTTTCCGTTTTCGCAGGTGATAAACAACTGATAATAAATTCTGGTTCTGTCCAATGACAATGCAGAGGAGGAGAATACCAGATATTCTTCGCCACCTGCTGCAATGGTTCCTTCATCTTCATTGGTGTAAAGAACACGTGCATTGAACTTGCCTTCGGGCTTGAAACGTTCTGTGGCCCATTTCAGCATGGTGCCATATAGCTGGTCTTTCGTTAAAGACGGTGCCTGTATCTCTGTTTTGAAAGAAACTTACCGTCATTCATAGTTATCGCTCCCGCCAGATATTTGGGATCTGTCTGTGCCATAGCGATGAATGGCAGACATAGGAGCATTAAAAAAAGAATCTTCTTCATAGTAATATTTTTTATTTTATATTTTAATCTAAGCAAAGATAGGAATAAAAAAAAGAGAAGCTATAATGCCTCTCTTTTTTACTTTTATTATTATTGCGTGAATTTTACTTTACAGGTATCTTTTCAATGCGCTTTTGGTGACGTCCGCCTTCGAAGCCGCTGTTAAAGAATTCATCCAATATTTTTTCGGCCATTTCATGGTCAATGAATCGTCCCGGCATTACCAGAACATTGGCGTCATTGTGCTGACGTGACAGATGGGCTATCTCGGGCATCCAGCATAGTGCCGCACGGATACCCTGATGTTTGTTCAATGTCATGCTGATGCCTTCACCGCTTCCGCAAATTGCCACTCCGGGTCCGCATTCTCCGGCTTCTATAGCCAGTGCAAGCGGATGGGCATAATCTGCATAGTCACAGCTTTCTGTACTGTATGTACCGAAATCTTTGCATGGGTAGCCTTTTTCAGTTAACCATGTCTTTACAAACTCTTTCAGTTCAAATCCTGCATGATCGGATGCCAGTCCTACTTTTTTCATGCCAGCATTTCTTTTACTTGGTTATACACGTTCTGTGCGGTAAAGCCCAGCTTTTCATCCAATACTTTGTAAGGAGCGGAGAATCCGAATGATTCCAGACCGAATACCTTACCGTTGGCACCTACCAAACCTTCAAGGTTTACAGGAAGACCGGCAGTCAGACCGAATACTTTAGCCCCTGTGGGAATGATACTGTTTTGATATTCCTTGCTTTGGCTGCGGAACAATCCCTCAGAAGGAGCGGATACGATACGTATTTTTATGCCATCCTTGCGGAGAAGTTCTGCACCTGCCTCCAAAGTGGAAACTTCGGAACCTGAAGCGACTAGGATTACATCCGGATTTTCATCGGAGCCTGCAACAATATAAGCGCCTTTGGCAGCCTGTGAGTAGTCGTTTCCTGCAGGCAGATTCGCGATATTCTGGCGGGAGAAGATCAGTGCGGGTGGGGGTGCTGGTATTTTCCATGGCCAATTTCCATGCCACAGTGGTTTCTTCCGCATCTGCCGGACGGAGTACCAACATAGAATTGTGTCCTTTGTGGTTTTTCAGTTTTTCCATCAGGCGGATTTGTGCTTCTTGTTCTACCGGTTCGTGAGTAGGACCGTCTTCACCTACACGGAATGCGTCGTGTGTCCAGATGAATTTGACGGGAAGTTCCATCAAGGCAGCCATACGTATGGCGGGTTTCATGTAGTCTGAGAATACGAAGAAGGTAGCGCATGCAGCAATCACACCTCCGTGAAGTGCCATACCCAGGCAGCAGCAAGCCATGGTTAATTCGGAAACACCTGCCTGCAGAAATGCACCGGTGAAGTCGTCTTTTGTGAATGCATGTGTTTTCTTCAAGAAACCGTCGGTCTTGTCTGAATTTGACAGGTCGGCAGAAGAAACGATCATGTTTTCTACTTCTGTAGCCAGTACACCGAGAACTTTGGCAGAAGCGCTGCGTGTAGCATCTCCGGCTTTTTGTTCGATAACATTCCAATTTACTTTCGGAGCTTTGCCAGAGAACCATAGTTCCAATTTAGCAGCCAGTTCGGGGTTAGCTTTAGTCCATTCAGCTTTAGCCGCATATTTTTCTGCAACAATTTTTTTCAGTTCCTCTGCACGTTTGGCATACAACTCTTTTACTTCAGGGAAGATTTGGAAAGGATTGGTTGGATCGCCGCCTAAGTTCTTGATTGTATTGATGTAAGCATCACCTCCCAAAGGAGCACCGTGGGTGGCACAGTTACGTTCATAACTGGAATCATCCGCTTTGCGTGCGCCTTTACCCATAATGGTCTTACCGATAATTAATGTGGGCTGACCGGTTACGGCTTTCGCTTCTGTCAGAGCCGTGCGGATTGCATCGGGATCATTACCGTCGATGGTAATTACTTTCCAGTGCCATGCTTCGTATTTCTTGGCAACATCTTCGCTGGTAACAGCATCGGTAGCGGTAGACAGCTGGATGTCGTTTGAATCATAAAACATGATCAAGTTGTCCAGCCCCAAATGACCTGCCAGACGGCCTGCACCCTGAGAAATCTCTTCTTGAATACCCCCATCGGATATATAGGCATAGATGGTCTGGTCCATGACATGACCCAGACGGGCTTTCAGAAATTTGGCAGCGATAGCAGCACCTACTGCAAAAGTGTGTCCTTGTCCTAACGGGCCGGAAGTATTTTCAATACCGCGCATGATGTCCACTTCAGGGTGTCCCGGAGTCGGACTGCCCCATTGGCGGAACTGTGCCAGTTCTTCATGGTGAACTTGCCGGTCAGTGCCAAAGTGGAATACAGCATCGGTGACATGTGGCCTGGATCAAGGAAGAAACGGTCACGCCCTTCCCAACGCGGATTTTCAGGATCGTAAACTAAAAACTCAGAGAAAAGCACGTTTACAAAATCAGCGCCACCCATAGCTCCACCCGGGTGTCCTGAATTAGCTTTCTCTACCATCGAAGCAGCCAGAATACGGATGTTGTCCGCTGCACGGTTCATAAGTTTCTTTTCGTTCATATTAAAATAATATTATAATTTGAATGCTATTAGTGAGTCGGTTTATCTTTGCTATTTTATTTAATATCTGCAAAGATAACTCTTTATGTGTAAACCGCAACATGTAAAGAGGCTCTTTTTTAAGCCCGTTTGACTCACTTCTTAAATCGGGTCGCTGCTTCTTCAACAGGCAGTCCTGCCTTATAGTTTTCGATATATGTGTTGAATCCGGCTACATCTTCGGCTGTTGGCGATATTTCAATACCGGCATCACCGGCGAATACTTTGTCTTCCAGAAAATCTGCCAGGGATTGTTTCTTTTCATTGTTGACAAGGTAAGAACCTAGCAGGGCGATTCCCCATGCGCCACCTTCACCGGCAGTTTCCATTACGGAAATAGGGGAGTTTATAGCTGCTGCAAGTATTCTCTGGCCTACACCTTTCGTTTTGAATAATCCGCCGTGTCCTGTGATTCTGTCTACTTTGATTTTCTCTTCATTGAAAAGAATGTCATTACCTATCTTAAGAACTCCGACTGAAGCGTATAAATGGGTACGCATAAAGTTGGCGAGGTTGAATTTGTCATTTGCAGAACGTACAAACAATGGCCTTCCGTCGGCAAGTCCTGTCACGGGTTCACCTGAAATATAATTATACGAAATAAGACCACCGCAATCTGCATCGCCTGCGAGGGCATGATTGTAAAGTTTTCCATATAATTCATTCATATCTACGGGTATACCCAGCAGTTCTTGGTATTCTTTGAACAGATTGATCCAGGCATTGAGGTCGGAGGTGCAGTTGTTGCAATGTACCATAGCTACAAGGCTTCCGTCGGGAGTGGTAACCATGTCAATCATTTCGTATGGCTTGGACAACTCTTTTTCCAATACAATCATGGAAAATGAGGAAGTGCCTGCTGATACATTCCCGGTGCGTTGCTTGACAGCGTTGGTTGCTACCATGCCGGTTCCGGCATCTCCTTCCGGAGGCAGACAGGTACACCTGCTTTCAAGTGGCCCGACACGTCCAGCCTCTTGGCACCTTCCGGGGTAAGGAACCCTGCATTCTCGCCGGCGGGTAAGACTTTGGGCAGGATATCTGTCAGTTTCCAAGGGTATCCTTTAGGAGCTACCAACTTGTCGAACTTGGCTATCATTTCGGCAGAATAATTCTTGGTAGCCGGGTCTATGGGAAGCATTCCTGATGCATCACCTATGCCCAGGACTTTCTGACCTGTAATTTGCCAATGAATGAACCTGCAAGGGTGGTCAGATAGTCAATGTTACTTACGTGTTCTTCATTGTCTAAAATAGCTTGGTATAAATGAGAAATGCTCCATCTCAGAGGAATGTTATATACGAATAATTCAGATAAAGCGGCGGCTGCCGGACCGGTATTGGTATTTCTCCATGTACGGAAAGGTACAAGGATTTCTTCTTCTTTATTGAATGCCATATAACCATGCATCATGGCACTGACACCGATTGCCGCCAAGGTTTCTATTTCTGTGTCATATAGCTTTTTTACGTTGGAACGGAGATCTGCATAGCAGTCTTGCAGGCCATGCCAGATAGCTTCCACACTGTAAGTCCACAGTCCGTCTACCAGTTGGTTTTCCCAGCTATGGCTTCCCTGGGCAATGGGCTTGTTTTCCTGGTCAATCAAAACAGCTTTGATTCGTGTTGATCCGAATTCTATGCCTAGAATAGCTTTTCCTGCTTCGATGGTTGATTTTGCATCTGATTTCATATTAAAACCTATAATTTAAGGTACAACAATAATGATGATAAAATAAGGTGGGATGTGCCAAGAATCTTATTAGCCTTGACACATCCCCTCTTCATGGATGAATTAGCAAAGTGCTTTGTTCAGCATATAGTAGACTTCGTTCATGCGAAGCTCTTTCTTGAAGTTGCTGATGGTAGTATCTTTGTCGATACGGATCATTTCGATACCTGCAATCTCAGCATAGTCTTCCCAATATTCTGCTGTCAGATCATAAGAGAAGCAAGAATGATGTGTTCCACCTGCCAGGATCCATGCGCCTGCACCTACTTCGAAATTAGGCATCGGAATCCACAGGGCGGAAGCAACCGGTAATTTGGGCAACGGTTTCGGCTCGATGCATTCTACGTCGTTCACGATCAGACGGAAACGGTTACCCAAGTCTACTACAGTGGCGGTACAACCTGAGCCTACTTTTGAAGTGAATACAAGACGGGCTGTCTGGCTCTTGCGAATACCTATGCCTAGGAAGTGTACTTCCAGACGTGGTTTGGAAGCGGCGATAAGAGGACAAACTTCCAGCATATGTGATTGCAGGATAGCACTGTTTGCACCATCGAAGTTCAATGTGTAATCTTCCAGGAAAGAACAACCTTTGGAAAGTCCTTGGTTCATCACCCATACGGTACGGTAGAGAGCTGCTGATTTCCAGTCACCTTCCGCACCGAATCCGTAGCCTTCAGCCATCAGACGCTGGGAAGCCAGTCCCGGTATCTGATCGAAGTAGCTGCCGTCTGTTTGGCCCAAATCATCAAAATTAGTAGTGAATCCTTTGGCGCCTTTGGCTTTAAGGATGGCACGAAGAGCTAATTCGGCTTTTGCAGCGTTCCATACTTTCTGATAAGCTTCGGTTGATTTATCTTCTAATGAAGCATCGTGGTCGTATTCGTTGAAGTAAGTTGCTACAAGTGCCTCTACATCTGTATCCTTGATGTTTTTATGGTATTCCATCAGTTCGCTTGCCGGACAGTAATCTACGTGATACCCCATACGTTGTTCTGCTTCCACTTTATCACCGTCAGTTACAGCTACATTATTCATCTGATCGCCGAAACGGATGATCAGCATATCCTGAGAGTCTGCCCAACCTGCACAAACGCGCATCCAAACGGCAATCTTGTGCTGGGTGTCTTCGTCTTTCCAGTAACCTACCACTACTTTGCGGCGGATGCGCATACGGGTACAGATATGTCCGAATTCGCGGTCACCATGGGCGGATTGATTCAGATTCATGAAGTCCATATCCATGGTATCCCAAGGAATTTCCTTATTGAATTGAGTGTGTAGATGTAACAGTGGTTTCTTTAACTGTTGCAGACCGTGAATCCACATTTTAGCTGGGGAGAAAGTGTGCATCCAAGTGATGACACCGATACATTTTTCATCGTTGTTGGCTGCTTTGAACACTGCTTCCACTTCTTTGGAAGAGTTGGCTGTTCCTTTATATACTACTTTTACAGGAAGTTTCCCTGATTCGTTCAGTCCGTTTACCATTTCATTGGAGTGAGCGTCTACTGCTATAACTGCGTCACCTCCGTACAGAAGCTGTGCTCCTGTTACAAACCATACTTCATACTGATCAAATGCTTTTTCCATAATGTTATATTTTAAAAGGGTTATTAATTTCTTTGTTTCTTATTTCTGTCCATAATAGGCATTGGGGCCGTGTTTGCGGCTGAAATGCTTTTCTATTAATAAAGAATTCATCGTTAAATGAGGGTTGGCGGCAAAAGCGATACTTGCCATTTTGGCTACCTGTTCCATGACTACTGCATTATGTACAGCATCATTGGCATCTTTTCCCCATGCAAAAGGACCATGATTTTTTACTAGTACTCCCGGAGTATGTACAGGGTTCAGGTTCTTGAAACGTTTCACAATCACATTGCCTGTTTCCTGTTCGTAGGCACCTTTTACTTCCTCTTCAGTCATATCTGCGGTACAAGGAATGGCGTCATGGAAATAATCGGCATGAGTCGTTCCG
>ENA-OQCX01000483-OQCX01000483.1-human-gut-metagenome-genome-assembly--contig:-NODE-483-length-20574-cov-14.235536_pt1 | contig 20574 bp, 16 predicted proteins | sample MGYA00242762_ERZ504587 | MGnify/ENA primary metagenome ERZ504587 (study PRJEB26092, sample SAMD00036337) | human gut metagenome | host: Homo sapiens | study: EMG produced TPA metagenomics assembly of... | reverse complement strand
ACTTCAACGAGCGCATCGAGCAGAAGATTTTCCACTGCGAGATTGTGGTGGATGCCGAAAAGGTCAAACGGGAGGAAAGTGCCTACAAGAAAATTCCTGTCATTACCGATTTCACGGACGAGGACGGCAACGACCACATGAAAGGAAACGGTGCAGGCGAACTACCGGCGCATCAAGGAAGAGGTGAAGCAGATTGTGCAGGATGAACTGGAGCGCATCGCAGGCGATGACAACCTGAAGCATTTGTTGCAGCAGAAGTAAATAAAAAAATGAAGAAAGGCTTACCATAAACCTTTCTTCATTTTTTTAGAACTTAAGCATTATCCATACTTACTAAGATTCCGTTTTCCAAAATTTTTTGCAATGGAATTTTCTTTAAGATTTCTTGATAAGTGCTATAGAAGTCATTATCAAGTCCTATATAAACAATATTGTCATGTAATTCTTCTATAACACTAATATGTGAATGCAATTTGCACTTTTTATCAGAACAATCTGATACGATACTTTTAATTCGTTCCAACTTATTTAATAAATCATCATATTGAGATAACCCTTTTGTAGTTGGTTGTATTTGATAATTAGTTTTCTTTGCCGGTTGTATATTATGTTCAGGATCTAATAATACTATGTGAAATATAGAAGAATCCCGATCAAAATAACCTACAATACGCCCCGTACTTTTTGTTATCGAAAATTGCATTATTGGAAAATCTGTCTCATTGTCCAATATTTCTTTTGGTAGCCAATCTAAATCTTTTCGTTGAATAGGAATGTTTTTAGCACTCCAATCTATTGGATGACATCTTAATGCAATACTACCTCTATTTTCTTCTAATACTTCTTGCGGTGTCATAGTACCCAAAGCACCTAATCGTTCAAGAAGCCCAATATGCCATCCCTTAGAACACTCTCCAATCTGAAAATTAGGTATCTGCTTAAAGTAAGAGAAGGAAAAAGTTATCTTCCTTCTCTTTAACTCATTTTCTTGTTCTTTGGTAACTAATGATTTGTTTCCGTATTTAGGAGAATCTGAATTAAGATTTAATAGTTTCCCATTTTTTCCCATAATACTCAATCATTAGTTCTGGAGTAATAACCTTGTCACAACGCTCATTTACATTTAAATCTCCACGTGTTTCAATCCAAGGCATCTCATTGTGGGACAATCGTTCTAATTCAGCACCGCTATATTTAAGATAATTCTCCAATATAAAGTCAATAAATTCAGCGTCTTCTGATGATAAACTCACATTGTGATTCATGCAATCATCAATATTTGATTTCTGAATAGAGATATTTTGTAGAATTAAATCGATTGTAGATTTCTCGATTTACCGGACCATGAATCCATGCTTCAAACTCGCCGTCAAACATAGGTTTTTATTGATACCATAAGACCATGCTTGAACATAATACAATAACTTCTGCAACTTTAAATTTATTAAAGACGCAAATCTATCTTCCGATTTTACTCGTAAGATAATGTAGTCTGTTATATCGTGTATTGAGTTCATCTGAATTATGACTATATCAATTTCAATGCAAAGTTAATATCTTTTTCTAATATAACAAAATAATGAATTGAATTGATGTGATTTATTCTAATGAATTTGTTTTTTATCTCCTCATACGATCCAACTCATCATCGCGCAGCATCCTCTCGTTCAATTTCTCCTGCATTCTGTCAAGGAAGTAGGTGCGGCTTTCGTTCTTCCGGCGTTGATATCAGTGTAGAAGCGGTAGCAGTCTTTAGAATCAACCCGAATATCTTATAGAGAAGTGGGGCGAGCTGTTTGAGCGGCATATTGCCGTTGTTGATGCAGCCCATCACGTCTATGCCGTAGATAAGTTCCACGAGGTCGATGGCATTGCCCGTCCATTGAAGAAGGCTGGCGGTGGTTTCTGTTGCGTTGTTGGCGGATATTAGTGGTGGCACTTGGGGCGTGGCAAGGAATTTCTGCATCTTTCTTACGAAAGACAGAGCCTTGCTGACGTAGGCGGCAATCTCTCTTTTTTCTTCTGACAGATTACGTACGGGATGGTGCTGCAACTCGATTTCGATGTAGGCAAGCGCGATGACGGTAAGGTTCATGTCCATGCCGCCGTTGCACAGTTCGATCACTTGGGTGGCGAAAGCCGTGTATGCCGTTTCCATATTGCAGTCGCCGGCTTCGTTTATCAGGCGGAAAAAGTCGGTTTCCGCCAGCAAGAAATAATTCATGGTTCTGTCAATTTTGAAAATTACACTTTGTTTTCTGCGTGCGCACATGAATATAATTGGCAAAAAACGCGGCAGAAAATAAAAAATCCAACACTCAATTTTACAAAGTGCTGGATTTCAGAGGTATAAAATTCAGTATTTTTTCACAAGGACAAATTATCTCCGACTTAAATTGTTTGTAATCGGAACATTTATTCTATTCCTGAAAATAGAAATGTATGCTTGCCGCACATTTTGGCTATCTTGCTTTTTTATCAAGGATATAGATAATGCGACATACACCGTTGGGATAGCTTTTCAAAGAGGAAAGCGTCCAGTGTTGCTCTGGCAGAGCCGACTTAAAAAAATGTCGTCCGCTTCCGGATATGAAAGGAACGGTGTATAGTATGATTTCATCCACAGCGTGCATCCGCAGCAGTCCGTTTATATAGTCTGCCGTGTCCGGTGTGGCTTCCGCGAGGTAACGGATGTTTGTGCAGTCTTTTCTCCATTCGTGCAGCATTGAAATGGAATAGTCCGGTGTCACACGGTAAAAGGCTTTCTTCCTGATTTCATCAAGACCGCAACGGTCAAGGCACAAATCCTGATGTGCTTTATCATATAACTCTGAAGAAAGACATCCGTCCATCGTCAGTACGGCGAGAATCTGAACTTTACCCATAATCGTTTCCTTTCGTTAGGCAAGGGTAAAAAAGTAGCGTGCAATTCACACTACCTTCAAGCGATGGCTCTGGTAAAGCCTTTACGGAGAGTACGTGAATGCACGCTATGCGTAAGCATAGCATAAGCATCACGCAATCGTCTCCGTAGTTCCAATTTACCAGATTTTCGCTTGAAACGCCTTGCGGTCTTATCCTATATGTTGGCGGCGAAAAGCTCCTGCCAATCGCCGTTTTTCTCAAATGTTATGCAAAGATAGCCAAATTCAGTGAATTACGGGCTATGATTGCTTGAATTTATATTTAAGTCCATACTCTTCAAGTTTGCTGTATAGTGTTGTCCTGCCTATGCCGAGCAGTTCTGCGGCGACACTCCGGTTGCCGTTTGCCTGTTTCAACGCACGCAATATCCGCTCCTTATCCTCCGCGTCATTGCGCAAGGCGAAGCTGACAGTAGAGGTCGGTTTCGTCACGGCAAGTTCCAGATGCTCTTTCATGACAACACCTTCCTGCGCCTGCAATACAGCACCCATAACTTTCTGCCGAAGTTCCCGCACGTTGCCCGGCCATGCGTGTGTCAGCAACGCTTTACGTGCTTCGGAACTGAACCCGCTCACGCTACACTCCAGCTCTCTGTTTGCCATATCACGGAAGAACTCTGCCAGCGGCATAATGTCTTCTTGACAGTCACGCAACGGAGGAACGGTTATCCCGAAGTCGTGCAGGCGGTACAGAAGATCCTGCCGAAAACGCTTTTCATTCACCGATACCTCCAAATCTTCATTGGTAGCAGCGATGATGCGGACATTGAAATTCCGGTCTGCCTTGTCTCCGACCGGGCGATACCGCCTCTCCTGTATGGCACGGAGCAACATCTGTTGGGTTTCCAACGCGAGGTTTCCTACCTCGTCCAGAAACAACGTGCCGCCTTCCGCCTCATGGAAATATCCTTTCTTGGCATTGTCCGCACCTGTAAATGCACCTTTGACGTGTCCGAAGAAAGCCGACGGTGCAAGCTCTTTGGAGAGTGAACCGCAGTCCACCGCCACAAATGGCTTGCCTGCACGTTTGCTCTTGTCATGCAACAGGTGGGCAATATGCTCCTTGCCCGTGCCGTTCTCACCAAATATCATCACGCTCATATCGGTGGCGGCTACCAGCCTTATGCGGTGCATGATTTTCTGAAAGGCGGAACCTTCACGGGCGAATATAGGCATACGGCGTTGTCCTGCCTGACGTTCTTTCAGTATGGAACGGATCAGGGGGACAAGTTTATCCTCCACAAGCTGTTTGGGAATATAGTCTATCGAGCCGAGTTTCATGCTTTCCACGGCGGTATTAACTTCGGCGTAGTCGGTCATAATGATGAAGGGCTGCATCTTTCCCTCCTTTCGCATCCAGCACAAAAGGTCTATGCCACTGCCGTCAGGCAGACGCAGGTCGGCAACCACGATATCATTATCTGTTGCCTGTTGCAGATGTTTCTTCGCGGTTGAGAGGTGGTAAGCTTCATATTGCGGTAGCCCTCCCGTGACAGCATATTGCAGACATATTCGCAATACACGATGTTGTCTTCCACCACAATTATTTTTGTCTTATTCATCTTCGTATTTTCTCCTTTCCTCTTCTGCCAACCGTATTATTTCCACTCCCTTATCCAGCACGGCAGTCACGGCATGGCTTAACGCTTCACCATCCGGGAGAGCATCGCCACGAAGCAATCCGTAAAGTACATTCAGCGGTTGGTCGGCACGGAGCACCTCCCACGAACTGCGCAGGTGGTGGATCAGGGAATCCAGCTTTTGCAGGTCTTTTTCTTTTGCTGCATCCCGTACCGCCTGCATTTCCTTTTCTGTTTCAGTTATCAACTTTTCCAGCATGACGGCTTCATTGCCATAGGACAATAAGGCGGAAAAGTCCGGTTTCCCGTCCGGTGTCGCTTTTATGGCACACCTGTCGGAAACTCCATCAGTTCCGATATGGAGAACGGTTTGAACAGGCATCCGGCAAAGCCTTTTGCCAATAGTTCCCCTTTGTTACAACTGCCCGAAGCGGTTGCCACAACCACCGGGATTGTTGGTGAATTGCCCACGTTGGACGAACGCAACAGTTCCAGCAATTCGAAACCGTTTATATCGGGCATATTCAAGTCTGTCAGCAACAGGCTGTATTCTTTCTGGCGTATCATTTCCATCAGTGCCGCAGCATCGGTGCAAGTGTCGCAGTGTATTCCTTCTTGGGAATACATCTCTTTCAGCATCAGAAGTAATACCTCATCATTGTCAATGGCGACAACATCATGGAATTTATTGTTATGATAAACAGGTGTATTGCTTGTATATCCAAGCTGTTCTTCAGCTTCCTGCATAGAAATTTCAACTGTGAAACGACTGCCTTTCCCTTTCTTGCTGTCTAAACGGATTGTTCCGCCAAGCATCGACACAATATTACGCATTATGGCAAGCCCAAGCCCGAAACCCTCCTTTGCGGCGGCATTTGATAGACGTTCAAACGCACCGAACGCTTGTTTCTGTTCCTCTTCTGTCATGCCTGTACCTGTATCTTCAACGACCAGTGTCAGAACTCCATTATCATATTCAGTAATCAAAGAAACACCGCCTTCTTCTGTGAACTTGACAGCGTTTGACAGCAGGTTATTCCCGATTTGTATTATTCGCTCTTTGTCGGTCAATACAATGGCATCGTGTCCAGTCTTCACGGACAAGGACAGCCCTTTGTTCACGGCAACAGGCATGAACTCCGTTTCAAGTGTGTGCGTGATTGCTGAAATCCGGCAGGGTGACAGACGGGGCTGTTCCTTGCCGTTGTCCAGGCGGAAGAAGTCAAGCAAAGTGTTAAGCATATCCCGCATACGGTCGGAGGATTGCAGTATGTTTTGGATATACTGCCCGGACTTATCCTCACACTGTTCTTTCCGTATCAGTCCGGCATAGCCTGTTATTGCTGTCAGCGGTGTGCGCAGTTCATGGGTGATAGTATGTACCGCCTTCTTCCTTGACGTTATCAGTGCCTCGTTCCGTTGTACGGATTGTTCCAGTTGCCTTATCAAATCAGTTGTCTTGTGCTTGTATTGTTTAATGCTTTTTGCATCACGATGTATGATGATGTAGGAAATTAACAACAATAGAAGAACGAATCCCATTAAACCGCCTACTTGCATAAATGACTTTTCACGCATGGCAACTATTTCGTTTTCCCGGCTTTGCAGTTCGGTTTGTACCTTTTCTTCTATTTGGCAAATCAATTCTTGCAGTTGTCTGTTAAGTTCTGCATTACGAGCTGCAAGGCTGTCGGCTTGTTCCGACAATTGGCGATCCTGCACTTTCTGTTCGCTGATTACGTTTCTATTGACCGAATGAAGGATAGTGGTTGATACTGCTGGAGTTACTTCCTTTTTTTTGCCGAATATGCCTAAGAAACCTTTTCGTTTTGGCTTTTTGGACTGTTCCTGCACACTTTTCTGTACAATAACCGGAATTTGATTGGCTATCTTCTTGTTAATAGATTGTTGTTCATCCATTAACCGGACTATCTGGAACATCTGTCGTTCCTTATCCTCTAAAAGACTGCGCACACTATCGATGCGCTCTGCTGGATAGGTGGCCTTGAAACGGCAGAGCATACTGTCCATTGCCATACGCCGTGCATGGTAATGCTCGATATCTTTATCGTTCCATTCCAGTATTGTTTCACCCAATAGAGAAAATTTTATCATTTGAATATTGATATTGTTTATTTCTTTTCGGAGCTCGTCTATTTTTTTATTGCCAAGTTCTAATGCTTCTATCTCCTGCCATTCATAGAGGCTATTATATGCCATACATCCGATAAGAATGGAGATAAGTATATATCCCAACCGTATTGCCTTATAGAAATTTCCTGACCGCTCCATTATTTTAATGACATTGATTTTTGGAACATGAATAAAAGTTTATCTTTTTCGTTCATGCGGATATTATCAGAATAACCGTCTTTTGTTATTTGATACCCACATGGCTTAACCATAAAAATGCCTAAGCCCTTAGTGTACGAACTTACTTCTGAGGCATAGTCTTTACTTGTATTTAATGGAACTTTCCCTTTAATATGACACCACTCATTATTACAACTGATGTCTTCAATCTCAGACATCAGTTTTTGCAAATCTGTAATAGCTTTGGAACTCGCTACTTGGGGTATCTGCAACTCAAAACAGAGCATCGGTTCGAGAATGTCCACACCTGACTGTTGCAAAGCCAGCCTGAAGACATAAGGGGTCAGCTGTCTGAAATCAGCAGGTGTACTTACCGGGCTATAATACTCGGCTTGAGTAAAAGTTACTTTCAGATCTGTCACTTCCCATCCATGTAAACCAGATTGGCAAGACATACGAATCCCTTCAAAAACGGCATTTTGAAAAGAATGGTTCAGATAACCATAGGAGATGTCACTTTCGATTTGCAACCCTGCCCCTAACGGTAAGGGTTCAAGAGTCAGCCTATTGTGGCCCAGTAAGGGTTGGGTGGTACTTCGATCTGAATAATCTTATTGACCTTTTTTATAGGTCGTTCTTTGTAGATAGTCTTGATCTCATCAAAATGGACCTTTACGGAAAATCGTTCTTCCAGCAATGTCTGTATGATTTCCTTTTGGGTCAAACCATATAACGAGATTTCCAATTCATCACTATATGAGTTTATGGAAAAGGACAAAGACGGGTCTTCAATCCACAATGTATTCAGAGCGGATATCACCTTGCTTCTCTCTTCGGGCTTATTTGGCCGGACGGAGGATTTGAGAGCGGGATGCTGATGAGATAATCCTTGAATCAAACAAGGTTTAGCACCTAAATAATCTCCGATTCGAAAATCTTCTATATCTTCTACAATCGCGATATCATTGGCACCCACTTCATCAACATTTATCTCTCTGCCCTGATAAATAGTCTTTAGATTTTTAATCTTGATGAATTTTTCCGAATCGTTGATTCTTACAACGTCTCGAAGTCTCAGACTTCCGTCAATTATTTTAAGAAAACTTCTTTTATGCCTTTGGGGTCATGCTCTATCTTATAGAGATAAGCTGAAAGTCTGTTTGAGACTGATGCCGGAGGAAGTATAAAAGAAGAAATGGCGTCCAACAACTCATTGATACCGATATTGAACATTGCTGATCCATGTAGCACCGGATAGACTTTGGCTTTTGCCACAAGAGCGATTATCGTATTCCAATAATCAGCCGGTGAAATTTCGCTATCCGCCAAATATCGTTCTAATATATCGTCGTCATGGTTGCATACAAATTCTTTGTATTCTTCCTTTATATATGTTTGGGAGCAAACCGGATAAACCGATCCATCGACAACAGTTTGCATAAACAGGACATCTTGCGACAGATTTGTTTTTATATCCATATACAAACGCTCCAAATTCACACCGGCACGGTCAATCTTATTGATAAATATAATTGTCGGGATTTGCAGCTTTTGTAAAGTACTGAACAGCAACTTTGTCTGCGCTTGTATGCCTTCCTTTGCGGATAAGATGAGGACTGCTCCATCAAGCATTTTGAATGTCCGCTCCACTTCCGCAATAAAATCCATGTGTCCCGGAGTGTCAATGATATTGCATTTCACTCCATTCCAGATAATAGATGTCGTAGAAGCCCGGACAGTAATTCCTCTACGTTTCTCTATATCCATAGAGTCCGTTATGGTGTCACCATTATCCACACGGCCGCACTTTTCCGTTGCTCCACTGGCAAACAGCAGATTCTCGGTTACGGAAGTTTTTCCTGCATCAATGTGAGCAAGAATTCCTAAATTTATAATATTCATTTGGATTAAGCAATAATATACTACAGTAGATGCATTGTCGAAACGCACCTTTTAATACCTCCTCGTAGCATATGAGAACTACAGGATTACTAACTCGTATTAATATGTATATTATTACTGCCGCATAACGATTACAAAATTACACAAAAAAATATATCTAACAAAAGTGGGAGGATTTTTTAACTTTTTACCATAGACATTTTATTAGGGAAGCGTAGGTTCAACTGGCAAGTACAAATAAGTAGAAATGTTTGAACAACACCGTTTTAGGAAGTTGAAAAATCAAGTTTCTCTCTCGGTATAGCGTTTATTTTGGCCAATATCTTCTTTAGTTTAGCATTTGTGTATTTCCCATTCGTGTTCTATTTAGCTCCTTATTATGAGTATGTAGCAAGTTACTTATCAAATTCAGCCTCTTTGAGGGTCAAATATGGTTTTGCAAATGGTGACTGACAAGACATAAACAAGGTCAGCAGGAATTTTTTACATAAATGGACATGAATGTATATAACCTAAAATAAGAATAAATTTTAATAAGGGCTGCCCAAAAAGAAAAAAATGCAGTTGCCATCCTATAGATACTTGCAGAAAGGATAAAATTTACTTTTAGACCTTTTGGGATAGCCCTTATTAATACTTCAGATAAAATTCCTTAGGTTATATTTTCAATCCTTTGGACCGGGTTTCCTCCTTGGCATACAGTCCCGGACGCCCGATTATGACATGGTTGGCAACGATACTATCCGCCGGACTGCGTATCTGCGGCGGTGCATTTTCGGGATATTGCGCCTGCCTGTTCCTCACATCTTCCGCTTCCGGCTTGAGCTGTTGCCTTCATTCTCCTTTTCTGCGACTTCGGGCGTGGGTGGCGCAAGCTCCAGCTGAATTTTTCGGTCAAGGGCGGCAAGTTCGGACTTCAACTGCTTCAGCTCGTCCTCCTTCTTCCACACCTTACCCGCTATCTCCTGTAACTGCGGTATCTCCATCTCCAGCACCTCGTTCTTCGCCTTGTACTGGTCGATGATGGAGGGTATCCTCTCCATCGCGTTGAGGAAGTTGCGGGCGGCGGCCAACGGGTCAGCCATCGCCAGATGCCCGTTGTTGTAGGTGTACTTGTAGTTCCCCTCGACCACGAAGCGGTTGTCGGTGAACTCCAATCCCTCTTTGAGTATCCTTTCGCTCACCACCTTTATCGGAAAACCGTAAAGTTCACCGACCTGCGTGTACAACCCTCCGGTCGTGGCATTCTTGGCTATCTCCTGCAAACGCTTTCCGATGACCTTCTCATCGGCGGAATCCACTCCGTCCACCTTTATTATATTAAGGCGGTTGCCCTCCTTGTCGGTCTGCACCACCGACAGGAAGCGGTTCCAGTCCTCCGTCATGGCATCTATGAAAGCCGTGTTGTTGCGCAACTCGCCGGTCTTTGACTCCAGCTTGAACTCCGAATCACGCTTGCCCTTGTTGAACGACTTGCGTTCCCCTTCGAGCGATGCGATCCGCTTTTCCAGTTTCGCCTTGTCCAACAGGTCGGTATTGCCGGAGAGCAACGCCATGTATTCCGAGAAATTCATGCCCGATTTTTCGTCCATTGCCCCCTCGTCGATGGTACGCGCACCCATCGCACCGCTTTTGAGCTGGCTTATGAAAGTCTGCTTGCAGTGCAGGAGGTTGAACTTGTAGCTGTCCAGTGACTTCTCCACCGCGTAGATGATTACATCCACGTTGTTCCCGGCGAAATGTTTGGCAATCTCATTACCTGCCCTAACTCCGCGTCCGTCACGCTGTTGCAAGTCGGACGGTCGCCACGGCGTATCGAGATGATGGATAGCCACACACCGTTTCTGGGCGTTCACACCCGTTCCGAGCATAGAGGTAGAGCCGAACAGCACACGCACCGTCCCGGCGTTCATGGCGTCTATCACCGCCTTCCGCGCCTTGTCGGTCTTGCACTCCTGAATGAAGCGCACCTCGCTTGGCGGTATACCGTAGTCCTCCGTCAGTTTGCGCTTGATTTCCGAATAGACGTTCCACCCGTCGCCCGGCTGGTATGTCCCCAAATCAGAGAAAACGAACTGCGTGCCTTTCTGGGCGTCGTATTTTTGATAATACTCCGCGATCATCTTGGCACAGTGACTCGCTTTGTTGTCGGGATGATCTTCGTAATTCGGGTCTATCATGCGCATGTCGAGTGCCATTTTCCGGGCATAGTCCGTGGCGATGAGCATCTTCGCCTTTTCTTCCGTTTCCGAAAGCGGCAGCCTGCCCAACAAGGTGGCATCGCCCGTCTTGGCGAACTGCATCAGTTTCTGTATGAAGTCCTCCTGTTCCGGCGTGGGCGGTATATGGTGCAGTATCTCGTTCTTGGCAGGACGGTCAACGCCCACATCCTCCGCCGTGCGGTAGTCCGTGATTTCATTATAGAAGGCGGCAAGCTCCGGCACTTTGATGAAGTAGCGGAAACGCTCCTTCTGGACCACATTGTTCGTCACGTTAAATTCAAAATCCGTCGTCTTCTTGGCAAATATCGCCGCCCAAGCGTCGAAACACCTTATGTCCTGCCGTTCCAGCTCCTTCGGGCGCAGGTACTTGAACAGCAGGTACAATTCAGTCAGTGAGTTGCTGATAGTCGTGCCGGAGAGGAAGGTCGCACCCAAGTCTTTTCCTGTGCGCTCCTGTATGGTGCGTATGGCAAAGAGCATGTTAAGTGCCTTCTGGCTTCCCTCGCTGTTTCCCAATCCCGCCACACGGTCGTGGCGCGTGTTGAAAGTCAGATTCTTGAACTGGTGGCTCTCATCTATGAAGATGTGGTCGATGCCCATCTGCTTGAAATCCACCACGTCGTCCGTGCGTGACTTTATGGCGTGTTCCACCTTCTCCAGCTTCGCTTCAAGGTTGTGCTTGCGCTTCTCCAATCCTTTCAGCATCGCCCGCGACACGTTCTTTCCCTGCTGCCGTAGCACTTCGAGGTTTTCCTCCACCGTGTCAAGCTCTGCTTGCAGGATGCGCTGCTGCAATTCCGGCGACTGCGGTATCTTGCCGAACTGGTCGTGCGACATGATGACGCAATCGTAGTCGTTGTTCTTTATATTATTGAAGAAGCGCACACGGTTGGCGGTCGAAAAGTCCTTCTCCGAAGCGTACAGAATACGTGCGTTGGGATATGCCGCCTGATAGGTGGCTGCAATCTCCGCAACGTTGGCTTTCAGCCCGATAATCATCGGCTTGTGTGCCAAATTCAGACGCTTCATCTCATGCGCGGCGATGCACATTATCAGCGTCTTACCGGTTCCCACCTCGTGGTCGCAAATTCCGCCGCCGTTCTGTTTCAACATCCAGACGCAATCCATCTGTGAGGGATAGACGCTCTTGATACCCCGGCTTGCCAGCCCTTTCAGGTTGAGGTCGGGAAAGGTCTGATGGGAGCCGTCGTAGCGCGGGCGCACGAAACAGTTGAACTTGCGGTTATACATCGTCACAAGCCGCTCCTTGAACTGCGGCGACTGCTCTTCGAGCCATTCGGAGAAGCCGTTTCGTATCTCGTCAATCTTGGCGTTGGCGAGTTGTATTCCCTCGCTGTCGCGCATCTTGATGTCGTTGCCATGCTCGTCCTTGCCGATGGACTTCATCATGTCAGGGCAGGTGTTGTGCAGGGCGTGTTTTAGGAGGTGCATACCGTCATAGTTCCGGTAATACCCCTTCACCAGAAACTCGTCCGTGATTTTCATGGTGCGGTAGCCGCACACCACCGAAAACTCGTCCATGCTTGCGGAATAGGCGATTTTCACCTCCGTGTCGAACAGCCGGCTCATGTAGGCGGCATAGACACCCGTCGGAATCCAGCGTTCCCCGAAATTGAAGTCCAGATCCTCGAAGGCGATGCGCTGCGGCTCGGCATCTTTCAGAGCCTCCAACGCCTGCTTCACCTCCGGCATACGCTCATTTTCGGGATTGTCACCCATCCATGCCTCTATGCGTTCCGCTTTCTCTATGACATTTCCGGCGATGAAACGGTCTTTGATTTCGTAACCGGTCACGAGCGGATTGTAGTAGATGCGCCCTTGCAGGGCAGTGAGCAAATCCTCCGCCGTGCTGTCGGTTATCTCCCGCATATAGTCGAGATTGACCGTACCATATTTGTTGAGCGACGCAGACAGGGCTTCTTCGGGAGAGCCTACGTTGGCATGGCTCTCCACCGCGAAGGAAACAGGATGCTCGAAGATGTCCGCCTTGACGAACTTTCCGTTTTCCATCCGTTCCAGCGAAAGGATGTCGCGCCCGCCCGCATCCATCATCACTAACTTCACGTTCTGCTTGGCGTTGAGGTTGCCGTAGCGCATGACAAACTCATCGTAACAGGTATTCAGATGCTCTCGCCACGGAACATTTGCCTCGCGCCGGAGCGATTCATAACGGTACAGACGCTCGTAGGCGTCACGCAGCGACACATACAACAACGCCTTTTCCTTCTGGTATCCTTTCAGGTCGAGCGGCTGGAATGTCGCCCCGTATGGCGTGATGTCTTTCAGGTAGCCGATGTTATGACGCCCCCGGTCAGCCACCAGCGACCCTTCGCGCAGGTGCATCTCCGGCGTGCGGTGGTAGGCACGCGGAGAAAGGTCCACGACTTCCTCCTTCGGCTTTTCCGCTTCGATGTCGGGGAAAAGGAAAGTCCCCACCGCTTCCGATGGGGTATCTGTAACGGCAGGTGCGGCGACTGCCTCCGGCTGTGTTTCCTCCTGTCGTGGCTGCTCACGGGAAGTTTCCGGCACGGCTTTCACTTCCGTCTTTTCCGCCACTTGTTTCTCGTTATGCTGCCTTGCCAGTTCCCGAAGTTCTTTCCTACGCTCCGGCGTCAAACCCATCATCATTTCATAGAAACCGTTGATGGAGGATTGGTATCCCAGTCCAGTGTGGCATAGATGTCGTCCGGGTCGGCAGGCTTGGCGGTGTTCTCCGCTTTCACCTCCTTATTCTCCATTGCGGGTTTTGCAGTTGGAGCTGTCGGTGTAACCGTGACTTTCGGTTTGGGCGGAGTGGACTTTGCCGTAACTGCCTTTTTCACCGTCTTTTTCTTTTTGGAGGTTTTCGGTTGGCTGACCTCTTCCGTCATCCCCCAGAGGTCAAGCAGGGTGAGCTGCACGCCTGCGGAATATTGCGGGCGCGGTTCTATCTCCGGCTTTTCATCTGCGGGTTGCGGCTTTTCTGTCGGAGTTTCCACCGTCTGCGCCGAGGATACTGTTTCCAATTTTATGGCAGGACGCTCTACTTTATTTTGAACGGCAACTTTTTCTTCCGTTCCTGCCTGCCGGATTGAACCCGAATACAAGCGCATGGCAAGCCTGTAATGGAAATCCTCGTCGAGCATACGGCGCAAATCCCCGGCGATGCCTGCTGCCTTGCCCTCGTGCAGATAAACCATAGCGGGCTTCCCGTAGGGTCTGTGTCAAGTTTCGCCATCGTATGCACGATGCGTTCCGGGTGGTGGATGAAATAGGCGTTGTCGGTCAGGGCGGTTTTCGTGTCCGTCTGTATCACGGTCATCAGCCGCTCGTCCTGCGACATTTCCTTCTTGCTGAGGTTCTTTTGCAGGACAATCAGGTCACTGCCCACCTCCGTGCCCGCGTTGTCCGTGAACAGGTTGTTGGGCAGGCGTATCGCGGATACCAGATTGGCCTGACTGAACAGCTCGTTACGCACGGAGGTCTTGGTGCTATTCAATACCCCTTGCGAGGTGATGAACGCCACGATACCGCCGTCACGCACGGCATCCAGTCCTTTGAGAAAGAAATAGTTGTGGATGGTTTTCTGGGCGGAGCGTCTGCCGAAAGAGTCGCTCCGCTGAAACTCCGCGTCGAACACGGCAATGTCACCGAACGGAATGTTGGACACCGCCAAGTCGAAATAATTGTTGAACGGTCTTTCGATTTTCTCAAAACCGCAGGTGCGCATTTTCTGGTCGGGATAGAGATGCCTCAAGATTGTACCCGTGAGCAGATCCTTCTCGAAAGCCATCACATCCGCATTGGGGCTGTGCCGCAGCATGGAATCCACGAACACGCCGACACCTGCCGACGGTTCGAGCATACGGGCGGGGCGGACGCTGTAATCTGCCAGCACGTCCGCGATGGTGTCGGTTATCTCTTTGGGGGTGTAGAAAGCGGTCAGCACGGACGCTTTCAGCGAATCCACAAACCGCTTGTACTCTGTTTCGTCCTTGCTGTTCTCACGGATAAGCCTGTGCAGCTCCACCGTCGGGGCGAACAGTTCGAGGTCGGATTTCGCCCACCGGACGGCATCCGTCAGTTCCTTTGCAGGGTTGAGGATACATTTCAGACCGCCGAAACCGCAGTACCTTTGAAGTATGGCACGCTCTTCGGTTGTCGCTGTCCTATTTTCCCTGTCAAGGATGAATGCCGTCCGTATCGCCTCGATGTTGTCCCGCAGTTTCTGTTTGCGGTTAAACGCCATATTCGTCTAAGTAAAGGACGGTTGCTCCCGTCAGCTCCGTGTAGAGCAGGTCGTAATCGGAAGACAGGGCGAAATTGTCATCCGAGAGGTCATAGACGGAGAACACGTTGCCGACAAGCGGCAGCAGTTTCAGGACAAAGGCTTCACGCTTCTCTTCCGGCACTTCATCGGCAAACTCGTTTTCCACGACTTCGCGGAGGATGGCGTAACGGGAATAATGCAGCCCGCGCAGCAGCGTGTCCATCGCCAGTTCCTGCGCACCATCGGCGGGATAGCCTTCAAGCCGTGCCCTCTCATACGTTTCGGCGGCACGGTCGGCCCGTTCCCGTATGAAAGCGGTGTCGTCAGCCTGTTCAAACTTGTTCGTGCGGAGATAGTCCAGCAGGTACAGACCGTAATAGGAAAAGTCGGTCTGACCCTCGTTTTTCTTCTTGTTGTTCATTACTTTGATTTAGCGGATTGATAATTAACGGGATAATCGGTTGGAAAAAGGAAGAAAAAGGCACTCGGTATCCCTCCGAGTGCCACCACTAAATCCAAAGTATGAGTGTAATCCGGTATCGAAGAACAATTCATTACTCTGAACAAGTGGCAAAGTTAATACTATTTCTTCCGTCCTGAAAATTTCTTGTCCTTTTTAGCCTCCGGGAACACAAAAGTCGTGTTATATTCCCCGTCAAAGGCGACAACAGCATCGAAACTCTTGCCCTGTTTGCTCTTGAACCCTTTGAGCAGCTTGGTATGCCCTTCGGTGAGCAGGTCTTTGATTTCATCGTCGGACAGGGTGCGTCCCGCTTTCAGCCGGAACACGGGCAGTCCGCACTCCGTGTTGTCGCAGCGTACCACCTTGCCGTAGAACCGCATCCTGCCCGTGCCACACTTGGGACACGCGCAGCCGGAGTCACGGCTGCCGAAGAGCTTGTCGCACGAGATCAGTTCGGAGGTTATCTCACGTGTGTACGCCTCTATCTCCTTGCGGAAGGTGTCGTCGGACAGTTCCCCGCGCTCGATACGCGCCAGCTCCTTTTCCCATTCGCCCGTCATGGCAACATCGGCGATGCGCATCGTCTTGACGACGGAATTGAGGGCAAGTCCTTTTTCGGTGGGAACAAGCGACTTCTTGCAGCGTTCCATGTAACCGCGCTTGAAAAGCGTTTCGATGATGGAGGCGCGTGTGGCGGGAGTACCGATGCCACAGTCCTTCATCGCCTGCCGCAGTGCGTCGTCCTCAATTTCCTTGCCCGCCGTTTCCATTGCCGAGAGCAGGGTGGCTTCGGTATGCAGCGGCTTGGGTTTGGTCTTTCCTTCGGTAATGGACGAGCCTTTCGGTGTCAGCGTGTCGCCTTCCTGCCAGCCGGGGATGGTAATTTCCTCTTTTTCCTCGCCATAGACGGCACGCCATCCGGTTTGCTTCACGACGCTGCCTTTTACGGTAAACTCCACTCCGGCACATTCCGCCGTGACAGTGGTCACATCCTTGACGCATTTCTCAGAGAATGCCTCGACCATGCGCCCGGCAATCATCTGATAGATGGTATTGTCCTCTTTGGAGAGGAAGAGCGGTTTCTCACCCGTGACGAGCAGGGCATGGTGGTCTGTCACCTTGCCGTCGTCCACGCTGCGGCGTGTCGGGGCGGCTTTTGCCCGCACCTTGTCTTTCCATTCGGGCTGTGTGCCGATGAAAGCGAGCAGTTTGGGAATTTCGGCAAACACGTCTTCGGGGATGTAGCGGCTTCCCGTTCTCGGATAGGTTATCAACTTCTTTTCGTAGAGTTTCTGCGCGATTTCAAGCGTCTGTTCCGCCGTGAAGCCGTGCTTGGCGTTGGCTTCTTTCTGGAGCGTGGTCAGGTCGTAGAGCAAGGGAGTTTCCTCCGTCTTCTCCTTGCGCTCGGCTTTCGTGACAGTGGCGCAACCTGCCGCCTTTACCTTATTATATAGTTCCATCGCCGGTTCTTTCTCTTTCCATTTCTCGGAGGATGAGAATTTCACGACTTCGCCGTCGCAACCGTCCGTTGCGATATGGAGCTGCCAGAATGCTTCGGACGTAAAGCGGCGGTTCTCCCAGTAGCGTTCACATACCATAGCCAACGTTGGTGTCTGCACCCGCCCCACGGAATACGTGCCGTGTCCGGCGGCGATGGATAACGCCTGTGTGCCGTTGATGCCCACGAGCCAGTCGGATTCGCTCCGCGCTTTGGCGGCGAGGTAGAGGTTGTCGTATTTGCTGCCGTCTTCGAGTTTCCGCAGTCCCTCGCGGATAGCTTTGTCGGTGAGAGAGCTGATCCACAGGCGCACGAAAGGAGTGGTGCAACCCGTATAGTGGTAGAGGTAGCGGAAGATAAGCTCTCCCTCGCGTCCGGCATCGGTCGCCACGATGATATGTTCGCTTGTGTCGAACAGTCTTTTGATGACTTTTATCTGCGACACCACGCCGCTGTCGGGCTTGTAACCTTTCTCCGTCCTGACCTGACGGGGGACGAGCGTGAATGTGTCGGGAATAATCGGGAGGTTGTCACGGACAAATCCGCGCACGCCGTAGCCGTCGGGCATGGCAAGCTGAACGAGGTGTCCGAATGCCCATGTCACGGCATAACCGCCTCCCTCGAAATATCCTTCCTCTCTCTTTGTCGCGCCCACGATGCGGGCGATTTCACGTGCCACGGAGGGCTTTTCTGCAATGATTGTCTTCATGTCTTCTTCTTTTTTGTTGATACTTTGGATTTTATTTTGGATTCAGTGGCGGACACGGGATTACATTTTCATGCCCTTGCCCGTTTTCTTCTGCGGCTTCTCCTGCTGCTGTTGCTGGCGGGCGTCCTTCGGTTGGTCTGACCTTTCTGCAACGGCTCTCTCAGATTCTTTGTAGCCTCGTTGGTCTTGCCATCGTTGTTCACCGCCACCTGCGTGCGGCTCTCGTTGGACGGAGCAACCTGCTGTGCATTGTCAGGGTTCGTGTCGTAGCGGTACGGGCGTCCCTTCTCCGGGTTGAACTTGATATACATCGTGGCATGGAAGCCCTGCTTGTCGGTCACGTTCTCCAGCTTCACGGCTTTACCCGCCACATAGTCGGCTTTCTGCTGGTCGGTGAAGCTCACGCCGCTCCATTTGCTGATGGGGCGGATGCTGCCGTCCTCGTTCGTCCACGTGTTGCGGCGTTGCTCCTTCTTGGTCTGTGCGGCATTTTCCCCGCCCTGCGCCTGACTTTTCGATGTGTCGCCTTTGGTTTCCTGTGTCTGTGCGGTACGGGGCGACTTGCCGGTTCCCGGCACGAACTCCACGCCGCGCTGCTCCACGTTCACTTGCAGGGTGGTGACGAACTTTCTGCCGTCGTTGCGCTCGATGAGCTTGTCGCGTACGGGCAGTCCGGCGCGGAGCATGTCCCGCTCCTGCGTGGTGATTTCCGTCTTGCCGATGCGCTCCGGGATGCGCACCCTGCTTGCCGGAATGTCCGTGATTTCATTCGTCTTGCGGTCGATGCTGATGTAGGAGGGGATGATCTCGCCCGTTTCCCTGTCCACAATGTCCACGACCCTACCGAGATTGCCCGTTTCGCGGAGGTTCTTCCGGTCATTGTCGGAGAATTTGTGTTCCTTGTACTCATCCAGCTTCTGCTCCTTGCGGATGAAGTGCGGCACGAGGCTGATGTTTCCCTCACCGTCCTTCTTGAAGGAGAGGCGGGCGTCCAGCTCGAATGATTCGCCGCCGAAGGTCGGTTTGACCTTTACCAAGTCGGACTTGCCATAGTTGAGCATCTTCGTAAGGTCGCCGGACTTTTCAAGGTTGTCCCGCTTTACGCCCCATCTGTCCTCCAGCTCCTGCCAGTTGATTTTACTCTCGTCGATGGCTGGTAGCCACGTTTGCCCTGCATCTGTTCGGATTTGTCCTGTTGCTGTTCTTTCCGTTGTTCCATGTTCTCCTGTTTTTGAGGTTCTTGTTTCTCTGTCTGTTGTGCTGCCATCTCTTCCTGCACCTTCTTCTCATAGTCGGAGGTGTCCACCTTGTGAGGGGCGAGCAGCTCCTTGTTCGCTTCGGGGTCTTTCAGCAGTTGCTTCATCACCTCTAAGAGATTTTCAGCTTGGTCTGCCGCAATGCGGTAGAAACCGAAGCGGCTGGGTTCCTTGCACTGCCGGAAGAAGTTCTTGAAGAAGTTGTCCAGCACGTCGCCATGTCGGTCGAATTGCAGGAAACTCTGCGCGTTCTCCGCTTTTGCGGGGGTGCGCTTGGGTGTGCCGTCCGCGTTCAGCCCGGCTACCACGCTGATCTCGCCTGTCTTCTCGTCACGGACTACCAGCACGTCCTTTTCGTCTTTTTTCTTTGCCATCTGAAAAATGTTTTAATGGGTTATTTATGAAAGAAATTATGGATACGAGCCTTGTAGAAGGCTATATCTTCCTTTTTGAAGTCCTTGATATGGTTGGAAAGGAATGTCAGCACGTCCTCCTCGCTGTAATAGGTCTTCTTGCCCAGCGTCTTGTAGGGCAATGCGCCTACGCTGCGGTAGCTTGGAGGGTGCGTTTGCTTATCTGGAGCAACATGCACAAATCCTGATTGTCGAAAAGGCGGATGCTTTCCGTGATAGTGGGCTGTTTCCCCTCAGCCTTCATCGCCAGCAGCAGTTCGTCCTGACGGTCGAGCCGTTCCATCAGCTTCTGCATCCAGCCCTCGAAGTTGTTTCGTGTGAGCAGTTCCATGACCTATGTCCTCCTTCCTTTTGGTTTGCCGCCCGTGCGCAGCGTGTGGTTGTGGAACAGGGTGTCTATTGTCCCTTCCTCGTTCCTTACTGTGTTGTCCTCCAATAGCCGCAGTATCTCGGAAAGGCGGTAGCGGCAGCTTCCGCGTACCACCACATACTCGATACGGTGGTCGGTGCGCATACGCTGCATGGTGCGCTTGCTCACGTTGAGCATCTTCGCCGCCTGTGCCGTGTCAAGCAGCTTGTCTTCGGTTTCCCGCTTCCGTTTCTTCTCGTCCCTTGCCTCGCGGATGTACCCTGCGATGTTCGCAATCTGCGCCATCATCTCCTTGTAGGCGGAACTTTCCATTGTTATCACTTTCATGTTCAGTCCTTTCTTTTTGTTTCTGCGACAAAATTCGGCAATAAACAAAAGGGGCTTTAACAACTCACTACGTGACTCACGTAAGATTTTTGCGGAAGATGGCTCCGTAACCCGGTCAAACGGCGCAACAGGCAGCCTTTCAGCGGAAAACGATACGTCTTGTATGCCGTTTCGTTACCTTTGCGGCAAACTCTAAATGACATGAATATGGAAATAGTATCTATCGAGAAAAAGACTTTCGAGATGATGGTGGCGGCATTCGGCGCACTCTCGGAGAAGGTCGCCGCCCTGAGGCGCAAAAGCGACACGGGGCGCATGGAAAGATGG
>ENA-OQCX01000482-OQCX01000482.1-human-gut-metagenome-genome-assembly--contig:-NODE-482-length-20580-cov-3.344448_pt1 | contig 20580 bp, 28 predicted proteins | sample MGYA00242762_ERZ504587 | MGnify/ENA primary metagenome ERZ504587 (study PRJEB26092, sample SAMD00036337) | human gut metagenome | host: Homo sapiens | study: EMG produced TPA metagenomics assembly of... | reverse complement strand
CTAACTGGGGCTGAAAGTGGCAAAACTGCTTGCTTGGTTTCCATTCAGGAATTACTAACAGCGTAGACCGTCCGTTCGCTTCGTAAAAGATTCAATGTTTTGATTGGTTGGGTCGGCACAACCGTTACCCGTGTCAACAACGCGCCTGTTACTTTTGCGAAGAAGCGAAACTGCCCTGAAAGGAGAGGTGTATATGAGTTATTGTCCGGTAGCTGGAATTGATGTCAGCAAACGATTCAGTGATATGTGCATTTTGTCGCCAGACAACAAAATCTTTGCGCAAGAAAAGATTTATCACGATGAAACATCGATAAATCGAGCAAACGCCCTACTCCAAAAGGCTGAGCGGCTTTTTTTCAGTAAGCCTGTTATTGTGATGGAGTCCACCTCACACTACCATTTGATCCTCTTTCAATTTTTCTCAGAGCATGGATATGACGTGATCGTGGTGAATCCACTTCAAAGCAATTCGATGAAGGACTTCTCTATCAGAAAGAGGAAAACCGATCGTGTGGATGCCTTCAAACTGGCAATGATGTATCGAACAAAGACATTGCGTCCTTCCCAAATTCCTCAAACGGCAACGCGTGCGCTACGCCAGCTCTGCAGACATCGTGCGGAATTGTTGAACGACGTTTCGAGTTATAAAAACCGATTAACAGCCTTTTGGATCAGACCTTTCCAGGCTATGATAAGGTCTTTTCCGATGTGGGAGCGTCACTTCCTGCGCTGTGCTTGTACGTTTTCCAACGCCGACCATTTTGCTTGTAGAGGAAGAATCAGAACTGGTTGAAGTGATTGCTGCTGCAAGTAAGTCTGGTTATAGTTTTGCTAAAAAGAAAGCTGGATTGCTAATCTCCGCAGCACAAAAAGCGCAGACATTGGGGATTCATTCATGTGCCGATGAAACACTCATTGTGTGTACCATTCAAATGCTTCGTACATTGTCCGAAAGTGTGCTTCAAATAGAAACCGCAATAGATAATTTGCTGGCTCAGATAAAAGAAATGCGAAACAACGTTTCTTTACTGCAAAGCATCCCTGGTATTGGTAGTCATTCGGCAGCCCTTTTACTAGGAGAAATCGGAGATATCTCGTTGTTCAAGAAGCCGAAACAGCTTGCAGCATATTTTGGTTTAGACCCAACAGAGCGGCAATCCGGATCATTCAGAGGAACAAAGAACAAACTCTCAAAACGTGGCTCTTCCTATGCAAGAGCTGCACTTCACATGGGAATAGTTAATTCGATTTGTAAGCGCGGAAAGGACTCTGCAGCGAACCCCGTACTGCTCAGTTATTATGAAAAGAAATGTAAAAACAAACCGGCAAAGGTTGCTCAAGCAGCGTCAATGCACAAACTGGTCTTTATAATCTTTGCAGTCTTGCGTGACCAGAAGCCCTTCGAACTGAAAACGCCAGAGCAGCATGCTGTTGAACAGGGATTTGTAAAAGCAGCCTGAAGTTTTGAGGGATTCAAGCCCTGAAACAAACACAGGGCCTTATTGGGTATGCGAAAAATTTGAATTTGGCATCTTTCACTGCCTTATTCTTTACTTGGTGTAAGCGATGGCAGGGCTATAAGCGATGAATACTGAACTCAAACCGTTCGATTTCGTTCTTATTGGCTACCTGTGCTATTGACTTTGCTTAATTGGTCTACTCTTCTGACCGTAACAATTAAGTATTTCTGATTGTGAGATATTTTCTCATATCCATATACTCATTTGCTCTTTTGGTAAACATTCTTTCCTCTTCCTGATTGATAAACACTGGACACATTACAATTTTGTCCGCTTTTTTTCCTGATTTTATTGTGTCACGAGCTAATACGGCCTGTATTTTTGATGTTGACTCAGGTGTATATTTCATAAAATTCTACCTTTCTCTCAGAAAAAGCCAGCGCAGTTCTAATTACTTTACAATTTTCCCACCATTCTGTTGCGCAATTATATAACTGTCAATTAAGCTATATAAGGCGTCCGCAACAAATGCAGTTGTTTGATATGCATAACTCTCCGTTTTACGACCCCAATCAGGCTGGATTACTTTAGAGTCAATACATACCAATCCTAACATCCGATACTCTTCAGAACAACCGCTGAGGATGCGACATCGTATAGGGATAATAATCGTGGAAAGAAAAATATCTTGCCACTTATCTCCATATTCGCAGAAAAATTTATCATCATCATTTTCTTTTTCTGAAAGATTTCTTAAATCTCCCTCTGCGAAATATTGAAATTTTCGCTTCAAAATCGAATCGTACGCGTAGTTGTCACCAATTTTAAGCGACTTACTATTTAAGCGTTTTACTTTTTTTCTTCCTCCTCGACTAGATACATTCTTCGGTCCACGAGCAAAAGTTTTCAATGTGTTTTGTGTGTTACATAATTTTATGCTGGCGCAAATCGGTTCTCCATAGTATCTAGTCAAAATTTTTTCAAGGAGTTCTAATGTGAATCCAAGAAATTCGACGATAGAGTTTCGTGTCATCTCTATGCTTTGGTTCGGCATCTGTGAAATATTCATCTTGATTTTATGGGTAACTGTATGGGCAAAATTTATCATTTCGAGCGACTGATCTTCTGCATCCATTGCCTCAATTTTCGATTTTTTTCATTAAATCTTGATTTGCTGCTCTTCATATGCCTTTAGTTCAAGCAACTGAGTCTTGCTTTTCTCTTGCTCTTCTATAATTTCACGCTCACGCCTATTGGTTAATAAGACCCACTGTGCAAAACATAGTGCACCGCACGTTATCAATGTAATGGCTGCTGTAAGTACCGTATTATTTGATATGGCCGAACTCCAGAATGTCGTAGCAAGCGTCCAAACTACTTGCAATGCCACTGCTATACCATCAAACAGTTTTGGATTCCGAGTTCTAATAGTCTCAAAAACTCGACGAACCTTGGCCACTTTTATTTTCCAACATGGTGGCCGTTTTTGAGGACTGTTTTCTTCCTTTTTTGATTCTAGCATAATTGACCTCACACGAAAATCACCGTCTTAACTTCGACAGAATATTATTCTGTAAAGAATTTATCTTCCAGCATTAGACACAGGCAGTGATAGATAGCAGATGCAGTTCTTGAATCATGTACGTTTCTGTCTGAGAAGCTTTGATGCACACATCGCTCATATCTTTCAGTTTGCTGTCTTTTGCGCCGGTTAAACCGATAACCTTCAATCCCTTTGCATGAGCAGTAGTCGCGGCAAACAAGATATTTTTACTGTTACCGCTGGTCGAAATACCAAGGAACACATCACCAGCTTTACCATATCCATTGACCTGCTGTGCAAAGCAGAGCAATGGCTCACAGTCGTTCATGTATGCGGTGGACAACGCTGGGTGTCCATCTAATGCAATCGCAGGAAGTGCTCCCTGTAAGGTTTCAGCAAGAACAGAACCCAGTTCTTGATTTTCAGCTATAAGTTTTTCTGCAAAAGTGGTTTCTGGCTTGCGAGACATTTTGAAGCCTTTCATCAGTTCGCCGACGATGTGTTCGGCATCTGCTGCTGAGCCGCCATTGCCAGCCACGAGCAGCTTTCCGCCATTTTCATAGCACTCTTCCATTATAAGATACGCCGCAATAATGTCATCTTTTGCCGATTCTAAAGAAGGGTATCGTTCCACCAACAGATCGATGTGTTTCATCAGTCGATTTTCGAGTTCACGCATTTTATAATTTCCTCCTTAGTTCAGGTGTTGTTCCACAAAGTTTTTCAGCGACGATACTGTTACAGTCTGACCGTAAGATTCATTTCCAATAAATGCGGTTTGACAGCCAGCATTTTGACCTGCTCTAATATCGTTTTCGCCATCACCAATCATCCAAGACTGCGCCAAATCAATGTTGAAATCTTGCGCTGCTTTCAACAACATCCCCGGTTTCGGTTTGCGACAGTCACAATCAAACTTCAACTCTGGACGCTCTCCTTCATATCCCTTATGCGGATGATGTGGGCAGAAGTAGATAGCATCCAAATAAGCTCCCTTTTTCCCTAGAAGCGTCTCCATTTTGTTATGGATTCTTTCCAGCTCTTCAAAAGACACTTCTCCGCGAGCAATCACGGGTTGATTTGTGATAACGATTGCCAGATACCCAGAAGCATTGATTTTCTTGATAGCGTCCGCTGCACCGTCCAGAAGTTCAAACTCATTAATATTCCGTAAGAATCCGACATATTTATTGATTGTTCCGTCCCGATCAAGGAATATTGCCTTCTGTTTGTTTTGCAGATTCTTTCCGGAAACACGTCCAGCCTTGTAATCCTCACAGACAGCATCGTAACGCTCTGGTGTACCCATGTCCTTCACATATTCCGGGCTGTCATAACAAAACATTTTGCCTGTGCCAGCAAGGGGTTTTAGGAGCTGACGATCCAAATCAACTTTAATAGGTTTTCCGTTTTCTCCGACTGCACCAACCTTGTCTGCATCAATTCCAGACAACTCTAAAACACTTGGATTGATAACATGGAGGCCAGCGTTTACACGATTTCGATAGTATTCTGGACGAGAATCCTCTTTTGCCAGCCATTGTTCAACTGCACCATTTTTATCAGCGATAAGCAAGCCGCTATCATACGGATGGCTATTTGGATGCGTAAAGAGAGTAACCAACCCACCGTGCTGTTTGTGAAAATCAACAAACCGATTGAAATCCACATCAAACATAGCATCGGCATTTAGCAACAGAAAATCTTCTTTCAGATTTAATTTGAAGAGTGCGCCAGCATTGCCTAGTGGAGTGTTTTCTACGAAATACTCAATTTTCACACCCCACTTACTGCCATCTCCGAAATGCTCTTCAATTTTTTCGTGCAGATAGGACACCGTAAGAATAATATCCCGAAACCCCTGCGAAGCTAAAGAACACACCTCACGCTCCAGTACAGGAATACCGTCGATTGGAATCAACGGTTTTGGAATATCGGGGAACAACTCAGAAATTCGAGTGCCGCGCCCACCGGCCATGATAACAACTTTCATATTTTCACCTCCGCATCAGCCGCTTTATATAGGGGCGGATGATGTTGTAATTTGCCTTTATAAATACACAAGTGCCGCCAGCTCCATCAAAAAGCAGAGCCACAGTCCCGGCACTACGAAGGTCAGCACCATAGAGAGCAACACGGCCATCAGCCAGACTGCATTCTTTCCCCACTCAATATCCAAGGTGAAATACCGCTGGGAGTGCCGGATGCGGATTAGGAACAGAAACAGGTATGCTGCAAAAGTTGAAAAACTCGCCGCCTGAAGACCGACAAAACGGACACATCCGATATTAACGCCAAAGTTGATGAACGCCGCAAAAATCGTAGTCGCGAGGCTTCTGGATGTTTCCTTGGAAATCTGGTATCCCATTCCGAGGAAGCTGCAAAGTGCGCTGAACGCTGCTCCTAGATAGAGGAATCCTGTGTATCTCCATGCTTCTTTGTATGCCTCCGAAACGAACAGCTCAATCACGATTTTTGTTGCCGGAACAGCACAAAGGCACATGGAGAACAGAAGCACATAATACTTCCTGAATACCTCACTAAAAAAGGCGTCTCGATTTGGCGTATCATATTCTTTGATTGCCGTTTCCTGCCATGCCAGATAAAAAATGCTCGTTACCGTAGTAAGGATTGTTGGGAATTTCGTTGCCATCGAATAAATGCCGTTGAACGCTGCACCCAAAACAAACAGAATGATATACCGGTCTGAGGAGTTCACGACCCACCAACAAATCGTATTCGGCACGAGCGGCGCAGAGTATTTCAGAATCGGCCCCAAAACCGCCTTCGACATACGCTCCCGAAGCGCCGCGAAAATTTCCTTATGCCGTGCGAGCATCGTGATAATGCAGACTCCATACGCACACGCTTTTGAAACGATGAGTACCTCTACGCCTAAATGGAGGAGCATCAGACCGACAATCTCCATTACGAGCATCACAATACTGTTCAGGACACCGTAGAAGGCGTATTCTTTATTCAGGCTAAGACCACGGATAATGTCCTGAAACAGAATGAAGAACATCGTTGTTGCCAGCAAAAGTCCCACCCAAAGAGCATACTGGATATTTACGAAAGCACAGAAAAAAGCGAACAGTATTTCCGTAATGACGGTTGTCAGACATAGAAATTTGATTGAATTCCCGATGATTGCTTTGTTTTGCTCTTTTTTTGACTCTATCAGGAACCGGAATACGCCATCATTGAGCTGGAAAATGACCAACGGCTGGATCATGGAGATCGTTGTCAGGACAACATCATAATATCCGAGTTCTTCCGGCGTAATGTAGTAGGAATAAACCAGGACCATCACATAGGAAAGTATCTTTGTGCCGAAATTTCCGATGGCGTAAATTGCTGTATTTTTAGCAAGTTTTGAACTGCTTTTCATGTACTAAAAACCTCTTTTATGCTCAGGAGTTTGCTTTGATTGGGCAGGTTTTTACGCACATATAACACCTGACACACTGCTGCTCATCAATTTCAGGATATTCAAATCCTTCCTCGTCTTTTACCATATGAATTGCATTTTGAGTGCAAACAGCATAGCAGGCCGTGCAACCGCAGCACTCTTCTTTTTTGTTATATAGTATCGGTATCTCTTTCAGCATGATTTTTCCTCATAACAAAACATAAATAGTAGTCGCTATGTTTAATTACTGTACCCCCCCCATCTATTCTTTCCATAGGGAGTTTTATCAGCACTGCTTTTATGACCTTTTTTATTTTTACCTTTAGAGGCACCTTAAGATACTTTTGGCTCAGTTTTTCAAACGGCATTTGCCTCATATCCTTGAAAAACGCCTCCCTCTTTGGGGGCTTTGGATAAGACTGATATTCGGACTTGTTGCTCCGGACGCCGTCTTCATACGATACGCTTTTTAGAACCAATTCTTTTGAGACAGCGGAGAATAATTCTTTTCCCTTTTCAGTTCTTACAATAACAAGGGAGACACCTTTATTATCATTCATCTCGGGTTCCACATCATCTATTCCCCAAAAATCAGCGACCGTTAAATCCGATTGCTTCAATTTTTTGGCAAGGCATTCATAGCAGGAAGGACGCAGGGGAAGATTGCTTACAAAAAGCGAAAAATACGGATCAACATGCCGTGAAATATATACGACCTTATCATTAGCATCGATTTCCTTCATGTTAAATCCGTTCCAGTCTTTGTCGTCTTTGCATCGAAAGCTCACATATGTAACCTTCGAACTGTACTCCCTCTCACGGAATTCAACATACTCTCGCCACAGTTCAGGTGATGGCGCACCATGGCATATAACATCGACACAATATAATTTTTCATAGGATTTGCCAAGATATGCTTTCACTCCGTTGACCTGACAACCCGTTCCTGTAAACAGAACCGTCCGACCGGATTCCAAATCTTCCTTGACCCGGCGGAAGGTATCTCCTACTTTTGCCTGCAGGTATTTAGAACCCCGTATCTTTTCAAGGCCATTGCGGTCTGTAACGCGGATAAACTCCGCCGCGTAGCAATCGTCCGACATTGCCACGCCATAAACAACACCGCCCTGATCAAGTACATGTTCTGCAAGGATGGTTATCATCCACCGGAGGAACTTTTCAAACGGATATCTTCATCCACGCAGTATGCTGCATATACATCCATACTTTTATCCATGTGCTATTGATTTTCCCTTCAATCCGTTTCCAGCTTGTTTAAAAGCCACTCGCCGCTGTCTTTTTGAAGTCCTTTCAGTTTTTGCTTCACGTCATCATAATGGATCGTACTTTTTAATACGCCCGGCAAAGCATGGAGGTCGTTGACCTCAACAATGCGTTTTTTGACGTCAAGCAGCTCTAAAACGCTGGAGATGCGCTTTGTATTACGCTGATCTACTACCGGGGCAAACTGTCGTTCAAATTGCACGGAGAAAACACACGCATGGAAGGAGTCTGTCAATACATAACTTGCATATTTGAAGTACGAAAGCCATTCTTCTACTTTGGGCAGGTAAATTGCTTTTCGACCGAGAAATTTTTTATGTGCAGGATTGGCAGACAAAATAACCAGATTCATTTTTTGTGAACGTGCAAATTCTTCGGCAAAGTGCAGCAGCTCTTTATTCGGGTTTATCTGGAAAAGTAAGACATAATCTTGTTTGAGCAGTCGGCTTGCCGCAAGTTCATCCCACACGGTACGGTCACAAAGCATTGTCGGATCAAGGACAACTTTTGCGGAAAGCCCCATATCTTCAACAAGGTTTTTCCCGCTGTTTTCCCGAACTGCAATAGCATCGTAGCGCTCCAAAAGTTTTCTGACCTTTTGCTTTACTTCCGTGCTCATATGGACTTCGCCAAAGCTGGATGAGTATGCAATTTTTTTACGGTCATCCGGCACAAAATCCAAGAAGAAAGGGTAATCCGGCTGTTTGTCCCATGAAAAATCCGTGTTCCAAATCTGGTCGCTTCCGGAAATAAATGCATCACAATCCGGCAGATCTTCTTTCAGTTCCTCGTTGCTGTAATAAACCTTGGTTTTGGGAATATGCTCTTCTACAAAGTTTCTGAAAAAATCTCTGCATTTTACATCGTTTTTGTGCCAGGTGTATTTCCACACAAACCTTGTCAATGCGTTTTTTTTCCAGCGTACAGTAGTTTTATAGACGTAATCTTTAGTATCAATCTGGTATCGCTCTGTAACATAATCGATCAGCACAGCGTCATATCCATGCTGATTCAAAAATCTTTCTGTGGCATATGCTTGAAGAACCGCGCCATAATTGTACGCGCAGCTCAAAGTAATAAGCCCGACTTTCATTTTTATTCCTCACTAATATTCTGGACCCCAGCATCCGAAAAAGCTTTCAGCAGCAGTTTTTTCGCCATTTGAGGAGAGTATTTATCCTCGTACAGTTTTCTCATTTCACCGGAGAACTTTGGGGGGCGGCTCTCACAAAATTTATTTATTCTTTGGATAAACTCGTTCGCTGAATTGCATCTATAGTCGTTCAGACCCTCATATCCTTCTAACGCCTCGTCAGTACCAAGGTATCGTTTTCCGTACATCAAAGCTTCACAGGTTTTGGTCTTCATTCCTTCGCCCTTAAAAATAGGACCAACAACCAAATCTGCTTTATTGTACCACTCGTCTAAATTCTCTACGCTGCCAACAACCGTAACATTATTGCGGGTAAGATCTTCTCGCAGTTCTTCCATCCGATGCCCTACAATATACAGCATGATCTGAGACTTTACTTTTGGCATGACATTATCAATAAACCAAGTGATTCCCTGTATATTAGGCCAAAAATAACCTCCAACAAATAACAAAGTAAATTCATCTGTGCGAACATTCTTATCAATATTTGCCGTATCAGTATAATACACCGGGAAAAGATACTTTGACTTCACTCCGTAGTATTTTTCAAGATTTCGATTGTCCCTTTCATTGAGGATAAGGCATTTATCTGCATATTTAACGGTTTCTCCCTCATTTTCCTTCATGCTTTTACAAATCAGGCCATACCGATGCGATATTTTATTTTCCGCTTTTAATTGATCGTTTTGGTATTGCATGATGCCGTGGAAATAGCATATAACCGGTATATTAGCGACTTTTTTATCTTTTTGACAGTCGTCCCATAAATACTGTGGTCGATAAAAATCAAAGAGTAGATGCCGCTTGTGCACAGTTCCAATATTTTTCGTTCTGCGCTTCTATTAAGAAGAAAAGGTCTTCCGACCAAAATATTCTTTAATTTATCGATTCTGCCTTGTTTTTCTTCTCGGCAGACAATATTTGCATCGTCTGAATGGTACGTTGAATTAAGAGCAATAACATCCACATTATGTTTTCCAAATATGTCTTTCAGAGATTCATAATGTGCAATCGTAGACTTTTTTGCTCCTTGCTCTTCCGCTAAGATAAAGTCCGACACGAACAATACTTCATTTTCTATCTGTTCTCCTCCCAACGTTTTTCGCAGGAACTCCCACCATAACAGCGCCTTCTTCATAGACATCCTTTACTACAATGGCACCTGCTCCAACCACGCAATGGTCTGGAATTTTAACATCACCAATAACTGCCCCCCCCAGCCGAAAATACAATTATCACCTATTCTTGCGGCAGCCTGATTTCCTTTATTGCTGCCTACGCAAAGATTTCCAACAATCGTAACATTCTTTCCGATTTTTGCATAAGGATTTATTACAACCGGACTGGCATGCCAAATATGCAGCCCCGGCTCAATTGTTCCCGCCGGAATGTCAAATCCCAATGCCCGACCCAACTTATTTTTTTCTTCTTCTATAAAAGAAGGCCAGCGGCAAGAAAAATTTGTTGTTTTTTTGTAGTTCCAGATAATATTCTTCTTTTCTCAGGGCCACCTGCATTTATAGATCTTATATGTATCACTATCAAGTAGCTTTTCTTTTATATACGGTTTAGCAGCCGGGAAATAAAGGTTATACTCATATTTTATAATTTCATTTACATTCATTGTTTTCTTCCTCCCTTCAACGATTATTAATTTTCCGCTTTTATATATGTCCATCCCGTGCTAACTAAAACAATATACGGCGTAAGAAATCCTCGCCCCTGTGTAACGTTTGCTGTCAAACTTAAAACGGCAAGTGCAACTGTCAACTCAAAAATTTGCTTGTGTGCTGAAAAATCACCATTTTTTTTGCGTAGTGTATAGCATTCTTTCAATGCATTGAACCATAAGATCATTCCAACGATTCCTTGAGTAAAAAGGCCATACAAATATGTATTATCCCAAAAACTTAGTCCCCCTTCTGCTCCGCTGCCATAAGCAAATTGATTATATGGAAGTATCAACTCGGCAAAAGAAACTTCGGATAGGTTTTCCGTCCAGTAGTACACACGTTCATAAAGGCTCAGGAATACGCCCTTTGTTTCAGAACGGGAAAGCCAAAAACACAAAGCCAATATGCATAGAAAGCATATAATGCCTAAAACGGCCAAATTGTTTTTATGAATAGTCTGATGGTGAAGGTCTACAATCCATCTAAAAACAAGGATAACGGTATATATTACAATTGCGCTTTTATTGGTAGAAAGCACCATGCACACTATTGCAATAACGTCCCAAAACATTTGTTTCCGTGGAATCTTTTCATATGCGTTTATTGTGATTCCTGCAATTATGATATAGTAACCGAATGTTGCGAAATTTCCTGATAAGCTTGGTGCTCTGAGCAAGCCAAAACTATGTGCAACTTTAATTTTTGACAACGGGTCTTGGCCGTAAAACTCATGTCCTGTATAGAAAACGCTTGTCCATTGCCAACCTTTCACTTGTTCTACAGCTGCTAAAATCAACCCAGCGATCAAATAAAACTTAAAAAATTTCACAAGGCGTTTGGTATAGATCTCATTTTCATTATCTGTAAACGGAATCATCATACATGAAAATGCTGTTAATGGGATGTATATATCGCGTATTGCATATACACCTGCTCTGTGAGTCCATGCCTTGCAATGTTTACGGTAACTACCAGTGCTGAAAAAGTAAGAAGCAGAACGAAACAACGTTTCATTTTCCATGCGTTGCTTTTTACTCCTAATAATGCGATAAAAAGCAGCAACACTTCCGGAATATAAGTTTTGGCTTTAAAAAGCAGTGAATTTGATATTGTGAATTTTACTATTAGGCCATACATAAATACATATGCTATGTACAGCAACCGAAGGTCAACAGACCATCGTATGTTTTTTCTCATCTCATTATGCTCCTACTGATAAAATCCGGATTCCTTTTTTCCACAGCCTTCGAGGTCTGTTGTCCTTATGATTGGATATTTTTTTGCAATTATTGCTCGGCAAGTGTCAAATAGCACTTTTCCATATATTTTGCTTGTTTTGTAATATCGTATCGTTCATCGTTAATTAAGTTTTTCTTTGGGCGTTTCTCATACCGATGCATGCTGCGCCCATATTTCTGCCGGGCTATTCAACGATTCATACTCACAGTTTCCAGTAAAGTTTACTTCACTTGTAACGACATCTGAAAATAAAACCTTGAGTCCGGACATCTGTGCTTCAATGCCAACTAGAGGCAGACCTTCCATGAAAGAAGGCATCAATAATAGATCCATCATCTGGTAAAGGCAGTTCACATCATTCCTTGCACCAAGGAAAAGCACCTTGTTCTCTAGTTTTTTCTCCGCTACTTTTTCTTCCACGCGTTCTTTTAACGGGCCTTCACCAACAAGGATCAAACGTGAATCTGCGGTTATTGCGCATGTTTTCGCAAAAATATCGATAAGATACTCGTGATTTTTTTGGGGACTGAACCGCCCAACATTTCCAATCACCAGTGTGTCTTTTGAAAAGCCGAATTTTTTTCTCAGTGCCGACCTGATATCAAGGTCAAAGCCATATTTTTCAAACTCGACTGCGTTATTAAAAATCTGCACCTCATTGTTCTTGACGTTCCCACTGCCAAATAGTGCCTTGGCGGCATCTGTTCCGCAGGCCCAATGTTCATTCGTGGAAATTTTACTCAACCATACTTTTACATGGAATGTTATCTTGCTCAAAAAACCTTGGGGGCATTCTGCCATATGGGAATGATTGATTCGATGCTTACATCCAGCTGCCATCCCAACAAAACCAGCGATAAATGCCCATTCCGTTGTTGCAATATGAAGAATATCAAATTGCTCCTTTTTGCATATTTTATACATTTCTCCTACATGCTTTAAGGGGTGTTTTTTTGACGGAATCAAATGAACAATAAATCCCAAGTCGTGAAACTTCTTTTCGCAAACCTGAGAAACCACCCCGTGCGAGATAACATGGAACTCGAACCGGCTCCGATTCATGTGGCTTATATAGTTGAGAATTACAGCTTCCGCACCGCCGTTTTCAAAAGCATTGATAACATGGCAAATTTTAATCTTTCCACTCAACTTTTGTATGCCTCCACATAATCAGAAATCAATGTTTCCCATCTAAATTTTTTACAAAGCTCATCCGCGCGGTCTACCATTTCTTTTTTATCGATCTCGCTACAAACAATTTTTCGCATTTCCTCAACAAGGGAGTCTACAGAATCAAGTTCAAAAAACAGTCCATAGTCTCCGCTTACTTCACGGTTTGTCGGGATATTGCTCAAAATCAACGGTAAATGGTTTATCATGCACTCCAACTGTGTTGATCCAAACCCTTCGTATACTGTCGGGAATACATATGCTGCTGCACTTCGATAAAGTTTTCTGACATCTTCCGAATCAATATAACCCGTGCAAATAATGTCTTTGCTGTATCCCGATTGCTTTATTCTCTCTGCATAGGCATCAAATCCATATCCTGGGCGCCAGCTAGAACCAGCTTATATTCATTGGAACAGACTTTTTTTAACTGAATGAATGCATCAATCACAATGCCAAGATTTTTTCTTTTTTCAATTGTACCAACAAACAGAAAAGTTATTGTTGCCCAAGCCATTTAAGGCATCCGCGCGGTAAGAATCCATAATATGGTTCTTTTCATACTCATCATATAACCCGGGATATGCGACCTTGACTTTCGAGGCATATTTCGGCCACTTGAAAGTGATTTCATTCTTTACCGAGTGAGAAACTGTCAGAACCACATCCGCGTGGCGCATAGCATATCTAATTACGAATCGGCTGTAGAACCTATATAATACAGGGAGCGATTCCGGATAAAAAAGGACACGAGATCATGAACGGTTACAACATATTTTGACCGCTTATTTTTCCTGAATGGCATCAAGTAATTTGTAAAATGCACAATATCATACTGTGCGCTCATATCGCGATATTTTTGAGTTGATGTGTTTTATATATGTTATTCGGGCACGCTTTTGGGAGGTGCTCTTTGGTACAAAAGTTGAAACATCAACTTTTTCACAAAGACCGCATTTTCTCAGATTATCATATAAATACTTACTGTACTTTCCAATTCCAGTACCAATATGAATCTGCATTCCATCATCGATCAATATTTGCATACTATTTATTCCGTTATAATTTATTGATATTGTTTGACGATTCTCGCGGGGTTTCCTGCAACGACGCAATTGGCAGGCACATCATGCAAAACAACGGCGTTGCATCCGATGATTACATTGTTTCCTACATGGATATTGCCGAGGATACAAGCTCCTGCACCGATCATCACATTATCACCAATGACTGGGGCTTCCCCCTCACATATGCCATCCGACCATTTGGATCCGATCGTAACATGCTGGAATATCGTGCATTTTGAGCCGATTTCTGTTTTGGGGTGCACCACACATCCAAGGCCTCTATGGTAAAAATATGTTCCAGCTCCAATTTTCGCTTTTGCACTGATCGAATTGCAAAAAATAAAATGCTCTAGAAGTTCCAGCACTCTCCCCCCCCCAACTGTGGGTCTCGAGGAAATTGCATAAAGCCAATAGTTTCATCATAGTATTGATACCTCAAAATTTTAAAAAGCATTTTTTTATATTCTATATAAAAGTTTTTTAAACTCCTTCTCAGCAACATCCCATGTAAAATGTTCTTTTACAAACTCACTTGCGTTTTTTCCTAATTTGTTTTGCAAACTGCGGTTTTCCAAAATTTCAACAACGGAATCTGCAAACACTTGGTTATCATCTCGAACAATCCAATCTTTTCCGTCTGCCGCATCGATATTTTCTGCGCCGATACTGGATGTGACAACTGGAAGCCCCATTGCCATTGCTTCCAAGTTTTTGGTCTTTATTCCACTTCCAAATGTCATTGGGCAAACAAAAACCTTACATTTTTCAAGATACTCTCGAACATCATCTACCCGGCCAGTAAAGTGTACGTTTTTCGATTCCAGTGATTTTATCTCATTGGATGCTCCACCACCAATCACTAAGAAGGTAACATCTGGGCATTTTTTGACAATGAGGGGCAAAATGTTTTCTACGAAATTTCTTACAGCACTTTCATTATGGGCAACGCCCAATGCTCCAAGAAATCCAATATAGTTTCCTTGCTTTCCTGTTTCCCGGTACGAAAAATATTGTGTGTCAACTCCAATCGGAATCGCCACAGCTTTTTCTTTGCCAAGCTCCCGGTTGAATTGTTCAACTTCATTTTCGGCAACAAAAATAGTCTTATCACACGATTTTCCAATATCGCTTTCGTATTTTTTTAGTAGCGTCACCTCAGTCTTTAGAACAAATGCTTTTATAGGAGCAGCGAGCAAAACTTTTTGAACAAACGCAGGCATTGTATTCAGAAATGCACCATACGGATTTACATTTTTAATGTCAACGTCTAGCTGTCGTTGATACCGAAGAGAAATCCGATCATCCAAATCTGCAATCCGATACGCTTTCAAATCTCGGATATACTCTGTACTGCGAATCATATCGCCGATGACAATTTCGGGATTTTCTTCATTCATTAACTGATTTACTTTTTCTTTGGCCGTCTTACTCCAGTAAAGTTCCACTTGAAGAGGCTTCTTTTGCAGGATAATAGAATTTTTGGCGATACCTAAAATTTTCTTTTTGGCTGATTCTTTAGGTAAGATTACAAGCCGATCAATAAAGGCAGGCTTCTGGGAAGGATCATCTCCTGCTTCAAGGAAAGCTGCAACAACAAGACGGTATCCCAGTTCTTCAGACAAAATACGGCAATAATGATAGAGAGAAGTCTTCCGTCCGGACGTTGCTGGAAATGGCAACCGTGGCATTACAAATAAAATCGTCTTTTCTTTTGCCATTCTTAAACTTCTCCTCACGCTCATCCTTTCGGTTCATACACTTCAGGACTATAATGAATCACTCGTGTGCCGCCATCTTCAAACTCGAATGGAATGTGCATCAAGTCACGCATTGCCCATCGGACGGAATCCTGACGTTCCGGCTGGACATAAAACACGAGGAAACCGCCGCCGCCAGCACCAAGCAATTTTCCGCCAAGTGCTCCTGCGGCCATGCCTTTGGTATAGAGATCATCAATGCTGTTCGTGGAAACAGCGGAACCCGTCTGACGTTTCAGCTTCCATGTGTGGTCAAGCATCCGGCCAAAATCGTCAAGGTCAGAAGTCTTATCGGTCAAGATATGTTCTGCATCGTCAACGAGTGCTTTCATTTCCTTGAGCTGTGCAGATTTATCCTGCTTTCCCGTCGCATTTGCCTTTTGAACGTCAGAAGAAAATCTAGTAAAACCAGTGAAGAACATCATCAGGTTTTGGTTCAACTGCTTTTTACGCTCCGGTGAAATAATGACCGGAAGCACCTCATAACCATCTTCATTAAAATTGATTCGGTTAAATCCACCAAAGGAAGCGGCAATTTGGTCTTGCCATCCGCCAGCTTCTTGACACAGATTTCTTTCCAGATAGATGGCTTCATCCGCCAGTTTTTTTCTTATCGGCGTATTTTCCTTTCAGCGCGTAAAAAGCGTTCAGCATACCAACGGCAAAGGAGCTGGAAGTGCCTAGACCAGAACGTGCCGGAAGGTCTGCTTCGTATGTAAGGCGAATTTCGTGCATATCCAGCATTTTCATGGCATTACGGATTGCCGGATGCTGAATGTCTTCAATGCTCGTTACACGTTCCGTTTTGGAATAAGAAAGCTCCGTAGAGTAATCAAAAAAGCGGGGAAGATGCCGCACTGTAACATAGCAGTATTTGTCGAAGGTTGTTGACAATACTGCACCGCCGTTTTTTCTGAAATAATCCTCCATATCCGTTCCGCCACCGAAAAAAGACATACGAAAAGGTGTTTTTGTGATAATCATAAATTCATGACTCCCTCTATTTTTTATTCTCCATGCCCAAGCAGGCATACTTTGAACGTCTTAAAAATGATTTTCCAGTCTACCAAGAAGCTTCGTTCCTTGACGTATTTCACATCCAAGTCCATCCACTCTTCAAAGGATAAATCATTTCGATGCGGTGCAATCTGCCAATAGCAGCTCAGACCTGGCGTCACATACAAACGCTGCTTTTCATAGTCGCCATACTGCTCCACCTCACGCGGCAGAGCAGGGCGTGGACCCACAATGCTCATATCGCCCCTGAGGATATTCCAAAGCTGGGGAAGCTCGTCGATGCTGGTTTTACGAATAAACTTGCCCACACGGGTAATGCGCGGATCGTCCTTGATTTTGAATACTGGGCCGTCCATTTCGTTCTGCTCCAGCAAATCGTTCAGTTTTGCTTCCGCGTTCGGACACATGGAGCGAAACTTGTAGAACTTGAAAGGTTTGCCGTTGCGTCCAATTCGTTCCTGTGAGAAAATTGGGCCTGCCGACGGGTCGTCCACCACGATGGCAATAGCTGTGGCCAGCATGACGGGTGACAGCACCACCAACGCCAGCGAGGACAAAATCACATCCTGTGTCCGGCGTCCAATCCAGTACCAACGGTGGTCGCGTAGATTTTCTTTCCGGTCAATTTCAACCGGCTTATCAATTCCGATTACTTCTGTACTCATCTTCGTTCCTCATTCACACTTTTTAACTCTGCATAATCCCAACTATGCACATCTTTATCCAGCCTTAGCTGTTAGTTCACTTTCCATTCCTGCTGTATCCAGCAGTTCTTCCAGTAGTTTTTTTTGACTCACGCTTAATTTTTCGGAGCCATCACGCAGCATCCGCTTCTGATCATATATCCACCGACCCAGCCAGATACCATCCGCAGTCTTGTATTTCGCCGGAATCTCCAGATTCCCATGTTCCTTCTTATAATCCTGCGCCAACTTATAACGGTGTTGCCACGGGTCAGGTTTGTCCCACTGCATCCCGATGGATTCCAGCCGCTTGATTCGCTCTGGCGACAAGATTGCATTGCTCTTTTGAGGATTTCGATGCGCATACTGCTGCCGCCGAACCCATTTTCCAAGGGCATAACCCTCCGGCGAAATATAAGCCACCGGAACATCAAGGTTTCCATACGCATCAAAGTATCGCTTTGCCGCCTGATAGACTTCATTCCACTGTCGGTCATAGCGACTGCCCCATTGCATTCCAATCATTTCCAACCGCGAAATCTGCTCCTCAGACAGTTTCTTCTGCTCATCGTCAATGCGATTTTGTTCAAAGAGCTTCTTTACCAGTAGAGCCATTTTGTTTTCACCACAGCTCTCACCTTTCACGATTCCTTTTTCAATGCCTCTGTTTTCCACTTTATCAAGCACATCACACATTTCCAGCGTTAAAGTTACTGCGTGTCCGAAAGATAAGGCTTCAACATCTCAACCAACTCATAGACTTTCGTTCCGGGTGCTGACTCAGAGGGTTTCCGTCCCTCATTCTGCTTGTCCAATCGCTTTGCATTAGCAATTGCAATGTCCATGTAAGGCCGCAGCACTTCATACATATCCGGGCGGTTCTTCTCGTAGCCACCTGCACCAATGTTTTTCAGCCAATCGCTCAGCTTCGGCCAGTAACGAGATCTATCAATATCAGTATCCATATACATAAAATGCAGCAAATACCACAGTTCTACGCACTGGTTCGACCATACAGCATGGTAAATCGTCTCACCTTGTGCATTGTATTCTTCGCACAGCTGTACTACCATGTCGATATTTTCTGCCGGAAAATCATCTGTGTCATAGACAATCCAGACGTGCTTAAACACAATGCCGTTATTCTGAACGTATTGACGAGCTTCATCAACAAATTCACCGTATTGTCGCCAATGCCCTCTACCTTTAGCTGGATTCTATCACGATACTTAGAATTGATAATCCGTTGAATTGCGCCAAAATACTGCGGCTCGGTTTCTGTACCTTCAGATGCAATCAAGTGGTATTCCGGCTGAATCATCCTCGCCTTATCACGGCGATTCTTCATCCAGCTTTTTCCAAGGTCACTCTTTTTCGGAGGTTTCAGACTCATGCCCAATCCCTCCCTGTCAGCATATTAGAAAGGTAGGGGTCTGCACCATATCGGCCTTCCAGATACTGCTTGTCAAAGGCCGCTGTGCTCTTGACGCGAGTATTGTCCTCCTGCCGGAATTCATAAAGCGAATAAATCTCGCTCTCATGATTGTCATTCATTGCGGCAAACCAAATTTCATCACGACGGAAAACTGTATTCTTCATCGTAGTCAGGTCGTGAGACTGAACAGCAACTGTGCGCCTTTCTTATTCAGCTCCGGGTTCTTGAACATCTGAATCACATACCGGAGCAGCTTCGGATGCAGCTTGGCATCCAGTTCGTCCACAACCACTGTGCGGCCTTCCTGCAATGCTACCATCAGAACCGGCAAGGCTGCAATCATTTTCTTGGTTCCATCCGACTCTGCTTCAAAGGGAAGTTCGTAGACCTTGCCGTTGATCGTTCTTTGCGTGAACAGGTGCTTGCTATCTTCATCATAGCGATAACCGGACAAATCAATACCTACATCATTCAGTGCATGAATCAGGCTTTCCTTAGTCGTCTCACTCTTGGACACCAGCACAATGTTTTCTGCTCTGGGGTTTGCGTAGCTCTGTGTAATACAGGATTCAAACCAATTCTGCACTTCTGCAATCACAGGGATATTGTAGTTGATTGCCAAAAAAGAAAGATACGGCATCCTCGGGTTGACGTCCAAGTTGATGCTTGCCTTATTGATACTTGCACCCAATTCAATCTTCTGGCCGTCTCGTTCAAAAATCAGTCCTGTCTTCTTACCACCAAGTGTACGCCACAGAAGAGACTCAAAGACAATTTCTTCCTTGAGTGCAATGTAATACTGGTATTCCTTCTCGCCGACACGGAAGAACACCTGAAAAATCGTAGGTTCATTCGCAGAACTTTCATCCAGCATAAAGGGAGCCACACTGCTGCCCTGCTGGAAAATCATAGGCTGTCGATTCTTTTCCAACGCATGAATCGGCTTCACAACAAGGTTAATCAGGCAAAAGAATGCCTGAAGCAGATTCGTCTTACCGCCACCATTGGGGCCGTAGACTGCACTGACCGGAAGCAAATCTTCCGCTTTCTCCTGCCGAATCAAGGCATCCTGAAACTCCGGAATCGCCATTGCACGGAAATCAAATGTTGTTTCATCCTTATAAGACTTAAAATTCTGAAAAGAAAACTGGCAAAGCATTCTTTCAACTCCTTTCTGTTATTATTATAGCTCATTTTCGGTTTTTATTCCAGCATTTTAGAAAATTTCATTCTCATCAGTGATTTATAAGTTTTTTTCGATAGTGAAAGACCACCGCTTTCTATCATAAATGAAAGCGGTGGTCTTTTTGCAGCTTATTGCGCTGCTCGAATAGTAATCGTTGGGTTATAGTCAGAGTCCAGATACGACAACAGCTTTGTCATATCCTTACCAGAAATCTTAATATCACCATATCCAGAGTTCATTTTACCATTCTCACCAACACCATCAATGAAGAGTGCCGATCCGCCGTAAGCTACTGCACCATATGGACTCCAGCCATCTCCATTAAAGCCGAAACAAATACAGGCATTTGAAGAACCTTTCGAGAATTTTGGGTACATATTCTCTGCTCCGCCTTTATCTGTCCAATCTTTATCGGGATTATTCTTAGATTGAAGGGTATTATAGTAGACAGACTCTGGATCACACACCCATACGCTATCTTCACTAATTGTTTCAAAAGCG
>ENA-OQCX01000481-OQCX01000481.1-human-gut-metagenome-genome-assembly--contig:-NODE-481-length-20615-cov-2.377392_pt1 | contig 20615 bp, 21 predicted proteins | sample MGYA00242762_ERZ504587 | MGnify/ENA primary metagenome ERZ504587 (study PRJEB26092, sample SAMD00036337) | human gut metagenome | host: Homo sapiens | study: EMG produced TPA metagenomics assembly of... | reverse complement strand
GGTTCGAATCCTGTCACCCCGATTTATAATATATTTTGCGGGTGTAGTTCAATGGTAGAACACCAGCCTTCCAAGCTGGATACGTGGGTTCGATTCCCATCACCCGCTTTTTTCATGCCTGATTTTAATTTCATTCTCATATACAGATGTAAATACAAATACAAAAAACACTATATTCTATCCGAAAGAAGATGGAGTATAGTGTTTTCCTTTTTCCAATATTCTATTTTCTGTTATATTTCCTGTTATCGTTTTCCGATTCTTCTCATCCACATCAGGACAGATCCTATCAGGATATAGACATCTGCCAAATTCGCTGTTACATCACCTAATATCTTATGGTCAGATCTTATACCAATGTAATCTACGACTTTACCTCTGACGATCCGGTCATACGTATTGCTGATAGCTCCTGCACTCAGTAATGTCCATGCTGTCTTAGTCACCTTATGACCTTCCCGGAATGATTCTGCCAATGTCAGCATCAGGATCACTGCCGTCGTTATCACAGACGCCTTTTTTACCTTATCCGGTTCGGAATCCATGGAATTAAATGCAAAGCCTTTGTTGTATACTTTTCTGATCAGGACTTTTGTCCCGCAAAAGTTTTTTTCCTCTTTCTCACTTACATTTCTTCTCTATATTATTTGTTACACATACTCAGAGCAAACAGTGTTCCAACCGCACCCGGTATGCTTGTGTGCATCTATATCTCTCCCTGGATCTTCACAATCTCTTCTTCCTGCTTTTCAATCTCTTCCTCGCGTTTTTCGATTTCTTCACAGAGCGTTACGTAATCCATGTCGGATACTTCCCCACTCTGGAACTTCTCATATACCATACGACCGATATCTGCAAGATCTCTTTCATTTGCTCTCTTTAAAGTTCGTACATTACTTTTGATCTTCTGAATCTCCAGTGTATCTCCTGTCTTCTTAGTGATGTCACTCGCAACATCTGAAACTCTTCTGCTGAATTCTTCAAAAAAATCTGCCATCTGTATCCTCTCCTTATCTCGTTCTTCTTTACAGCCGTCTTAAAATATCCAGTGAATGATACAGGTTCATCGTTCCATATCCCCACTGTGTATTTGGATATTCTATCGCCGGAAGCTTCTGCGCACCCATCACGATCACATTTCTTACCTGACTGGCTGATGCTCCACCCGCTCCCGGCTGATCACTGATCCACTTCATGATCAGTGCACAGCCACCTGCCGCAATTGCTGTTGCTGCACTTGAACCGGTGCGTTCTTTGAATCCTCCGCCCGGTACCGCACCGGTAACCGCTACTCCCGGTGCAGCATAATCCGGTTTGATTCTTTCATCTCTAGTATACCCTCTGCCCGAATTAATATCAACCGTATTCTCCTGACTGTTATAATAAGACACCGTCATCGTATGCTCCCCTCCTGCCGGTTCTGTAAATGTGGTATCCGGATTCGATTCCAGAAAATATACTTCTCCATCCAGAAACTCTCTCATGGGCAGCCACATATGAAACTCCCCCTTCGTCTGCATCGCAGGCTTTACTTCTATTTTCCAGATTCCCGGTACTGCTTTCTGCAGCCGGATAAACACCAGCTGTGCATCGCTATTCTCCTGCAGAAGTCTGTACTCCACCGTAACAGCTGTCCGTTCAAAAGCAAATACAAAATCAAACAGATATCCCAGACGTACCGGAATCTGCCCGGTACGTTCTCCGGAAGGTGATGTAATCGACACTGTCACAATGTTCGGAAGGGTACTCCATAACTCCGTCACAAAAGCCTTCACCCCTTCCCCTACCCTGATCTCCGCTGTCCGTGTATTCTGTGACTCCGTAAATGTTCCGTAATAATGATGTCTCTGCGCTGCCTCATTCCCGGTTCCCGTTACTACACAGCGGTTTCTCAGCAATGCATAGCCATCCAGAACTCCTGCAAGCAAAGAGTCACCATTATGCCCTCCGAAACTGGTTCCGATTGCCATACAGATCACAAGCGGCATCTCCCGTCTGCGGGCCAGTTCATTCAGATACCGAAGTCCGGCCAGGATATCATTTTCCTGATAACAGTGTGCATCTTCTGCAACAGCAAAAATTCTTTCAGATATTTTTTTGCCGGCTTCAGCTTTACCATCGCGATCACCGCCTCCGGGGCAGCCCCAAGAAACTGTCCACTGCTTTCTGCACTTCCGGCAGCCACACTTGCAACAAATGTTCCATGCCCATCTGTATCTTCCGAAGAGATCAGTTCCTGCGGGCTTTCCGAATGCAGAGCCGCATTGATTCTTTCTTCGGTATACTCTGTTCCATACAGAAAGCCCTCCGGCGGATCCCCATCCTGAATTGTCTGATCCCAGATCCCCGCAATTCTTGTTGTCCCGTCAAGATTACGGAATACCGGATGTATAATCGATCCCCGTATCCAGGAAACCGATCATAATCCCCTCTCCCATAAGCTGCAGCGTCGGATAATTCTGCAGCGTAATAATTCCGGCTGCATCTAACGGCTGCATATCCAGAAGTGTATAGCACTTGGGGATCGCACCGTACCAGTACTGCCGCAAGGATAAGGGAAGTAACATCCGACTGTCTAACGACACACTTTTATATCCGAAATCCAGCTCCTGGATACACATCTTTTCCGTATCCACTCCTTCTAACTCATCTTCCCTGTATGGCGAGATAATAAAATCCCAGTAATCTTCCGATAATATCTTTTCTTTACATCTATCTTCCAATGAAAAAAGCCTTTCATATACATTTGTTTTATGTATATGAAAGACTTCGTGTCATTCATTAATATTTTTATGCATTTGTATGCTGGTTCAGCATACGCTCGATGATCTCCACAGATTCTTCGATACCATAACTTGCACTGTTAAAACAGATATCATAGTTCACAGCATCTCCCCACTTCAGGCCGGTATAGAAATTGTAATATTTCGAATGCTGATGGTCAATCTTCTTCAAAAGGCGTTCTGCTTTTTTATGATCTAGATTATTGACTTCCATGACTCTGTGTACACGCTGTTCAAAAGGAGCTGTAATAAAGATACTGATATGTGGAATATGATTATTTGCCAGTATCACATCCGCACATCGTCCCATAACAATGAAATCTTCTTCTTTTGCCCTCTTACATATCAGATCACTCTGATTAAAGAAGATTGCATCTTCTTTTGTCAGACCATGATAACGGTCAAAAATCTTTCAGACGTTCTTTCAGCGTCCGTCCGGATCCCTGATATTTATTCTCAATCTCATTTGTTCCCAGATCTGCCACATCTACAACCGAATCTTTCTCCGCGTCCAGACGTCTCAATACTTCATTGAATATCTCTGCATCGTAATAGTTGATCCTGAGTGCATCCGCCAGTGCAAATCCAATATCGTTACCCGCACTTCCATGTGTTCTTCCGATACAGATGATCAGATGATCATCCTTTGAAAACTTCTGACGCAGGTTCGATGTATTTAGCTTTGCCCTGTTTTCATCCAGAATCTCTACTTTTCCAAAACCTGCCGGCAGTTCTGCGATTTCTTTTTAATATCTCATCATATTTTCTCATCAGTCTGGATCGGTCTTCATCCTTACGGATCGTACGTGCCATGTTACTGATCAGCGCAAGCTCACTTCTGAGCAGATGCCCCTGTGGCTTTGTACGCATCAGCTTCACAAGACTGTCTACACAAGTACGTTTGTCTCCCGTAAAGGTACGGCCAAGAGAAGAACCTACACATTCATAGACTTCTCCGTCCAGATCATAGATTCGTTCCGCTATGTCATAGTATTTATTCTTATTTTCCATGTTCCGCACCTCCCCTTACAAAAAGAATACCAGCATATCTATAATAAATACCGGTACCAGACATGTCAGTGACCATACCATATATCCGAAGAACGATGGCATACGCACACCATTTTCATCTGACATAGATTTTACCATGAAGTTCGGCGCATTTCCGATATAGGTATTTGCTCCCATAAATACAGCTCCACAGGAGATTGCCTCCAGCATCTTAATAGGAACCGAACCAAGTGTCGTCACAACACCGCTCTTGAACCCAAGTGCTCCCGCCGTTGTAAGGAATACCAGATACGTTGGTGTATTATCCAGAAAACTTGACAGTGCTCCGGTTGCCCAGAACATTTCAAATGGTTTATTGATACCAAGTTCCGCACCATTTGCCTTCAGGATCATCAATGCAGGCTGCATCGTGATAAAGATTCCGATGAACAGAACCGCAACTTCCTGAATTGCCCCCCAGGTAAAATGGTTACGGATACGTACTTCTTCTTTTGTCGTTTTAAATGATAAAAATGCTGCCAGAAGGATGATCACGATCTCGATCACAGACGGGAATCCAAGCGTCACTTCTCCAAGGATATGGATTCCTTTTACCGTTCCGTCCGCATTCTGGAATGCAGACATACCAGGAAGCATTCCACTTAAAATTACAGCTCCGACAATCATTGCAACATATATCAGATTATGAAGTCCTACAATTCTAACGTGTGTTCCGGCTCTCTGATATCTGGTTTTCTACCTTCCGCAATATCTTTTCTGTAAGCTCTTCTATCCAGAAAATAGAATAACGTCAGCAAAATGATCATGTTAAAGATCAGTATATGAAACAGCTTCAGGCTCCAGAAAAACGGAACGCCACGCATGAATCCCATCAGAAGCGGCGGATCTCCGATCGGTGTCAGACATCCTCCCATATTAGAGATCAGGAAGATAAAAAAGATCATAATGTGACTCTTTCTTTTTCTCCACGAATTCATCTTAATAAACGGACGTACCAAAAGCATACTTGATCCGGTCGTTCCGATCACGCTGGAAAGCAGTGTTCCCAGAACAAACAATGCCGTATTGATCCTCGGTGATCCGGCAAACTCACCGTCAATTGTAATGTTACCTGCTACACAGAACAGACCGAACAATAAAATGATAAATGTCAGATAATCATTTACCACACATTCCAAAACTGTCTCTCCCATTGTAAACATTCCGTACTTTGCAGCAAACGGAACAATAAACAGTACCGACCAGAACGCAACTGCAAGCGGCTGATGCTTTTCCCACCAGTCCGGCTTGATCAGAGGCATAACGGCAATACTGAGCAACAGCCCTGCAAAGGGTATGCAGAGCCAAACTGGAATAGCTGATAATTCCTCCATTCCTTTCTCCTCCATTCTTCCTCAAGTAAAGTCTTATGTGTTATTGCATAATGAAAGCTGTCATTGACAGCTCTCTTAGCATTCTATATGTAAAATGTATTATTGAAGCCTTGGTACTTCCTGACCTCTCAACATTATTACCGGTCCTCCGGTTCCCTCAATATATTCTTTTGTGATAACAACCTCTCCAATATTGTCATCCTTCGGGATTTCATACATGATATCTAACATGAATTCTTCGATGATCGCACGAAGCGCCCTCGCTCCGGTATCTTTCTTCATTGCTTTTTTTGCGATCGCATGAAGTGCGCCGTCATCGAATTCCAATTTTACTTCGTCTAATGCAAGCAGTTTCTGATATTGCTTCAAAATTGCATTCTTAGGCTCTTTTAATATCTCCACCAGCATATCTTCACTCATACCCTGTAAGGTAAATACAATCGGCAGACGTCCCAGGAACTCCGGTATCATACCGAATACACGCAAATCCTCTGTTGCGACCTTTTTAAGAATCTCTTTGTCGTTATTGTATTTATCTCTCAGATCCGCTCCGAATCCGATCGCTGCCTGTTTGGTCAGACGTTCTTTGATAATTCCTTCCAGATCCGGGAATGCACCTCCACAGATGAACAGAATGTTCCTCGTATTCACTGTTGTAAGCGGAACCATTGCATTCTTGCTCGTTGCCCCGACAGGAACTTCCACATCACTTCCTTCCAGAAGTTTCAGCATTCCCTGCTGTACAGACTCACCGCTCACATCACGCTGACTGGAGTTTTTCTTCTTTGCGATCTTGTCGATCTCATCAATAAAAATGATTCCCTGTTCTGCCTTTTCTACATCATTATCTGCTGCCGCAAGCAGCTTGGATACAACGCTTTTCGATATCATCACCGATGTACCCTGTCCTCTGTAAGAGAGGTTGCATCCGTGATCGCAAGCGGAACATCCAGAATCCTTGCCAGTGTCTTTACCAGATACGTCTTACCGGAACCTGTTGGTCCGATCATCAGCATGTTGGATTTCTCAATCTCAATGTCATCCATCGAATCTGTTGCCACTCGCTTGTAATGATTATATACCGCAACCGACATCACTTTCTTTGCATATTCCTGTCCTACCACATACTCGTCCAGTTTTGCTTTGATCTTGTGCGGAGCCGGAAGATTCCTGATATCTACTAACGGCTTGTATTCTTCGCCTTCTTTTTTCTTCTTGATCTTCTGCTGTTTTGGAATACTCTGCTCCATATCAGACATATTGAATACCTGTACTCCCGGAATATTCATCAGCTGACTGTAATCGATCGGTCCATTCGACATCGCATCAAAACTCTTCTGCATGCAATCATTGCAGACACAGATATGGTTCGGAAGTTCGATCATCTTCCCCGCAGCACTCTCCGGACGTCTGCATATAAAACATACTTTTTCATACTCATCATCATTTTGTTTCTTATCATCCGAATCTGACGTCTTCTTTGTTGTTTCTACTTCGACGTCTTCTACTTTTTCGATTTTCTGATTGTTATCGTCCTGATTGGTCATTATTCTCTCCTTCTTACTTTTTGTCGTATCTTTCACTCTGTTTTATCCTGGTTCTATGATTCTTCCTGGTTCACCAGTTCCAGAAATGTCTCTTCGGAAATAATCGGGATCCCCAGTTCATTTGCTTTCTTATTTTTGGAAGATGTGCTGGTTACATCATTGTTGATCAAGTAATTCGTTTTGGACGTTACCGATCCTGTCACCTTTCCTCCCAGACTTTCAATCAATTCCTTCACTTCACCTCGGTTTGCAAAATGTGTTACGCTTCCGGTGATCACAAAATTGACACCTTCAAAAATCTGTTTCTTTGTTGATGTCTCTTCCGGGATTGTCAACTCTTCTAAAAGCTTTCTGAAATTCTCCACATGCTTTGCATCTGAAAAATATCCGGTGAATGCCTTTGCCAGAACTTCTCCCACGCCCTGGATCTCATTTAATTCTTCTTCTGTAACCATCAAAAGGGCTTCTACATCATATTTCAACTCTCTGCAGATAACCTTTGCATTGGCAAGTCCGATCCCTGCGATTCCCAGTGAATAGACAACTCTTGGCAACGTGGTTGTTCTTGCTTTTTCCACACTTTCGATCAGTTTCCTGTACGATTTTTCTCCAAATCCTTCCATTCCCTGAATCTCGTCTTTGTAGTGGTCCAGATGGAAGATATCGGCAAATGTATGGATATATCCTCTGGAAATGAATTTTTCCAGTGTTGCTTCCGACAATCCTTCTATATTAAGTGCATCTCTGCTTACGAATAATGCAAATGCCTTCACATGCTTTGCCTGGCATTCCGGATTCATACAGTATAATGCTTTCGCATTTCCTACCTGTCTGATCTTCGTCTCACCCTGACAGACCGGACATCTTTCCGGAATATCTTTCACACCGCTTCTTGTCAGATTCTCTGCAATCTGCGGAATGATCATATTTGCCTTATAAACTTCGATCTTATCTCCGATGCCAAGTTCCAGTTCTTCCATAATGCTGATATTGTGAACACTTGCACGGCTGACCGTCGTTCCTTCCAGCTCCACCGGATCAAAGATTGCAACCGGATTGATCAGTCCTGTCCTTGACGGACTCCATTCTATTTCACGCAGAATCGTTTCCCTGATCTCATCCTGCCATTTGAATGCGTAAGAATCTCTCGGGAATTTTGCTGTTCTTCCCAACGATCTTCCATACGCTATATCATCATATGATAGCACAAGTCCGTCAGAAGGGAAATCATTTTTACTAATCTCTGACGAAAATTTAGCAACTTCATCTTCTACTGTATCTCTGGTCACCATATGATATTCTACTGTCGTGAATCCCTGTGCTTTCAGCCATTCCATCTGACAAGCTCTGGAATTCTGAAAATCAACTCCATCTGCCTGCACTAACGTGAATGCATAGAACATAACATTTCTCTTTGCCGTGATCTGGTTATTGAGCTGTCTGACTGAACCACTGCATAAGTTTCTTGGATTTTTATATTTTGCATCTACATCTTCAATCTCTTCATTGATCTTCTCGAAGTCATGATATCCGATCACCGCTTCTCCTCTTAAGATCAATTCCCCCCGGTAAGCGATCTGCACCGGTACATTTTTGAATACCTTCGCATTGTTTGTAACTACTTCACCGACTTCTCCGTTACCGCGTGTGACCGCTTTATAAAGCTTTCCGTCACGATAAGTCAGCACGATCGTCAATCCGTCCATCTTCCAGGACATCAATACTTTCTGACTGCCAACGAAGTTCTTAAGCTCTTCTACTTCTTTCGTCTTATCCAGTGAGAGCATCGGGCTTTCATGCCTTTCTTTTGGGAGTTCACTGACAACTTCATATCCGACATTTACCGTCGGACTGTTCGACAATGTAATTCCCAGTTCTTTTTCCAGATTCTGCAGTTCATCATACAATCTGTCATATTCGTAGTTGCTCATGATCTCCTGCGCATCCTGATAATAAGATCTGGATGCTTTATTCAGAAGTTCTACTAATTCCAGCATTCTCTCGTTCTTTGACTGTCCCATATAATTCCTTTAACTCCTGTTCTGTTAATTCTCTTACCTGTCCCGGTTTCAGATCTCCAAGTTCCACGTTCATGATCCGTATCCTTTTTAACACATCCACCTTATATCCGAGTGCTTCGCACATGCGCCGTATCTGTCTGTTCAATCCCTGTGTCAGAATAATGGAAAATGTATATTTCCCGGTCTTTTTTACTGTACAGGGTCTGGTCACCGCATCCAGATTCTTTTCTTTGTCTCTGATGTGTACTCCCCGGCTCATCTTCTCAATGAATTCCGGAGTAACTTCTTTGTTTACTCTGACCTTATATTCTTTCTCATGTGCATATCTTGCGCGCATCATGCCGTTGATCAGATCTCCATCATTTGTCATGATCAGAAGCCCTTCCGAATCTTTATCCAGTCTTCCTGCATAAGTGATGCGTACCGGATAATTGAGGAACCGGATGATGTTCTTTTTCTCCCTTTTGTCTTCTGTACAAACAATCCCGGCAGGTTTGTACACTGCCAGGACCGTTTTTTCCGTTTTGCTTTTGACCACTTTTTTTTCCGACACGGACCTCCTGTCCGTCTTCTACTTTCATGCCGGGAGCTGCTGTCTTTCCATCCACAGTCACAATTCCCGACTCGATCAGCCTGTCTGCCTCCCTTCTGGAACAGACACCGGCTTCGCTTAAATACTTGTTCAGTCTAATCATTCTGCAATACCCCGCTGATACTGTTATCCTGCACAAATGTATTACCGTTATACAGGAACAGAACACTTGTGATCTTATTTTTCTTCATAACTTCTCTGATGTCATCATAATAATATCTCGGATCAACTACTATGATTTCCCTGTAATATGCTGTCAGAAACGGAATTACACTATTCGCATAGGAATCTTTGACAAGCAACAGTCTGTCTGTTGTATCTGCCGTCGTTCTGATATCCAGAACGGGATAATTACCGCCAAGAAATAATGCATATTTATCCTTTTCTTTCAGCTTGGATGTATCGTATAACGTTGCTGTTTTCTTTTTTTCATTCACGTTATTTACAACTACCTGTGGTGCTGTTTTCAGATCATCCGGTGCGTATATATAGATTGGCTCATGATAGTCTGTTTCATATCCGCTTGTCGACGCCAAGGTTCCGTTAAATGAATTCGTCACTGCATAGGGTTTCATAGCCGGTGCTTTTGATGTATCCAGTTTCATAGCCACAGCCAGCGCCTGATATCCATAGTAAGCACCCAGCGTCGTCCAGTGATGGTCCGTATGGTAATATATCTCTTCTGCTTTGTGCTTTTTCAATGTATCTTCCACATTTACCCACTGAAAAGCTGTCCCGAGCGAAGCCTTTATTTTCTGAAACTGTTTATCCTGATCTTCTGTCACTGCGCAATACGGTAACTTGTCCGACTCAATATTTGCAGCATTCGGTACCAGCATCATATACATCGGGATATCTTTATATGTCTCCCGAAACTTTTTCATTGCATCCAGATTTGTTTTCAATTGTTCTTCATCCGGTCTGGCTATATCCTCTAACAGATAGTGATCCTTTCCTTTAAATACACCATTTGCCTTACGTTTTCCTGCGATCAGATCAATACGGCTCTTTAAAGCTACCCAGAAATCTCTTCCCGCAAACTGATCCGACACATAAGATTCATACTGATTCATCCATCTTCCGCTTTCAATACCGGAAATCGTAAGCTTAGGTCTCTGTTCCAGTGCCCGGTTTTCTTTTGCCGAAAATTCTCTGTCAGCAGTTGCAATATTTACCACGCAGAAGATAACCATCATTACAATAAACAGCACTGCAATTACTTTATTTCTCTGTTCTTCTCTTTTTCTTTCCCATTTCTTTCTCGACTGTCTCATCTTTGCTCCTAGAATCTGAAATACAGGAACGGATTATAGGTCTCCGTTACCAGATATGCAATACAGACAATAAACAACGCAGCATATACCACACTGTTAATGATTGTTGTATTCCATTTTTTTGATCTTAACATATGCTCATATCTGAAATGAACCAGCGGCGTAGAGCCAAATATCAGGATCAGCCACAGGATCAGGTTGCTTGTAAGAAGATACATACTCTCTCTGTCTGCAAAGACATGTGCACCTGCACCAAACATCACTCTGATATAATCTGCTGCCTGTCCGAATGATGAGCTGAAAAACAATACCCAGCCGATCACAACCAGAACAATACTGTAAATATGACGGACTACATCCGGAAGTCTGTCCAGTACCGGTGACAGGAGATATTTTCAATGATGAGGAGCACCCCATAATAGAGTCCCCATGCCACGAAATTCCATGCGGCTCCATGCCATAATCCGGTCAAAAACCATACGATCAAAAGATTCCTGATATGTTTGATCTTCGATACCCTGTTTCCTCCCAATGGAATATACACATAATCCCTGAACCAGCTGCTCAGCGAAATATGCCATCTGCGCCAGAACTCCGTAATACTCTTAGACACATATGGATAGTTAAAGTTCATATTGAATTCAAATCCAAACATCTTACCGAGTCCGATCGCCATATCCGAATATCCACTGAAATCAAAATAAATCTGGAACATATACGCAAAAGCTCCAAGCCACGCCGTCATCACGGCTATATTATCTTTCGCAAGTCCGCTTACCTCTGTAAAAATCATCCCTGAGGTATTCGCCAGTAATACTTTCTTCGCAAGTCCCCGGATAAAATACATGCTTCCTTCTCCGAATTTTGTCCTTGAGATTTCTCTGGACGCAAGCTGTTCATCTACATCTGCATATTGCACGATCGGTCCCGCAATAAGCTGCGGAAACATCGTTACATATAATGCAAAATTAGGAAGATTCGTCTGCACTTTTACATTTCCCCGATATACATCAATGATATAGGATAATATCTGGAATGTATAAAAGGATATTCCAATCGGAAGCGGCAGTGCATGATAAGAAATATGTACCGGAAGTATCCCGTTCAATGTGTCCAATACAAACCCTTCATACTTAAAAAATCCAAGTACTGCCAGATTAATGATAAGGTTAAAAACCAGGCTCCGCTTTGCAGCTCTCTTATCCTGCAGATTCCTCGCAATATCCAGTCCGCTGAAATAATTAAACAGTATGGACAATAGCATCAGAAACAGATATACCGGTTCCCCCCATGCATAAAATACCAGGCTGGCCAGCAATAAGATCACATTCCGGAATCTTACCGGCAACAGATAATATAAGATCATCACAGCCGGCAAAAATGAAAATAAAAAAACAATACTGCTAAATAACATCTCTCTAATTCCTTTTATCAAATACTCTTCTTAAATGCCGCATCGATACGGTCTGCATCCTTTGAAACTGCCAGCAGCACATAATGCCCTCTGGTCTCAATAATTGCAGCATGTATCAGCTTTGTTTGTTCTACACCATAACCTTCAAAATTCTTTTCCTGTGTATTTACACGACTTTCCACTGCCTTTTCAACCGTCTCGATCTGACTTTCGTTTTTTACCTTTATTACGAGTATTTCATTCACACTCATAACGTCATCCGGAATATACAGACTGATTCCTTCATAATCATTGGCATTCAGACTGTAATATTTTTTCAGATCCTGTGTTGTGCCTTTTTTCATTCCTTCTAATTTTACGGCTTTTGTGATATTCTTTTCAATCGTATCTACGGATACGGTATTATCCCCTTCCCGGGTCACAAGAAATACTACATAAATGATCAGGAGGACTACCATCAAATATTTTAACAGGTTAATCCTGTCTAATTTTCCGTTTTTCATTATAATTCTGCAACCTCCGCCATATGATTTACCCATTCTTTATAATAACCGGTTGACATATGGATTCCATCACCGGCATAATACTCCTGTTTCACCAGCTCTGTATTATCAATAAATGTTACTTTCTCTTTTTTACATAATTTTTTTAATTTCTGATTGAACTCCGGAATTTTTGCATAGACAGAATTCTGATCAATTGCAATCTGCGCTGTCGGAAGTATACTGTTAACATATATTTTCGTATCCGGCAGTGATTTTTTCAGATCTCTGATCACCGGCCTGTATGCTTTTATGAATCCATCCGCCTCTCCATTCTGCGCTCCGACATCATTCATCCCGTAAGAAAGGAATAATACTGACGGTTTCATCTCTTTTGCCCTGGCAATATGATCTGCCAGTTTTTCATTATCCCCCGCCGACACACCGGCTCCACGGTCTGCCTGTACATTTGCCTGATCCAGCACACCATATTCGTACAATCCCTGTGTGATGGAATCCCCCAGGACCAGACAACCTGCAAATTTTTCGCTTGCCGGCTGTTCTTCTGCATCCTGTTCTGTCTCACGTTCCTGCGTTTCTAACTCCTTAATCTTTTTATCTGCCTTAGACACATCCATCTCATCCATCGTCTTCAGGATCTCTGTGCCCTTCTTTGTATCCTTCTGTGGATTACTGAGCCTGCGCGCCACCGTAATCCCGCCAATCACCAGAATAACAACCGCAACGATCACTGCAGTCTGAAGTACCCGGTCTTTTTCTTTTTCACTTTTTATTTCACTTTTCTGCTCCTCAGGATTCACCTCCTGAGTCTCTTCTTTTTCTTCATAAATTGAAGTTTTACTCTCTATATCCACGAAATCTTCTCCTCTTTCGTTTCTCTGTTGATCCTAAATATGTATATCCAATTTATTTTACTGTTTTTCTTTTTGAATGTCAATTTATATCCTCTTTTCTGTCGTCTTTTGTGCTATAATGTTGAATACATTTCATTATACCTGAAAGGGGAAAATGATCATATAGATTAACAGGAGGTTTTCCTTATGAATGTATACCAGTTATCAGCCAAAAATTGCATGTCACATCTGCTTTTAAAAGACACTTTCGACAACTTTTCTTTCATAGAAGGCGAGATCACGACCTTCAACAAATTTACCATCAGCGGCTTTCTCCAGGATGACTTCTTTGATGAAAAACCTGAAGAAACCTACTCCCGCTGGAATAAAACCCGAGACTTCTGCTTCCAGATCATCCGCGGTAAACGCACTCCATTGGGATTCAAGATTGTCCTTGCGCTTCCGGAAGATCAGGTCCCGTACTTTCTGACCGCCCACGGTCTCACCGGATACCGCCCGGAAGAGATCCGGGGGCTGTACCTGAACTTCCACTACGATGGACATCACTTACAATGTATCACCGGAACTTCTCTGAACACTTTCACCATGGACAAATCCATCGAAAGAGAATGGGATCAGGAAGTAAAAAACATTTTAAAATCCAGATCCATTGAAGGTGACTACTGATCTGCAGTTTCCGATATAAACAGAGCCGTGCCGCCATGGATTTCACTTCCACAGCCGCACGGCTCTTATTTTTCATTCCGCCAATCTTAACTTCAAATCTTTACTTTGTAAGCAGCATCATGATCTCATTACTTCTCTGCACAAACGCAGTCATCTCTTCCGGACTGAGCGGCTTATGCGCCAGCATTGCCAGATCATATAACTGTTTGCAGATAATACTTGTGTTCTCACTGTCTTTATGTTCAACTACATACTGAACCAGCGGATGATTTGCATTCAGGATCAGTGTACTTGTTGTACCCATATCCATTCCGTTCATGCCATACATTTTCATCATTTCCTGCATACGACGGTTTTCTTCGGATAACGTCATCATAGAAGCAACATTTTTCATCTTTCAGTTTCTCGATTTTAACATCCAGATTCTCGTTTCCAAGCTCTTTGCGGAAAATCTCTACCAGACTGTCAGATTTCTTCTGGAATGCTTCCTTCTCTTCTTCGGCAACTTCTTCCTTTGCACCTGCTGTTACATCGGCGTCGATTCTCTGGAACTTGATATTCTGATTACGCTGCTCTAACTGTGTGAATAAACGGCGAATCAATGTTGTGTCCTAAGATTACCGCATCCATGCCCTGGTTCTTGAACATGTTGATGTACTGGCTCTGCTGGATCTCGTCCGTCACATAATAAATAACTGTCTTATCCTCTTCTTTGTTCTCAGTATTCTGATCATCTGTCTTGGCATTCTGATCTTCTACGGTTCCTCCATTTGCCTCGATGCAATCTTTCAATGTCAGATATTTGTGATCCAGATTTTTAAACAGAACCGCGTCTTTCATCTTGTCACAGAACTTTTCATCTTTCAGGCATCCGAACTTGATGAACGGACTGATGTTATCCCAGTATTTCTCATAGTCTTCTCTCTTTGTCTTGCACATTCCGGAAAGCTTGTCTGCAACCTTCTTGGAAATGTATTCAGAGATCTTATTCACAAATCCGTCATTCTGTAATGCGCTACGTGATACGTTAAGCGGCAGATCCGGACAATCGATGACTCCCTTTAATACCATCAGATATTCCGGAATGACTTCTTTGATATTGTCCGCGATAAATACCTGGTTGTTGTATAACTTAATTGTTCCTTCAATAGAATCATACTCTGTGTTGATTCTTGGGAAGTACAAAATTCCTTTTAAATTAAATGGATAATCCATATTCAGGTGGATCCAGAACAGTGGCTCTTTGTAATCCATGAATACTTTGCGGTAGAAGTTCAGATAATCTTCATCACTGCATTCATTCGGATGCTTTGTCCACAGTGGGTGGATATCACTTAATGAAACCGGACGTTTTTTGATCTTTACTTTTTCTTTGGCAGGTTCTGTCTCTACCATTTCTTTCTCGCCGTTTTCATTCTCTTTTTCTTCCATCTTGGCATCTTCGTGAATATGCTCGATTACTTCATCATCATCTTTCAGATCTGCTTCGTCGATCGTCTCATATTCAGGCTCTGCATTTGCCTTGGAAAGGAAGATTTCTACCGGCATAAAGGAACAATATTTTTCCAGAACTTCTCTCATTCTGTATTCATTTGCAAACTCCAGACTGTCCTCATTCAGATACAGTGTCATAGTGGATCCGACTTCCTGTTTGCTGCCTTCTTCCATCTCATACTCTGTTCCGCCGTTGCTTACCCAGTGTACCGGCTTTGCCCCTTCTTTATAGGAAAGGGTATCGATATGTACTTCGTCAGCTACCATGAATGCAGAATAGAATCCAAGACCGAAGTGTCCGATCATATCATCCTCTGTTGTCTTATCTTTATATTTTTCAAGGAACTGTGTTGCTCCGGAAAATGCGATCTGTGTAATGTATTCTTCTACTTCATCGGCTGTCATTCCAAGACCATTATCTGTAAATTTCAGAGTCTTTTCTTCTGGATTGACTTCAACTTTGATCGCCGGTTTATAATCATCCGGCAACTGGTATTCACCCATCATATCCAGTTTCTTCAGTTTTGTGATTGCATCACATCCGTTGGATACCAACTCACGTGCGAAAATATCGTGATCGGAATATACCCATTTTTTAATAATCGGGAAAATGTTTTCACTGCTGATTGACAAACTACCTTTCTTTGCTGCCATTGTAAATCACTCCTATTTCTACTTTTTATATTTCTATCATATTAGTGACAAAAGGTACTGCTTCTTCTGTCGGCAGACACCTTTTTGCTACATTTTTTCATCTAAGTGATATGATAATACTGCTTATTTTAAAAGTCAATAGAAAATTAGCACTCTTTCAAAAAGAGTGCTAACAATTCTGTGAAATTTATAAACCGTTTATAAACTTTACTCTATACTTTTCAATGATTCTACCATGTCAATCTTTTTCAGTTTAAAATACATTACCCAGTTTACGAACAATGAGAACCCTATCGTAAATAAAAAACTGTAGATATAACTCTTCAGATAAATACTCCGGCCAAACATTGCCGCATCCACTTCTACTGTCTGAATTACAAACAGATGCAAAATCTTACCGAATACAACACCTGCCACGGATCCGATCAACGTCAGCAGGATATTTTCACGGAATACATATTCTGCTACTTCCGTATCATAGAATCCAAGTACTTTCAAAGTCGCAAGTTCTCTCTGGCGTTCTGTGATATTAATGCTGTTTAGATTATAAAGTACCACAAATGCCAACATTCCGGCTGAGACGATCAGTACAATGATCACCAGATTCAGGCTGGCCAGCATATCATCCAGCTGATCTCTGATATCAAGCAGGTATGAGATTGTCAGTACCTGATCTTTTGACAGGATCTTTTCTCCCGCCTTTTTCACCTGGTCCTCCGAATATCCGTTCTTCGCCCGGAACATGATACAATTATATTTCACCGTCTTTCCAGATACCTTCTTGTAATACTGCGGTGTAAAATAGATATAATGTCCCATGTAATTTTCACAGATATGCGCAATCTTTACAGTGACACTCTTCTCCGTTCCCTTCTTCACTTTGATGGTATCCCCTTCTTTTACATTCAGAAGTTTCGCCGTCTTTTCACTGACAATTACTCCATCACCGGTGAGTGTATACGATTCTTTCGTCTTCCTGTCATGAAAATCCACATACTTTTCTGCAATCTTTGGATTACCTAATATGCACTGGTACACGCTGAGTTTTTTACCGCCTCCGGATGCGGTCACACTCCGCATATCTGCCTCCATATAACTCTGAATATCTGAATCTGTTTTCAGATACTCCTTTAGCTCTTCTTTCTCTGTCTTTGTCACATCATCTTTATAGAATATATGTCCATCATACAGCTGAATCTCTTCATACTGAATATCTGCGATCTCATATACAGAATCCCTCACTCCATATCCGACCAGCATCAGCGCCATACAACCGCCGATTCCGAATACGGTCATAAAGAAACGCTTTTTATAACGCATCAGATTCCTGATCGTGGATTTCCAGGTGAAATTCATCCGTTTCCAGATGAATCCGATTCTTTCCAGGAAAACTCTCCGCCCGTTTTTTGGTGCCGGCGGACGCATCAGCACTGCCGGTTCCGCTGCAAGTTCCTTATAGCAGGATGCAAGTGTTGCTCCCATAGTACATGCGATCGAGGCAGCGGATGCCATCACAGCATAACTCATGTGGTATGGTACATATATCTTCGGAATATGAGGATACATGATCTCATATGCATAGATAATAATATACGGAAGGATTTTCTCTCCCACCAGTACTCCAAGAACACTTCCTCCTGCCGTTGCAAGGAATGCATATCCCAGATATTTCGATGCAATGGAAAAATTTCCGTATCCCAAAGCCTTCATGGTACCTATCTCTATTCTCTGTTCCTCTACCATACGTGTCATACCGGTCAGACTGATCAATGCTGCAACAAGGAAGAACATAACCGGGAATACTTTTCCGATCGCACGCATACGATCCGCATTTTCTCCGAATCCATCATATTCTGTCAGTGTACTTCTATCATATAGATACCATTTTGGATTCTTGATCTGACTGATCTGCTTACCGGCATCAGCAAGCTTTTTCTCGCCTTTTGCAATTTCTGCTTCCGATGTCTTCTTTCCTTCTTCATATTCTTTCCTGGCATCGGCAAGTTTTGCTTCATTTTCCGCAATTTCCACTTCACCATTTTTCAACGTCTGCTCCTGCGCTTCCAGCTCTGCTTTTCCTGCATCTAACTGTTTCTGTCCGGATTCTATACTTGCCGCTGCACTGCTAAGTTTTATTTCACTTGCATCCAGCTGCGCTTTTGCCTGATCCAGCTCTGCTTTCCCATTCGTAAGCTGCTGTTTTGCTGTGTCCAGTTCGCTCTTCTTTGTCTGGTAATCCTGTTCTTTCGCATCCAGTGTCTGCTTTGTTTCCTGTGCCTGTGCTTCCAGCTCCCGGATTTTCTGCGACAGCTCTTGATCCTGTTCTGTCTCTCCTGACACCTGTGCTTTTAATGCTTCTATGTTCTTCAGAAGTGTCTGATATCCATCCCATCCCTGGTCAAGTTCTGTTCTGTATACAGCCAACCCCTGTTCTCCTGTCTGGATCTGTGCCTGTGCTTCTGCATACTGCGAATCATAAGCTGCTTTTCCCTGTTCGTACTGCTTTTTCCCCTGCTCCAGCTGTTGAAGGCCATTTTGATATGTTTTCTTTGCCTCATCCAATTTCTGCTGCTTCGCCCGGATCTTCGCCCTCGCATCTTCCATCTGCGACTTCCCGCTTACGAGTGTTTCCTTTGCCTGTGAAATCTGCGTCTCTCCGTCTGTGATCTGCTTTCTGCGTCTGAAAGTTTCTGCTCTGATTCAGCTTTTCCGTCATCAAGCTTTTTCTGTGCCTTTTCAATCTTTGTATTCGCTTTATCTAACAGTTCTTCCTTACGGATTTTTCCTCTTTCTTCTGTGATTGCTTTCAATCGTTTTTTGACTGTCTTTACTTTCTGTTTATATGCACCGGTATATGCAGTCAGATCTTCCGCCCCCTGCACCCGCACATACATTTCCGTATATACATCCAGATGAAATGTTTTCTCCGGCACTACTACAAATCCGCTGACTGTACCCGTTCCGATTGTTGTACTTCCGCGATTCAATGCTATATAACACGGTGAATTCCCTTTTCCGACAACCTTAAGTTCCTCCACCTTCAGGGTATCCGTCACCTTGTCATCCGTCCCGGACTTAAGCCTGATCGTCTCTCCGACTTTATACTTCATCTGATCATCTACCAGACATTCTCCCACTTTTTCCGGCATACGGCCTTCACTGACCGTAATCTTGTTCATATCTTTCACCCCGGACATCACGTGGAGTACATATTGCTTCTTATTCTTTATATTCAGGAAATCCGCACTGTAGGCTCCTTCTGCCTTTCCAACTCCTTTTACATTTCTGACCGCCTTCACATCATCTTCCGTAATTCCAAGTGTACTGACCGCCTTGATATCCATCAGATCTGACTTATCAAAATACGCATCTCCGGTAATCTTCATAGATGGCTCAGATGCCCGGATACCGGAAAAGAATGCAACTCCCAGCGCAACAATAAAAAGAATAGAAATAAAGCGTCCGAAACTATGGCGGATCTCCATATAAAAATTCTTACGTGTTATCTTTTTTGCCATCTGCCGTCCCTGCCTTTTACCATTCTATGGTCTCAACCGGAACTGGTTGCGGATTCTGTATGATCTTATCCACCCGGCCGTTTTTAATCTTGATCACCCGGTCTGCCATTGGCGCAATTGCCGAATTATGTGTGATCAGAATCACCGTCATTCCACTGTTCCGGCAGGTATCCTGTAATAATTTCAAAATGGATTTTCCTGTATTATAATCCAGTGCACCGGTCGGTTCATCGCAGAGTAACAGCTTCGGATTCTTTGCCAGTGCTCTTGCGATCGACACTCTCTGCTGTTCTCCTCCCGACAACTGCGCCGGAAAATTATCCAGTCTTTCTCCCAGTCCAACTTCTTCCAAAACTTCCTGTGCATCCATTGGATCCTTACATATCTGAAGAGCCAGTTCTACATTCTCCAGTGCTGTCAGGTTCGGAATCAGGTTATAGAACTGAAAGACAAATCCGATATCATCTCTTCTGTATGCCGTCAACTGCTTCGTAGAATACGTTGCAATGTCCTGACCGTCAACCAGCACCTGTCCCGACGTAGCGGTGTCCATTCCCCCAAGAATATTCAGCACCGTTGTCTTTCCTGCACCACTGGTCCGACTACAACTGCGAATTCCCCTTTCCTAATCTCAAAGTCGATTCCGGCTGCTGCCATGATCTCAACTTCCCCCATCTTATATATCTTCCTGACATCTTTTAAGGTCACAAATTCACTCATATACGTTTCCTCCGTGTGGGCATATTCGTATTATAATTATATCATCTTTTTCTACTTTAATTGGAATTTAATTGGGATTTAATTTATTAACTGGGGAAGCGGCCTCTCAGTCCTTGAAGGAAACAATAGATATGGCTTCTTGTTCAGGTTCCATACCATAAGAAACACTAAGAGAGTCAGAACCACCTAAA
>ENA-OQCX01000480-OQCX01000480.1-human-gut-metagenome-genome-assembly--contig:-NODE-480-length-20616-cov-3.516326_pt1 | contig 20616 bp, 18 predicted proteins | sample MGYA00242762_ERZ504587 | MGnify/ENA primary metagenome ERZ504587 (study PRJEB26092, sample SAMD00036337) | human gut metagenome | host: Homo sapiens | study: EMG produced TPA metagenomics assembly of... | reverse complement strand
TGAAACTTTCGAGTTTGCACCATTTTTATGCAAAGCATCGTAATTTTTCACATTGTAATTTCTGCACCCTTTGTCGTATTTTGCAAGTCAGAGTACCATTGCATCCCTTGAAACCGTGCAAAAACAGTGCAGAAACCGTGCACTTACTCTTGGACAAATAAAAAAATAATGATTTTTGATCCATGACTTGGTGGCGATCTGAGTGACCACAAAGGTAAATTTGATACACGGAAAGAAGAATGCCCACTCGTCTGAGGAGTTCTCAGGAGAGTGGGCATTTTGTGTAATAGCTTGTATAGCAAAAAGAAAACAGCCCCATCATCTAATAGAACTGTTTCCTCAAGCCTAGGTTAATCAGATTCTTTTACAGCCTTCGTAAAATCGATAAAAGGAATGTTATAACTTCCATATCGAGACCAATTTGTTGAACTTGCAACGATAGGTCTTAAATAACTCAACAACAGTGAAGGGGCATTTTTACTCAGAAGACTTTCAAGCGCTTCATCACTGAATTGACTTCCGGACCAATCAAACGTTGCTTGTTCCGATGCTTCGAGATAAAATGGATCTTTTTCTGTCTTTCCACCTAAAGTTATAGTTAAGATCACTTCAGCCTTTGATTTTCCTTCATAAGGCTTTACGTCCGTGCTCAGATTTATACGCAATTGAATTTCAGATTCTTCACAAAAAGACTGATTCGTTTCATATTCTAAGTGCACCAACTCTGGATTAGAAAATCTGAAACCACTTTTCTTACTGTTCAAATCCATCTTTGCACCACTTTCTTTAACCAGCCAGCAGCATTTCGTCATCTCGGCTGACGGCAGATTCTACAGATGAAACTGTCGCCGAGAAAGAATCTACTGCAGTTAAACTTTGTTGCTCAAACGAATCACTCGTGTCCAAACAAATAAAGTTCATTTGAGATCGAAAAGAATGCAGATTGCAGACCTCGATTGTGCTTATAAACTTCTGGATGGTTTCTATACTATTGGCCCAATCCAAAGGTTCCAGTTCAAACGTAAAACCATCATCTGTTTCCTGATAGTTCACTTCATCAAGTGCCTTATCCCGTCGTCTATTCTCTTCCACTATTTTAGCAACATTGGGATGATGCAGATTATACACAAACTGCTTTGCTTCATCGCCTCGCAAAACGATATCTTCATTCACATAACGCATAAACTGCCCTCCTTCGTTTCATTTTTATATAAGATCATTGATACAGGCCTCTTCATACCGTTCCAATTCGGCCCGATCATGGTGATAACAGTCATAATACATTCGCGTTGTAAAACCAGCATTTTCAACTGCCATTTGGCGAATCGGTTCAAAGCCAAAACTTTTGTACCACGATACTAAATCATTTACCGCATCAATAATTATAAAACGAACAGGCCACTTTCGTCCAAGCAGAGAAATCTCTTTTAGTATACCATTCAGTATCGTACTTCCGATTTTTCTGTGTTGACACGTTTTTTCTACCGCAAGATAATGAATTAAGAGACATCCATACCTTAACTCGGAATTTCCAGACCAGTTGTGGTCATTCGTGTCTTCACTGATTTCTTCTGCCGATAGTGTAATAAATGCGATTTGGTATACCGCAATCACGCGATTATTCAAAATAGCAACATACGTATATCCTTTTTCAAGAAGTGTTTCGTAGTATGCTTTCTTGATCAACTCATCAATTGACGGCTCTCCACATGAAAATCCCATCAAGCACTCGGGATCTTTCAATAATTCAACTTTAACCGTTTCTTTCATATGTCAAAACAGTCCTTTGTATGCGTTGCCAATCTGGGTATACCTATTTCTATTATACCGGAATTGTTTACTATTTTCAAGTGAATTATTCAGATTTGTTCACTATGTTATTGTAAATTCGTTAATGGCATGCTCCACAGTATGACCCCAAGAAAACATTCTGACCTAGAACTTGAGGGTATCTTAAGTAACCAATCAGAGATTCAAAAGCGAAACAACCCACTCGTCTAAGGAGAACTCGGATTAGTGGGCGGTTCTATACAATGGTGGTTCTTATATGCCTCTTGCTGCATTTTATTTTAATGTTGCCACTTTTTCAGGGAACTTGCCACTTTTAGCATAGAGGTTGCCATTTTTGAGATGAAGTTGCCACTTTTCTATGGCAGGTTTCCGCACTTTCCGCATTACTTTCCACACTTTCCATATATCATTGGATATGCCCGCCTTGCTAAACTTCTATATGAAACATTGCTATTTGGATGTAAATTGAATATAATCTTAAATGGAAAGTGGACGTCATTCCGCTGGTGTGGCTGACACCTAAAATCCGATCTGATACAAGACGTAAGGGCTTGAGGCTGGCAGGCAGCGATAAAATCCGAAAGCGATGCAGGACATAGGAGTCTGAGGTTGGCGGACAACGATAAAATCAGTCACAAGGGGCATCGGACAGCACTGCGGTGTTGTAGATGTCCTTTTTATACTGTTGGCATTCAGTTCACCACCAAGTAACAAAAGAATGCCCGCCCACCGATGGAGTTGAATCTCCACAGTGAGCGGACATTTTGCGTTTTTGTTCGATTCGAGTGAATCTATTCGGCTTGTGGTTTTCGCTAAACCCACGGTTTGGCTCTACAACAGGCTGATGCCGAACCAGTCTATTGCTTCAATGCCACCCGATAGCTGGTCAACGCCGCTATCCTCTAAAAGTATTATACACCGTTGATGTGGCATTGCAAGGAAAAAACGCCATACACGATGATATGCTCAATCGAAAGTCGATACTTTCTTGAAGCGTAATATATCGAACTCGATACTTTCTTCGTCAAAGTCGATACTTTTTACAAGAGTATAGCGAGTTTCCGCCCTCCACAGGATATGCCTCCTCGCTAAACTTTTTCAGAGATTGCTACTTTTTAAGGCGTAGTTTCTAAATCTTGCCCAAAGGATGCTACATTTTGGCTCAAGGTCGCTAAACATAGCGCACAGAAAATCCCGCAATAATATAATTAAACTTATGATAATTTGGATTATATTACTTCCTGTAAACTGCATCTTCCTGAATCAGAATCAGGTTGGAGTTCTCCGCTGCCATTTCCACCAGTCGATCTGTAAAGCCGCTCTTGGAGAACAGTCCGTACACAATTTCGTAGCCCTTAAAGGCCGCTGTAAGTTCTTTGGACTGCCCCTTTTCTTGCAAGGCAGAGTAGACCGCCACATCCACAGGTTTCGCATGGTACTTACACTCACCGAGGAACAGCCGTTTGTGCTGGTTGTCCACAGCTGCAACATCGATCTCTGTGTCTCCCTCGTTGTCGTTACACCAGTAAGAGCCAATGCGTGAAGGTTCAAAGTCAATCTGCCCCTTTCGGCACAGCTCTGCAAAGATGTTCCGGCAGATGCTCTCATAAGCGAAAGCCACGAACTTTTGCTTAAAGTCTTTGCCCATCTCGTCCAGCACGATCTGCTGGTTATCCAGTTCCAACTCCCCCTTGAATGGGTACACATAGCGGAACCAGAAGCGGATGAAGTTGTCCGAAACATAATACAGGCTTTTCCGGGAACGCTCTGGATTCTTTTCGGTGATGGGAACGTTCTTGATAACAAAACCAAGGTCGATCAGTGTTTTCAGGTACGGCGTAATAGCTGACGTGTCCTGCTCCATCGTCATACCGATCTTGCTCAGCTTGTGGTTGCCGTCCGAAATCGCTTTTAGCACGGAGAAATAGTTGATAGGCGTCTGCACTTCCTCGTTGAGCAAGAAATCCGGTTCTTCATACAAAAAGCCATTTTTCGACAGTACCACACGCCGAATCTGCTCCACCAGCGGCTCGTCCGTCTGGAAAAACTCCATATATTTCGGTACGCCGCCCGTGATGGCATACTGCTCCACAGCCTGCTCAAACGACAGGTTCTGCGCCGCATACACATCCGTAAATTGCAGCGGCATCAGCCGAATCTGTGCCGTTCTACGGCCATAGAGCGGACTGTCGTAGGCAAGTGCGTGTTTTTCATCATGCTGATGAGGGAACCGCAGAGAACCAGCATCACGTTATGGTCTTTCAGCACTTCATCCCATGCGTTTTGCAAGATGGACGGGAAATCCGGGTTCGTCTTGACCAGATACGGAAATTCATCAATGACAAGCACCTTTTTCTCGTCCGGGTGGTCGTCTGCTACCACTTGGAATAAATCCAGCCAGTCGGTGAATGTGACCTTGCTGAGCATGGGATTCTTCGTGGTACGGGAAAGCACCCCGGCAAACCGCTTCATGCTCTGGGCTTCACTTTCTGTGGTTGCCAAAAAGTAGAACGCGCGTTTATCTTTGATAAACTCTTTAATCAGCGTTGTTTTTCCAACACGCCGCCTGCCGTAAATCACCACAAAACCGCTGCCACGCTCTAATTCTGCATTCAGCGTTGCCAGTTCGGATGTTCTGCCGATGAAGTCCATACCGTTCACCTCTTGCTTAATATAATATAATTTAAATTATGATAATATCAATTATATTATAGCTGTTCTGCACAAAACCGTCAATAGGACGAAATATCGAATTTTCAACATCAAATTCATACAATGTAGAAAACTCCGGGCTTCCCCCTTTTGCAGATTGAACCGATCCCGAAGAAACGGTATAATAACAGTATAACAAATTATTGTTTGTCGGCTTATTTTCTCGACACGCAGGAGGGAACATACATGGTAACCGGAGAACTGAAAAGCAAAATTGACAGCCTGTGGGAGATTTTCTGGACGGGCGGCCTGACGAATCCCTTGGATGTGATCGAGCAGATGACCTATTTGATGTTCATTCACGACCTCGATGAAAGCGACAACACCCACGCCAAAGAAGCCGCTATGCTGGGTCTGCCCTACAAGAGCATCTTTGCGGGCGAGGTACAGATCGGGGAGCGCACTGTGGATGGAGCACAGCTCAAGTGGAGCGTTTTCCACGATTTCCCGGCAGGCAAAATGTACTCCACCATGCAGGAGATGGTGTTCCCCTTCATCAAGAATTTGCACGGCGACAAGGACAGTGCCTACGCCAAGTACATGGGTGATGCCATTTTCAAAGTGCCCACGCCGCTGATGCTGGATAAAATCGTGACTGCCATGGACGGAATGTATGAGCAGGCGGCACAGCTTTCCAACACCGACATTCGCGGCGACATCTACGAATACCTGCTTTCCAAGCTGGCAACGGCGGGTGTCAACGGTCAGTTCCGCACCCCACGCCACATCATCGCATGATGGTTGACCTGATGCAGCCCCGCGCTGATGATGTGATTTGCGACCCGCCTGCGGCACGGCGGGCTTCCTTGTGGCCGCTGGCGAATATCTGCGTGAAAACCGCAAGCAGGAAGTGTTCTTTGACCGCAAAAACAAAGACCACTACATGAACCACATGTTCCACGGCTTCGATATGGACCGCACCATGCTGCGCATCGGCGCTATGAACATGATGACCCACGGCGTGGACAACCCGTTCATCGAGTACCGCGACAGCCTGAGCGACCAGAACCCCGACAAGGACAGATACAGCCTGATTCTGGCAAATCCCCCATTCAAGGCAGTCTGGACTACGACATTGTTTCCACCGACCTGCTCAAGCTCTGCAAGACCAAAAAGACTGAGCTGCTGTTCCTCGCCCTGTTCCTGCGGATGCTGAAAGTCGGCGGACGCTGCGCCTGCATCGTCCCGGATGGCGTTCTGTTCGGCTCTTCCACTGCACACAAGGCGATCCGCAGGGAGATCATCGAGAATAACCGTTTGGAAGCCGTGATCTCCATGCCCTCCGGCGTGTTCAAGCCTATGCAGGCGTTTCCACCGCCATCCTGATTTTCACCAAGACCGGCCACGGCGGTACGGATAATGTCTGGTTCTACGATATGAAGGCCGACGGCTTCTCGCTGGACGATAAGCGCAGCCCGACCACGGAAAACGACATCCCCGATATTATCACCCGGTTCCACAACCGGGAGCTGAGGCCACCCGTGAGCGCACGGAACAGAGCTTCTTTGTTCCGAAAGACGAGATCGCGGGCAACGACTATGATTTGTCCATCAACAAGTATAAAAAGACCGAGTATGTGCCGGTGGAGTATCCTTCCACACAGGAAATTATGGCACAGCTGCGTGATTTGCAAAAGAAGATCGACGCAGAGATGGACGCTTTGGAAGAACTTTTGAAATGAAACAATTCTAATTTGTGGGAGAAACAGATGGCAAAACTGGGAGACATTTGCTTTCAAATTACCGATGGGAGCCATAATCCGCCTGCCGGAATTGAAAACAGCAAACATTTAATGCTTAGCTCCAAAAATATCAACGATGATGAAATAACTACAACGGCTCCACGATTTTTAACAGATGAACAATTTGACATCGAAAACAAGCGGACGAATGTGCGCTCTGGTGACTTGCTCATGACGATTGTGGGGACTGTTGGACGAGTAGCGGTTGTTCCAGAAATGTTAGCAGGTATTTGTCTGCAACGGAGTGTTGCGGTTATAAAGCCAAACCCAACAATAATAAACAATCGATATTTAATGTACCAGCTTCAGAGTATGCGAAAATTTTTGGAGTCTGAGGCTCGTGGCGTAGCACAAAAGGGCATTTACCTGAAACAAGTAGGTGACCTTTCTGTTATTACGCCGCCTTTGGACGAACAATACCGAGTAGTTGATACTTTGGATCATATTTCTGGTCTTATTCACATTTATCAGCAGCAGCTCACCAAGCTGGACGAGCTTATCAAAGCTCGATTTGTGGAGGTGTTTGGGGATATGTTACTAAACTCCCTCGAATGGCCTGAAAAGTCACTGGAAAGCCTTGCGGATATTGTTTCAGGAATCACGAAAGGGCGTAAAACAACGGAAACTGAATTAATCGAAGTGCCATATATGGCAGTTTCAAATGTAAAAAGCGGATATATCGACTGGACTACGGTTAAAACAATTTTGGCAACCAAGCAGGAAATTGAGCAGTATCGTTTGATGCCAGATGATATTTTAATGACTGAAGGTGGTGACCCTGACAAAGTAGGCCGTGGTGCTATTATCAAAAATCCATTAAAAGATTCCATTCATCAAAATCACATTTTCCGTGTGCGACTTGATAAGAGCGAACTTTTGCCCGCTTACTTTGCTGAATATCTGCAACATCAAAAAGCAAAGCGTTACTTTTTGGGTTGCGCCAAACAGACAACAGGTATTGCAAGTATCAATATGCGCCAGCTCAGAGCGTTACCTGTCTTAATTCCCCCTCTGCCCCTCCAAAACCAGTTTGCCGCCTTTGTAGCCGAGGTAGACAAATCAAAAGCTGACGTGCAGAAAGCCCTTGACCAGACACAATTACTCTTTGACAGCCTGATGCAACAGTATTTTGGCTGATAATAAGCAACAACAGGCACTTTGCCGGAGCAGGATGTTGGTACACCAGAAAAGGAGTGCGCCAATATGGAAGACAAAATCGTGAAGATCATCAACGAGATGGCAGAGTACCTGAATGTTGCACAGATGAAAAAGCTGCAAGAGGTGCTGTTGCAGACGTTTTCTGAATCCGAAGCGCAGAAAGAGCAGATCTCCAACGAGGAATATCTGAAGCTGTTCCTTGATGCCAAGAAAATCGAGGGCTGCTCTGAGCGCACCATCCAGTATTACCGGGTCACGGTGGAACGGCTGCTGCAAACCGTGGACACGCCCCTGCGCAAGATGACCACCGAAGAAATCCGGCGGTATCTGGTGGAATATCAGAAGATCAACAACTGCGGCAAAGTGACCATCGACAATGTGCGCCGGAATATTTCCAGCTTTTTCTCGTGGCTGGAAGAAGAGGACTACATCCTCAAAAGCCCCATGCGCCGCATCCATAAAATCAAGACCAAACAGCCCGTGAAGGAAACCATCTCGGACGAAGCTATTGAACGCCTGCGGGATAACTGCAAGTGTGCGCGCGACCTTGCTATGATTGATTTGTTGTATTCCACTGGCATTCGTGTGGGAGAGCTGGTGAATCTGAACATTTCAGAAATCGACTTTGAAGCCCGCGAGTGTGTAGTGTTCGGCAAAGGCGACAAGGAACGCCGGGTTTATTTTGATGCCAAGGCAAAGCTGCATTTACAGGACTATCTGCGCTCCCGCACCGATGCAAACCCGGCGTTGTTTGTAACACTGGACGCACCCTTTGACCGTTTGAAGATCAGCGGCGTGGAGATCCGTCTGCGGGAGTTGGGCCGCGAGCTGAATCTGGACAAGATCCACCCGCATAAGTTCCGCCGCACCATGGCTACCCGTGCCATCGACAAGGGAATGCCCATTGAGCAGGTGCAGAAAATCCTCGGTCATTCGCAGATCGGCACCACCATGCAGTATGCAATCGTGAATCAGAACAACGTCAAAACCTCCCACCAGAAGTTTATTGCCTGAAAAGGCAACTTCTAATTTGTGGGAGAAAACAATGCGAGTCAAACTTGAAGATGTTTGCGAACGTGGGACATCCAGCTTGATGCAAAAGGACATCGTTGATAAAAATGGAAAGTATCCGGTATACGGTGCATCAGGTCGTATTGGAAGCATGGAAACCTATCAGCAGGAACATCAAACTGTTGCTGTTGTGAAGGACGGTGCGGGCATTGGGAGAACGATGCTTCTCCCTGAAAAATCCTCTATCATCGGCACGATGCAGTATCTTATACCCAAAAACTGTATCGAACCCGAATATCTATACTATGCTGTCAAATATATGCACCTCGAAAAATATTTTTCGGGTGCAACCATTCCACACATCTATTTTCGAGATTACAAAACCGAAGAATTTAATTTGCATAATAAAACCGAGCAACAGGAAATTATTTCTACCTTAAAAAGAGTAGAAGCTGTGATTTCAAACCGCCGAGAACAACTTGCCATGCTGGATGAACTTGTCAAAGCTCGATTTGTGGAGGTGTTTGGGGATATGTTACTAAACTCCCTCGAATGGCCTGAAAAGTCACTGGAAAGCCTTGCGGATATTGTTTCAGGAATCACGAAAGGGCGTAAAACAACGGAAACTGAATTAATCGAAGTGCCATATATGGCAGTTTCAAATGTAAAAAGCGGATATATCGACTGGACTACGGTTAAAACAATTTTGGCAACCAAGCAGGAAATTGAGCAGTATCGTTTGATGCCAGATGATATTTTAATGACTGAAGGTGGTGACCCTGACAAAGTAGGCCGTGGTGCTATTATCAAAAATCCATTAAAAGATTCCATTCATCAAAATCACATTTTCCGTGTGCGACTTGATAAGAGCGAACTTTTGCCCGCTTACTTTGCTGAATATCTGCAACATCAAAAAGCAAAGCGTTACTTTTTGGGTTGCGCCAAACAGACAACAGGTATTGCAAGTATCAATATGCGCCAGCTCAGAGCGTTACCTGTCTTAATTCCCCCTCTGCCCCTCCAAAACCAGTTTGCCGCCTTTGTAGCCGAGGTAGACAAATCAAAATTGTTCGCAGAACTTTTTGCGCAAAACGCTTGCATTTTGGCTGAAAATCGTTCAAAATAGAAGCCGGGAGGTGTGAGAATTGACCAACTTTGACTTTTTGAAAGATGACCCGCAATTTTCCGGCTTTGCGGATGCCGCGATTGCTGCGGAGAGGATTCTGCCCATTGATGCGGCCACCGCTGTGCTGGACTGCGCCGCGCCATGGAGTTTGCAGTCAAATGGATGTATTCGGTGGACAGCTCCCTCGTCAAGCCGTGGATGATAAGCTCATCAGCCTGATGAGCACAGAAGAATTTCACGACATTGTAGACGATGATTTGTGGCGGCGGATGGATTTTATTCGCAAGCGCGGCAATGATGCCGCCCACGGAAGCCGCAGCATCAGCCGGGAACAGGCGGAACTTTGCCTCGAAAACCTGTTTCTGTTCCTTGATTTCGTGGCGTACTGCTACGGAACAAGCTATCAGGAAAAGAAATTTGACGCTTCCCTGCTCACACAACAGCCTGCTGCACCCGTTGCACAGCCTGCCCTGCCGGATGTGGACTTGGATACACTCATCAAGGAAAATGCCGAGCTCAAGGCGCAGCTGACCGCCCGCCGTGAAACACAGCAGCCCACCTATGTACCCAAGCCGCTGGAACTTTCGGAGTACAAGACCCGGAAACTGTATATTGACTCCATGCTAACCGATGCCGGGTGGGTCGAGGGCAAAAACTGGGTCAACGAGGTCCCTCTGCCCGGGATGCCCAACAAGAGCGGCACCGGCTATGCAGATTATGTCCTGTACGGCGATGATGGCCGTGCGCTGGCTGTGATCGAAGCAAAGCGCACCTGTAAGGATGTTGCAGTAGGCCGTCAGCAGGCAAAGCTGTATGCAGATATTCTCGAAAAGCAGTTTGGTCGCCGCCCGGTGGTATTCCTGACCAACGGTTTCGATACCCGCATTGTAGACAATATCTATCCCGAGCGCAAGGTCGCTTCCATTTACTCCAAGCGCGACCTTGAAAAATGGTTCAATCTGCAAGCCATGCGCACCAGCCTTGCCAATGTGGATGTAAACAAAAACATTGCCGGACGGTACTATCAGGAGGGGGCCATCAAGGCTGTCTGCGACAGTTTTGGCCGCAAGAACCGCCGGAAAGCCCTGCTCGTCATGGCAACCGGCTCCGGCAAGACCCGTACCGTCATTGCACTGGTGGATGTATTATTGCAGCATGGCTGGGTCAAGAACGTGCTGTTTCTGGCTGACCGCAACAGCCTTGTAACCCAGGCAAAGCGCAGCTTTGTCAACCTCCTGCCGGAGCTTTCTGTAACGAATCTCTGCGAGGACAAAGACAACTTTACGGCACACTGCGTGTTCTCAACCTATCAGACCATGATGAACTGCATTGATTCCGTTCACGATGCAGAGGGCAAGCTGTTCACCTGTGGCCACTTTGATATGATCATCTGCGATGAAGCACACCGTTCCATCTACAATAAATACCGCGACATCTTCCATTATTTCGATGCACCGCTGGTTGGCCTGACCGCCACACCCAAGGATGAGATCGACAAAAACACCTACGAGATCTTTGACCTCGAAAACGGTGTGCCCACCTATGGTTATGAGCTGGCGCAGGCCGTCAAGGATGGCTTTCTGGTTGACTTCCTCTCGGTGGAGAGCGAAGTAAAGTTCATGAAGAAAGGCATCACCTACGATGAACTTTCGGACGAAGAACGGGAAGCCTACGAAAACACCTTTGAGGATGAAAACGGCAACCTGCCGGCCAGCATTGATGCATCTGCTCTGAACAGCTGGCTGTTCAACAAGGACACCATTCGGCAGGTCTTGAATGTCGTGATGCAGAACGCCTTGAAAATCGACTACGGCAGCAAAATTGGAAAAACGATTATTTTTGCCAAGAGCCACGACCACGCAGAAGAAATCCTCAAAGTGTTCAATCAGGAATATCCGCACATGAACGGCTATGCATGGTGATCGACAATCGGCTTAGTTATGCGCAGAGTGCCATTGACGAATTTTCTGACCCGAAGAAATTGCCGCAGATTGCCATCTCGGTGGATATGCTGGACACCGGCATCGATGTGCCGGAGGTTCTGAATCTGGTCTTTTTCAAAAAGGTTCTGAGCAAGGCAAAATTCTGGCAGATGATCGGTCGCGGAACCCGCCTGTGTCCGGGGCTTCTGGATGGTGAGGACAAGAAGAAGTTTTACATTTTTGACTTCTGCGGGAATTTTGAGTTCTTCCGCATGAACAAAGGAAATGCTACCCCGAATATGATTGCCGTTCAGGGTGCGATTTTCGGTTTGCAGTTTGAAATCGCGTATAAATTGCAGGATATGCAGTTCCAAACGGAAGAACTGAAAGCGTTCCGGACTTCACTGGTGGAGCACATGGTCAGTCAGGTGCAAAAGCTGAATCGTGACAATTTTGCGGTCAAACAGCATTTGAAATATGTTGAGTTGTATGCGGATAAAAATAGTTACAATGCGCTGACCTATGCAGATACCTTGATTGCCCGGGAAGAACTTGCCCCCTTGATCGAACCGGAACCGGATGACCCGAAAGCACTGCGTTTTGATGCTCTGCTGTACGGCATCGAATTGGCATACCTTGCCGGGAAGCTCTACACTCGTGGCCGCAGCGAGCTGCTGAAAAAAGCGAAAGCGGTTGCGAGCGTGTCCAATATTCCAGAGATTGATCAAAAACGCGCGTTGCTCGAAAAAATTATCCAGACCGACTATATCAAAACTGCCGATGTGAACGAGTTTGAGCACATCCGAAAAGAGTTGCGTGACCTGATCAAGTACATCCCCATCGAGCGGGTACGGTACACCACAGATTTCTCTGACGAAATTCTTTCGACAGAATGGAAAGAAGCCGAGCTGGAAAACGATGATCTGAAAAATTACAAGGCAAAAGCTGAGTACTATGTACGGCAGCATCAGGATAATGCAGCCATCGCCAAGCTGAAAGGCAACATCCCGCTCACTGCCGAGGATGTCAAGGAACTCGAAAAAATTCTTTGGAGTGAGGTTGGCACAAAAGAGGACTATGAAGCCGAATATGGCACAAAGCCTTTGGGAGAATTCGTGCGGGAAATCGTTGGTCTTGATATGGCTGCGGCGAAAGCTGCATTTTCGCAATATCTGGATGGTGCTAACCTCGACAGCCGACAGATTTACTTTGTCAACCAGATTGTCGAGTACATCGTACATAATGGTACGATGAAGGACCTCTCTGTTTTGCAGGAACCACCTTTTACAGACCAGGGAAGCATCGTAGAGGTCTTTACAGATTTGAGTGTATGGCTTGGTATTCGCAAGACCATTGAACAGGTCAACGCCAACGCAATCGCAGCGTAATAGAATATCTTCTAAAACGGTAAAGTGGATTTTATCCGCTTTGCCGTTTTTCTTTTTGTCTAAAATTGTGAAATTTTCAAAACTGTATTCCAAAACGGTCCTGCGGATTCCTATTAGTGTAGAGGCTTTCAAAATCTTTTGTAAAACGGCTTTCCGCTAGTTCTATAAGTGGATAATGAACAAAATCTATATTCTAAAATTAGGCAGTTCAACAAAATTTGAAAATCTGTATGCCAAACACCCATTTTAGAATGTTATAGGTATAGGAGGTTGTTTGAAAAAGTGAAAATTTTCAGAATTTTCATAAGCCCCCGTTTAAAAACACCCCTTTAAGTTTGTATAAGGTGTGGGAACTACTTTCAAAAGCAGTCTTACTCGCATTTTTGAAAGCCCTCAACTTCTTACAAAATCACAGTGCACCTTGAAAACCACATGATCGGCTGCAAGTCAATATGCTTTTTCGGGGAAGTGCCGCCACGACACGAGCGCACCAAGAAAAAGCCATACGCCGGAGGAAATCGGGCAGGAACCGCTTGCAGGCAGACCGACACCGAGGAAGAACCGGGCAAGCTGGCAGAGAGACTTCACAAGTCTTGTCTGTCAGGTTGTTCGGCGCAAGAGTGCAGAGAGCGCAGCTCTTTGCGCGGGTCAAGGGCGCAGTCTTGCCCAGTGGATGTGATGCCCTGCGTCATATCCTACTGGGTATTATCTGGCGCATAGCAGGCGGCAGATTTGCAGCTTCGCTGCACCGCGTTGCCTCTACCCCGCGCACAGCGTTCTCTGCGTGACCCCAGAAAGGAGAGATGGTCGCTGAAACTGACCCGACACAATGGCCGCGCCGGAAAGCACGGCACTTATAACCCAAAGCACAATGACCGCAGTTTTGAAATTGCCAACAGCGAGCATATCGACCCGGAACGTGTCCAGCAAAACATCTATTGGGATTGCTACAACGGCATCCGCTCTGCTCTGCAGCCCAAGAGTGAGGAAAGTCTGGCTGACACTTTTGAAGAAGTTGAAAAGCTCTACTACAAACTGCATTACACCAACTTCACCGAAAAGCAGAATGAGCGCAACGCCAAAATCCGGCACACGGAACGAAACCGTTCTCCCGAAGATTTGCTTACCAGCAAGAAAACCTGCCCCGAAGAAAGCATCTATCAGCTTGGAACGCTGGAGAGCCACGCTTCGCCCAAAGAGCTTTTTCAAATCGCCACAGAATTTATGGATGAGTTCCATGAGCGTTTCGGCAAACACGTTCACATTCTGGATTGGGCCTTGCATCTGGATGAAGGTACGCCGCACATCCACGAACGCCATGTGTTTGACTGTGAAAATAAGTATGGAGAGATTGCTCCGCAGCAGGAAAAGGCATTGGAAGCACTGGGTTTTGAACTGCCAAAACCAGACAAGCCCCTTGGTCGCTACAACAATCGTAAGATCACATTTGATGCAGCCTGCCGCACGATGCTATTCGAGATTGCCAAACGCCACGGCTTGGAACTGGACGAAGTGCCGGAATACGGCGGACGGGCTTATCTGGAAAAGCGGGACTATATCATGGCAAAGCAAAAAGAACAACTTGCTCAACAGGAAAAAGCCGTACAGAAACAGACCGCTCAGCTTGAAAATTTGAAACAAGAGAATGAGAAAGCACAGCATCAGCAGGTTCGCCGTACAACCTATCAGTCCCTAACACTTCTGAGCAACGATAAAAAAATTCAAAAGCAGGAAAAACAGTTAAGTGAACTTTCTCAGAAGATTGAAGATACCGAGAACTTGTTGGATGAGATTTCTGCGGTTGCCTACGACAAAGCTGTGGCTGTTGTTTCAGAAAACGCTGTGAACGATGCTTTGAAAGCAAGCACAGAACAGGTCGATATATATTTGGACTGGCTGAAAGAGCCGGGGCGAACGGCAAGCAAGGAAACATTGGACTACACCACATATCAAATCACAACGCTGCGGAAAAATATTATTGCAGCAGTAAACAGGATTACCGCAAGATTGAAAACTGTCCTTATAAAGCCGGAAATCAAAAAGCCTGCCATCGAGCAAATCAAAGAAAATACTCGTCCGTCTGTTCTACAAAAGCTGCATCAGAGGCAGGAAGAAATCAATCAGCGTGAGCAGACATGCACCAAACCGAAGAAGCGCAGTCATGGCATGGAACTGTAAAGGAGGAAAATCTTCAAGAACAACAATTTATTTGAAGTCGTAAAGCTGAATATTACCGCCCGACAAGCCGCAGAAGCCTATGGTTTTCGTCCAAACCGCAGCAGCATGATTTGCTGTCCATTCCATGCAGACCGTAATCCCAGCATGAAAGTGGACTCTCGGTTTCACTGCTTTGGCTGTGGAGCGGATGGTGATGTGATAGACTTCACCGCAAAACTGTTTCAACTGTCCCTGCTACAAGCGGCTGAAAAGCTGGCTACAGATTTTGGGCTTTCTGCAACAGGCAATTCTCCACGATTCCTCTGCAAACCCGTGGAAAAGCCACTAAGCCCGAAAGAACAACTTTACAAAATCTTGTGCAGCTATCGTTCTCTGCTAGTAAATTGGCGCATGGCCTATGCACCCAAAAATCCAGAAGTATCCCTGCATCCTTGTTTTGTAGCAAGTCTACACTATGCAGACCGTGTGCAATATCTGCTGGATATTCTTTTGCAGGAAAGTCCAAATGAAAAGCAACAACTATTGAACGGAAAGGAAGTGACCGCCCTTGGAGAAGCAATCGAACGATGCAAAGAAACCGAAGAAGCAGCATAACACACCTGCTCGGAACTGGGTGGGTGACAACGGAAAAATCATCGAACCGCTGTTTGCAGACTACTTTTTGAGCCTGCACCCCATGCGCTGCTTTCAAGGCAGATTGTTCACGGTGGATGGCATGATCGAGGATGAAGCCCCATTGAAAAAGGAAATCTATGAGCAAGTCCGCTATTACGCTACCACCAGCATAGCACGACGTATTGAACATATCATGCAGGCCATCAAGCTGGCCTGTGCATCCGAACCACCGGAGATTCAAACAGACCGCATCCATGTCCGAAACGGCACATACTTTGTGGACGGTCACTTTACCCCTGAAAAAGAATACTGCATGAACCGACTGCCCATCGCCTATGTGCCAGAAGCACCAGCACCGACACGCTGGCTGCAATTCTTGAACGAACTGCTATACGAAGAAGATATTCCGGCCTTACAAGAATACATTGGCTATTGCCTGCTGCCTGTTACCAAAGCGCAGAAAATGCTGCTGATGGTCGGCAAGGGCGGTGAGGGAAAATCCAGAATCGGGCTGATCCTGCGAGAATTGTTCGGCAGCAGTATGTACACAGGCAGTCTGCAAAAAGTGGAAACCAATCGTTTTGCCCGTGCAGACTTGGAGTACAAGCTGCTTTTGGTGGACGATGACATGAAAACTGAGGCCCTGCCGCAGACCAACAACATCAAGACCCTTGTTACACTGGAAGATAAAATCGACATTGAGCGCAAGGGTCAGCAGAGTGTGCAGGGTACGCTGTATGTGCGGTTTGCCTGCTTCGGGAATGGCAGCTTACACGCACTCTATGACAAGTCCAACGGTTTCTATCGCCGCCAGCTGTTGCTCACCACTAAGGAAAAACCTGTTGGCCGGGTGGATGATCCTTTCCTCATTGACAAGATGCGGGGTGAAAAAGAGGGTATCCTGCTTTGGGCATTGGAGGGGCTGCATCGGCTGATTCGGAACAACTATCAGTTTACCATCAGCGAACGCACTGCGGCAAATCTGAAAGAAGCAATGGAGCAGGGCAATAATATCCTGGGCTTTCTCAAATCCGAGGGTTACTTTGAAATTCGGCAGGGGACCAAGTGCAAGTCTACCGATTTCTATAAGGTCTATGAACGCTGGTGTCTGGACAATCTGGAAAAGCCACTGGCGGCTTCTACCTTTATCCATCACCTGAAAGATAATCAAAAAAGTCTGGGCATCGTCTATGATGATAAGTGCATTGGCACAAATCGGGGCTTTCACAATGTAGACGTTGACCTGTTTTTACCCGTTGATGTTCCCAGTCCGTGGGATTAAAAAATAGAATCAACTTGAAAAAGCCCTGCTCAGCCTGCTCACAGTGTGCAATAGGCGCAGGATGAGCAGAGTGAGCAGGTGATTTTGAATTTATATCAAAAATAAAACATGGAGGTTTTGCCTATGAACAAATCTCGGCCTGTTGCGACCGAAACTGTGAAATCCTTGGATTATACGAAAAATATCTTGCAGACCATTCCGAATAACGATACAATGGAAGTGGTCACTCAAACCAATGCCGTCAAGTCTCCGACTGACAGCCTGAAAGCCACAACACTGGTGTACACGGTGGAGGAAATTGCGCAGATGCTGTCCATCAGCCTGCGCTCTGCTTACAACCTGTGCAACAGCACCACCGAATTCCGTGTCCTGCGGGTCGGCGGAAGCATCCGCATCCCGAAAGGCGGCTTCGATGCGTGGCTCCGGGCAGCTTGAAAAAGGAGATAACGTATGGCATATATTACGAAACGCGGCAGCTCCTATGGCGTCCGCTATACTTACCAAGACGAGCAGGGTAAAAACTGCAACAAATGGGAAAGTTTTTCCACGAAAGAGGAGGCAATAAACCGCAAAAAACAAATCGAACATGAACTGGCAAACGGAACGTTTCTGATTCCGTCCACCATCACCGTCAAAGAGTTTTTGATGGAGTGGCTTCCCAAACAGTGCAACAAGCACAAGTGGGCACCGCAGACCTATCAATCCAATCTGGGAACGGTCCAGAACCTCATTATTCCGTACATCGGCGATATGCAGATGCAAAAGCTCAAGCCTTACCATCTGGAAGACCTGTATTCTACCTCAGCAAAACGCCTTGTGGCCAATATCTTGAGGGCAAAAAGCAGGTGCTTTCGGAAAAACAGCAGCAGCGGCTTCTCTCTGGAACAACCATCCACGAGGTGCACCGCCTGCTGCGGACAGCGTTCCAGTATGCGGTGGAGTGGGGCATCCTCATCAAAAGCCCCGTTCCGGTGGACAGCCCCAAGAAATCGATTCAGGAGCGCGCCATCTGGGACGCGGACGAGATGTGGGCCGCACTTGCCAGCATGGAGGACCCGATTCTGCATCTGGCAGTCCATCTTACGCTGGTGGGTGCACTGCGTGAGGGCGAAGTCGCTGGTCTGACCCCGGAAGACCTTGATTTTGAGGGAGCAGACGGCACCGGCACATTCCGCATCAACAAGTGTATGCAGCGTGTCCAAAAGGCATCGCTGGCAAAAACGGGCAAGGGCTGCATCTTGCAGGAGTTTGAGGATAAGCGCGAGGGCAGCACCACAACGCTGGTGCTCAAAAAGACTAAAACAGCATCTTCCAACCGAACCATCTTCATGACGACAGTGTTGAAAGAAGAACTGAAACACTGGCTAAAGCGTTTGGAAATGGACGAAGCCGTTGAGCCGGAACGCTATCGCAACAGCGGAATGCTCCTGCGTCTGCCCAACGGTCTGGCGGTAGAGCCGATCCTCATCCGCAAGAAGTTCATCAAGTGGCAGGACGAGCACCCGGAGTTCACTCGCATCGTGTTTCACGGCCTGCGGCATTCCAGTGCCACCTACCAGCTGATGATCTCCGGCGGCGATGTGAAAGCGGTGCAAGGCACAACGGGCCACGCCAGTGCCAATCTGCTGGTCAACACCTATGCGCACATCCAGCAGGATTCCCGCAAAAAGCTGGGTAAAAAGTTCGAGAAAGGCTTCTACAAGTCGGGAACAACACCTGTGCAGGCTGCCCCGGTTGAAGCAGAACCGACCATCTCCGTGTCGGCACTGCTGGAGCTTCTGAAGGACGCAGACCCCTCTATAAAAGCGCAGCTTCGCCTTGCTCTGCTGACCTGAATTGCAAAAAATAGCACGAATTGCAGAGTAATTCACAGACTTACTCTATCTGACACGAAAAATGCGGACCGTGCAAAAACCGTGCAGAGACCGTGCAAACGGCGTACAAAAAGAAAATCCCACGAGGAATCTTACGATTCCTCGTGGGATTTTGGTGCGCTCGAGGGAACTCGAATCCCTGGCCCTCTGATTAAAAGTCAGATGCTCTACCGGCTGAGCTACGAGCGCATATTCTGCGGCAAAACAATACCGCCGAATAATATTACCACAATTGGCTGCAAAAAGCAAGAGCGACACCTAAAAAAGCGGAAATTTCAGCTTTATACAACAAAGTTACTCAAAAAACCTTTGCGCCCGGCGCTGCAGCAGCTCCACCAGCAGGCCGGTATAGATGCTGACCATCGAGGGCGTCTCGCCCAGATCCATGGCCTTGCGCTGGGGCAGGTCGGCTAAGCGTCCCTTGTACAGGCACTTCAGCTGGGGTAGCAGGGGGTAGTCGTTGGGGTGCATCAGGGTGCTGTCCTTGGGCAGCGCCAAAGCGCCGCTTTGCTCCAGCACCTCACTGACAAACTGGGAGCAGAAATAATGCCGGCGGCGTTGCCAGCGGATATGCAGTGCGCACAGGATCAGCCCCAGAATATTAAAGCTGTACTCCTCGCTGTGGCGCATGAACTCCTCGGCGCGGCACAGGGCGTGGGAATAGGCCTCGTCGGACACCTCCAGCGCGTACAGCGCACAGGGGGCGTCGTCTCGCAGCCGGAAAACGCCCTTGTTCAGATATTCCTTGCTGGGGCCGCCGGGAACATGGTGTAGCCGTTTTTGCGGGTGGAGCTGTACAGGCAACTCAGCTCTGCATCAAACGCCATGGAGGTGTGAGTATAGCTGGCACCGGTGGCGGCATAGACCAGTTTGGACAGCAGCGTGCCGGAGCGGGTGAGCAGAATGTAGATGGTTTTCATGGCAGTTTCCCTTATGTCAGCCCCCGGCAAAGGGGGAAAAGTATCATCTATATACAGAACCAGTATAGCATAAGTAAGGTCCCTTTACCACTAAAACGTTTCTTCTGGCCAAAATATTGCAAAAAAGGGCAAAAACAGCAGCCCAAAGCTGTTTTCAGGCTCTGGGCTGCTGTTTCTCACAAGTTTTTCAAGCCGTCAACGGTCCGGGGAACAGTTTACCAACCGTGGCACTCTCTGCTTGTCTCGCCGCTGCGAACATCCCATGCAGGGGATTTGTAGCCGCATCCACGGCAGACTTCCTGATAGATGCAATACTTATAGTATACCGCATCGGTTCCTGCGGTCTTATGGATGCAGGGTTCCTGGTAGGGTCCGGCCTCGTATTCGCTGATCTTCTGAATGTAGACACGCATTTCGCCGCACTTTGCACACTCGCTGCTCCTGGCAGGAACCGGCTCTGCCTCCTCCAAGGCCTCCTCGGACGTGGAAGCCGCCGTTTCTTCCAATGGATCATCGTCATAGCTTTCTGCATCCGCAAAGCCTACCAGGCAAAGGGTCAGGGCCAAAACCATGGCCAGCAGGATCGGGGCGATCTTTTTCATAGAAAAGCACTTCCTCTCTTTCGGCATGTTGGTTTCTGTTTCTCGGAGAGTCCTTTCTAGCTTTATTGTACCATGCCGCTTTATTTTTTTCAACTATTATCTTATTTTTTGTGCTCATTTACATTTTCTCAGTCTTGCACCAAAGAGCTGTCTGCTGTGTTTTTGCCCCACCGGGGCCGGGAGTCCCACCTTGCATCCCGGTTTGTCAAACTTTTATCAAAATGTCGGTTTTTCCCCGTCCCGCCTTATTTTTCACAGTCTGCGTCCCTGCAGGCTCGGGAATTACTTAATGTGGG